>ERZ724523.1013-NODE-1013-length-16417-cov-5.643014_pt1 | contig 16417 bp, 14 predicted proteins | sample MGYA00376056_ERZ724523 | MGnify/ENA primary metagenome ERZ724523 (study PRJEB28724, sample SAMN07190888) | wastewater metagenome | isolation source: influent of sewage treatment plant in Hong Hong | place: USA: Christiansburg, Virginia | collected 2016-03-01 ... | reverse complement strand
CTCTGATTACTTCAAGTGTCGTTGCTGTGTCGTTCGAAGTATTTTCTGACCTTAGAAATGGCACTTTCGCACCATATTCAAGGCTTATTATTTTTATTTCTTCATCATCTGTAGAGACCATTACTTCATCGAATAAGCCACTTTTTAATGCGGCCTCGATCGAGTAAGCGATAATAGGTTTCCCGTGGAAATTTTTAATATTCTTTCTTGGAATTCTCTTACTTCCTCCACGTGCCGGAATGATGGCCAGTCTAGGCATTGTAGTAATTGTCGATGGTGTTGATGACGTATTGTTGTTCTTCTGAGGTCAATGCCGGAAACATAGGTAGACTAATGCAATGTCGGTAATATTGCTCTGAATGTGGCATATCTCCTTCCTTCCATCCAAATTGTTTGTAATAAGGCATCAAATGTGTAGGTATATAGTGGATCTGAGCAAAAATATTATGTTCCCTAAGATGTTTGTATAGACCTAATCTATTCTCTGCTTCAATCACATACAAATGATAAGCATGACCTTCGATGACACCCGATTGACCTAGGATATATGTTTTTTCCTGAAATGCATTTTCATAAATTCTCGCTATTTCTCTTCTTCTTTTTAATCCTTCTTCAGCTCGATTTAATTGGCTCAAGCCGAGGGCAGATTGGAAATCTGTGATTCGATAATTGTATCCTAGCTGTTGCAATTCCATATACCATCCGGGGTATTCATCGCCTCCACCACTGGCGAATTCCATAGAATTAGTATAATTATCATCTCCTTTAGTAATACCATGGGAGCGCAATCTATTTAATTGCTTGTACAATTCTTCGTCATTGGTAGTGATCATCCCACCTTCCCCGCAAGCAATGTGTTTGACAGGGTGGAATGAAAATATGGCAAGTTCAGCAAATTTGCCATTTCCGCACCATTGTTCAACGCCATTTGTGTCTTTAAAATACCCTCCGGGAGCATGACAGGCATCTTCAATGATCCATAAACCGTATTCATCCGCTAATTTTCTAAATGCTTGCAAGTCCACTGCTCTTCCCGCAAAATCCACTGGAATAATTCCTTTGTAGTTCCCCTCAGGGTCATTTTCTAATATCTTTCTTACAGAATTAATATCAAGTAAATAAGTTTCAGGATCTATATCTCCAAAAACAACTTCTCCACCACAATATCTAACGCAATTAGCAGAAGCAGAAAAGGTAATCGGAGTAGTTATTACCTTGTCTCCCGGTTTTACATCCAGCGACATTGTACAAAGATGCAGTGCGGCAGTGCCATTAGAAACTGCTACTGCGTATTTGCTACCTATGTATTTAGCAAAAGCATTTTCAAACTCACCGATTTTAGGGCCTTGAGTCAGGTAGTCTGATTTCAGCGATTCTGTTACAGCTGCGATGTCGTCATCTGTTATATTTTGGCGTCCGTATGGAATGGGGTTTCTCATGTGAGTGTTGTGCTAATTATTTTTTAGAAGTCCACCCCCCTTGGCCCCCTCCGAAGGGGGACATTCGTGTGGCCTCATGTTTGTTGTTATTAGTGAAAGTTGTACTAATAAGGATGGTTATATTTTTTGTAATAAATATGATCGTATGATGTCCCCCTTTGGAGGGGGCTAGGAGGTGGACTCGTTTGCACCTTCAAAGTTATTCAACATTTAGGTGGACCAACCAATTTACTATCCAATACTTCGCTTAAATCGATTCATCCACATGCTCCCTGATCAATTCGCGCAAAGTCTCCACCGTCTCCCACTCCGTATTCTCCCCACTATTATATGAAAATCCAGGTTGTACGATTTTTGCATTGAATTCCTTTATAAATTCATCCAATTTCCAATTGTGTGTACTGGGAATAATAGTATAATATTTTCCTAAATCATAGGTATAAAATGAATCGGATGAAGTGATCATTTCTTCATGCACTTTTTCTCCGGGACGGATACCAACTATTACTTGTTCGCAATTCGGGCCAACAGCAGTAGCTACATCTGTGATCCTGTAAGATGGAATTTTTGGCACAAAGATCTCGCCTCCCCAGGCATGCTCCAGGGCATGAATGACCATTTCTACACCTTCAGTCAAGGATATATTGAATCTAGTCATATTTGGATCTGTGATGGGTAATTTTCCTTCTTTTTTCTTTTTGATGAAAAAAGGAATCACAGAACCGTTTGAACCCATTACATTGCCATAACGCACTACAGAAAAGCGTATTGGATTATTTCCTTTAATATTATTAGCAGCTACAAATAATTTATCAGAAGTTAATTTTGTCGCTCCATACAAATTGATCGGGGCACACGCTTTATCAGTAGATAGGGCGACAACACGCTGCACCGTTGTTTCAAGACATGCATGGACGACATTTTGAGCTCCTACGATATTGGTTGCGATGCATTCGTCTGGATTGTATTCTGCGATATGCACATGTTTCATTGCCGCGGCATGGATGACATAATCTATGCCTTTCATTGCTCTTACCAATCGATCCTTGTCTCGCACATCACCGATAAAAAACCTGATCTGTGGATATTTCTCCGGTGGATAATCTTGAGCCATTTGAAATTGCTTTTGCTCATCTCTGGAAAATATCACAAGTCGTGAAATGTCAGGATGATTCTTAAAGATATATTGGGTCAAAGCCTTACCAAGGGAGCCGGTGCCACCTGTGATGAGGATTGATTTGTTAGAGAAGGAAAAGGTCATGGTTGTTTGTTTTTTGATGGTCCACCCCCTTAGCCCCCTCCAAAGGGGGATATGCGTTTGGCCTCATATTTAAGTTTAATTTGAGAAACTTTTGCTCTTTAAGGTATTTTTCACTTTTCATTCTTCATTAATTTACCCGTACATCTTCTCATAATATTTCCTATAATCGCCGCTTGTCACGTGTTCCAGCCATTCTGAATTAGTAAGGTACCAATCGATGGTTTTTTCTAATCCTTCTTCGAAAGTTACGGATGGATACCAACCAAGTTCTTTGTTGATCTTAGTAGCATCGATGGCATAACGGCGATCATGTCCTGGGCGGTCTTTGATGTAGGTAATTAATTGCTCAGATTCTCCCTGAGTCCTGTCGAGTTTGCTGTCCATGATAGAACACAATAATTTTACCAGGTCGATATTTTTCCACTCGTTAAATCCACCGATGTTGTATGTGTCACCTACTTTTCCATTGTGGAAAGCTGCATCAATTGCAGTTGCATGGTCTATAACGTACAACCAGTCGCGAGTGTACAAACCATCTCCATACACCGGTAGGGATTTTTTTTGAATGATATTATTAATAAATAAAGGAATTAACTTTTCCGGAAAATGAAAAGGACCGTAATTATTGGAACAATTGGAGATCATGACCGGCATGCCATAAGTATCTCCAAAGGATCGAACCATATGATCAGAAGATGCTTTGGAAGCGCTGTAAGGTGAATGCGGATCATACTTTGTGTCCTCTGTAAAAAAACCAGTTTCACCGAGTGCGCCGTATACTTCATCAGTGGAAACGTGGTAAAATAAATGGTCATCCGTTTCATTATCCCAATGTTCACGGGCTGCCTGAAGCAGGTTTGCTGTTCCCATGACATTCGTTTCGATGAATACAAATGGATTTTCTATCGATCGGTCTACATGACTTTCTGCTGCAAGATGAATGACATGGGTGATGTCATATTTTTTGAATACATATCTTAAAGTTTCAAGGTCGCAAATATCTCCTTTAATAAAGCGATAATTAGCAGCGGCTTCGATGTCTTTGACATTTTCAAGATTACCTGCATAGGTCAATAGATCGAAATTGAAAATATTATATTCCGGATATTTATTGACAAATAATCTGGCTACGTGGGAACCGATGAAGCCGGCAGCACCGGTGATGAGGATGTTTTTTTGAGACATTTATTTACTTTAAAAAAAGATTAGAGTCTATTGTCTACAACTTCAAGGGGAAGTATACTTTTGATGTCATATATAACAGAAGGAGACTTGGTCAATTTTTTTATATCAAGATTTTTAAATTCTTCATGTGCAACGGCCAATAAAACGCCATCATAATCATGGTTTGATTGAAGTTCATTGAGGCATTTCATTCCATACTCCTTTTCAAGTTGTAAAGAAGAAACCCAAGGATCATAAATATCAACATCAATGTGATATTCTCGAAGGATTCTAATGACATCCACGACTTTAGTATTTCTAAGATCCGGGCAATTTTCTTTGAAAGTAATGCCAAGTATCAACACCTTTGAATTCTTTACCTGGATCTCTTTTCCTATCATCAACTTTATTAATTCGTGGGCAACATAGTCGCCCATACTTTCATTCAGTCTTCTGGAAGCCAACATGATCTCCGGATGATAACCGGCCTCCTGAGCTTTTTGGATCAGATAATATGGATCAACACCTATGCAATGTCCACCAACCAAGCCTGGTTTTACATTAATAAAGTTCCATTTTGTTCCAGCGGCTTCAAGGACTTGAGTCGTATCAATTTTTAACTTATTAAATATTCGGGCAAGTTCATTTGCAACAGCAATATTGATGTCTCTTTGAACATTTTCAATCACTTTTGCAGCTTCTGCAACTTTGATCGATGAGGCCTTGAATGTTCCCGCTTCAATAATTTCGTTGTATAAATTTTGGACATTTATTGCAACTTCCTCAGTAGAACCTGAGACAATTTTTTTAATTTTTGTTAGCGTTCTTTCTTTATCTCCAGGATTTATTCTTTCCGGTGAATAACCTATAAAAAAACCCTCATTATATTTTAATCCTGAATTATTCTCAAGAATAGGTACACAGATTTCCTCTGTCGCCCCAGGATAAACAGTAGATTCATAAATGATAGTCGATCCCTTTTTAACTACTTTCCCAACAGTTTCACTTGCCTTAATGAGTGGTGTAAAATCAGGATAATTATTTTTATCGACCGGAGTTGGCACTGTGACTATATAATAATCAAAACCCTTTATGTCTTCTGGTACATTGGAAAAAGAAAGACCATTTGAATCCGTTGAATTCAAGACCGTATGTAATAAATCCGGATCAATCTCAAGAGTTTGATCCTCTCCTCTATTTAATTCACTAAGTCTGGCTTGATTAATATCAAATCCGACGACTTTGAATTTTTTTGCAAATTCAACTGCGAGAGGAAGACCTACATATCCGAGGCCAATGATGGCTATTTTTTTACTCAATTACTTTTAGTTCTTTTTAGTTAATTGTTCTATATCATTCAAATCTTTGTGTCTGGCTGAAGATTTTTTAGCAGTAATTAATTGATTCAAATGAATGACATTAATAATTAAATCTTCTTCGACTTGGTATCTGACTTTATTATTAAAGACTTCCTCAAATTCTACTCCTTTCATTTTTGTCATTATATCAATGGAGACCGGTGGTCGACCAAATTCAAAAACATCGAATTCTTTTATATTTAAAAATCGTTCCAATGTCATATTAAACAAGGACATTCCAAATTCATCAAAGGCATGAATTATTTTGGAATAATTTTCACTAGTTGGATTTACAAATAGATCCATGTCTCCGGTAGTACGCTGATAACCATGAATTATAACAGAATATCCACCCACAAGGACATATTCAACATCTGCTCTTTCAAATGAAGCTAAAAATTCATAAAAGTCAGGATTGAATATGTTGTTTGTCATTGACTTTTCCTCATATTGAAATGAGTTTTATCCATTATCCTTTTATTTGAATAAGGAATACCATAAGCTGAACATGTAAGCTGCCATGAAGCGGACAATCGTTCTTTTACTGAACGGCTCAACCAATATTCAATATTATTTCCCTTTTCTTCAAAGGAAACAATGCGCATGGCTGTTCGGTCGAGTTTAATTTGGTTTTCTTTCACGGTCTCCCTATCGATTCAAAATAAAATCCATTTTGCTCCATAGTCGCAGGATCAAAGATATTCCTACCATCGAAAATGGCTTTGTCGATCAATTTACTTTTGATGAAGTTAAAATCCGGTGAACGGAATTCATTCCACTCAGTGAGTATCATCAATGCATTTGCATTATTTAAAACCTCATATTGGTCATTCGCGAAGGCTATTTTATCACCATATAATTTTTCCACATTTTCCATTGCTTCCGGATCGAATGCCTGGACAATAGCTCCTGCTTTTAATAATTTTTCAATGATGTATAATGCCGGAGCTTCACGGATATCGTCGGTGTTCGGTTTAAAGGCGAGTCCCCACAGAGCGATTGTTTTGCCCTTCAATTCTCCATTGTAATAGTTTCTAATTTTATCAAACAGCACTGTTCTCTGCTTTTCATTTACCTTGATCACTGAATCCAGGATGCTGAATTCGTATTCATTCTGGTCAGCTATTTTTGCCAAAGCCTTGACATCCTTCGGGAAACAAGACCCTCCATAACCGATGCCGGGAAATAAAAACCTTTTTCCAATTCTCGTATCAGAACCCATGCCTAGACGCACCATGTCTACATTAGCACCTACTTTTTCACATAGATTTGCGATCTCATTCATGAAAGTGATCTTGGTAGCAAGAAATGAATTCGCAGCGTATTTGGTCAACTCTGCAGAACGTTCATCCATGAAGTAAATCGGATTTCCTTGTTTGACGAAGGGTTCATAAAGGGTGCGCATCACTTCTCTGGCTCTTTCAGAATTTGTTCCTATGACTACTCTATCAGGTTTCATAAAATCTTCAACAGCCACTCCCTCTCTCAAAAATTCTGGATTGGATACGACATCAAACAAATCTTCCGAAATAGTCTTTGCAATGGCATTATGAACCATTTCTGCTGTTCCTACAGGAACTGTGCTTTTATCGATAATGATTTTATATTTTTTTATCAAATTGCCCAACTTATTCGCTACATCGATAATGTAAGATAGGTCGGCAGAACCATCTTCTCCTTCCGGAGTAGGTAATGCAAGGAAAATGATATCACCAAAATCCACTGCTTTTGCAAGATCAGTGGTAAATTCCAGTCTTTTCTTTTCGATATTTCTGTGAAAAATTACTTCAAGTCCAGGTTCGTAAATAGTAATTTTACCTGCGCTAAGACTTTTGACTTTTTCCTCATTTATGTCCACACACATGACATGATTGCCTGTCTCAGAGAAACATGTTCCTGTGACGAGTCCAACGTAGCCGGTGCCGATAACTGTGATGTTCAATTGTTAATTATTAGTTGTTAATTGTTATTCTACCCCGATGTGAAGGGACTGTAAAATGTTTGATTTGAGCAAGGAGGTTCAATTGTTAATTATTAGTTGTTAATTGTTATACTACTTTGATTTGAAGGATCTATTAAACGGTTATTTTGTGCGAAGTTGGATAATTGTTAATTATTATTTGGGTGTGGGATTCCTATTTTGCTTTGCTTTCGATGTTTTTATGATACTGGTTAGCATTTTTATTAGCTCGATGCTAATTGAATTTAGTCTTTCGAATTTATCTTTTGAAATAAGATTCGAACCATTTAAAAGCTCTAACCAATATATTGTTTCATTGCTTTCTTTTTGAGCAATTGACAATTTATGAATAAAATCCTCTCCACTTTCGGCATGTTGTGCTTCTCTATATAATGCACCGATCGCTGTTCCTGAGCGTAAGAGTTGATTTGATAAAACAAATTCTTTCTTTGTTGTTTGTAAATCTCTGCATAATTCAACAACATCAAGGGCAAACTGAAAACTTTTGGTTTTAAAGTGATTCTCTGTCATAATTCCGGGTGAATTTATCTATTTTTATATATTCTTCAATCTGTGCAAAAATAACAATTAACAACTAATAACTAACAATTACCGCATGGCTTCGCCGTCAATAAGTCGCACTTATAGCCCTAAAATAAATCACTAAAATATTGATTATGTTATACTTAAAAATTTAAATAAACATAATATAAAATAATTAAACGGTGGATGGTTCGAGTTGTTTTTTATTGATTTCTATTTGTAAAGCAATACCAAGTGAGTCAAAATTGACAACTAATTTGCCTTTGGATTTTATTTGTGAAATGATGCCTTTCATGCCGAATAGCGGACCATTGGAGACTTTTACAGATTGGCCGAGACCATATTCTACCTCTGTTAAGATCAGATCTTCTTCAATTCCCTCAATTCTCCTTAGTATCTCTATCTCTCTATCCTGAACCGGTCTCAATTGAGGGCCGGTTTTGACAAAATTGTACACATATTCCGTTTCAAGAACTTTGATATAATCCTGAGCTGGTATCTGTACAAATAAGTAACATGGTAATATTGGAACTGTGTGATGCACTATTTTCCTTTGGTAGCGCTTTGTATAATTGCGCATTGGAGCATACGAAATCACTCCTTTTTTATCAAGTTGTTGGAGTACAATTTTTTCACTTTTGTACTTCACCTTAATAGCATACCAAGCATTTTCACTTATCTCCTGCATCGATTATATTTTTGATGACCATAGCAACAATGGCTCCTGACCTTTTACTGTCAATGCATATTGTCCATATTCTGAATTACTGAAAATTACATAGCGGATCTTACGTTTAATCACCACTTCCGCTTTTGATACCAATGTAGAAAGATACTCTCTGTCGATATCCCCAAGTATAATAAGGTCAACTATAGGCGAATCAACACCTGTAGCAAAGGCTCCTGTAAGATACACATGATCAACATTGCCTAATCTTTCTATCACATCATTGATGATCTGATCGATACCGATATGCTTTAAAAGGATATTGTGAATCTCGCGGAAAAGCGGATGGGACGTATTTGCAGAGAAGATCTTTTTATTCCCATTGGGGATAGAATTGATTAATCCGGCCTTTTCAAACTTGTTTAATTCCAGTCTTATGGCATTGGTGGACTCACCCATCTCGCTCTCCAGACTACGAAGATACGCTGTCGCTCCCTTGTTCAAGAAGAACTTGAAAAGTAACTTGACTCTAGTCTTTGAGGATATTAATGTTTCTATCATATCAAAAATGAGTAGCAAAACTACTCATTTTTAATTATTTGTGAAGCAAAATAGTGTTAAAAATCCCATGAATACTAAATATACAGAAAAACTACCAGTAGTTTTCTAACATAAATACGGTTTGGATTTTTACACAAAAGAAAAAAGGGCCGAAAATTCAGCCCTTTAAATTATCTATTGACAATTGGCCAAACCTTCCTGAGCCTGATCAAGCCCCCATGTTGGGCTGAGGTCACTTGCAGGCTTAAATGCTTCAAACATTCTTACTGATTTTTCAAATATAGGTTTTGCAACAGCTTTGCCACCCCCAAATTGCTCCGGAGTATAAAATGTAGTTTGTGCTTCCAGCATATACGGCCTTGGATTGGTCGGATCCAGCTTCTTAGCTTTATCAAGTGCACTACTGGCCTCCATACCATAAGTCTGCCATCTGGCCATGGGATCGACTGACATAGCCATCACAGCGGACATTTGCTTTAAGCAATATATCTCAGAATTATCCTTACTAAGTGCATCAGCCTGAGCAATCAATTCATTTGTTTTGGCAGAAACTTTATCTTTATCTGCTGTTTCATCCATCCATCCCGCAAGGTTATTTGTGAGCGCAGCGTAGTAATAAGGTAACCAATTTGTTTTTTCGGAATTTGCAATTCTTTCAAAATATGCTGAAGCCGAACTCATTTCATTTGATGTCTTAGCATCTTTAATTTGCTGAAGTCCCGCAGCCATTGCTTTCTCATAACCGGATTGTGCAAACAAACCTGTCGAAAGTAATAGAACACATAATAGAAGTAAATTTTTCATTTGTTAAAATTTATTGATAAAATGATTTTGTGAAAAAGTCTATAAATTATTATTGATATTATCCAATGTCCTGTCTACACCCCAACTCATAAATACTCCTAAGAAAACGCTTTGTGCAGTAGGAGGTTGAACGGCTTTTCTTACATAAAGATTGTTTTCATCCAACAATCTTGAGCTATAATTATACCCAAATATTTGCTTTTGATTAAATACATTATTGAGACTAAATACCACTACCGCATTACTCTTGAAAATGTTAGTCAGCCAATTTACACTTACATTATGGCTTTGATAAACCCTTGTTTTTTCACTTAAGAAATCCTCAGCAGGTAAATTTGGGTTAAAATATGGTCTACCTGACGTCACTGTATAACTCCAATTGATGCCGATAAATTTACTCATCCAGAATTTCTTTAGCACTATACTTCCGGAATGTCTTGCTGCAAAAGTGGGTGTGGCCGAAATAGGATAATTTAAATAATCTCTTTTTGTGTCGATGTAAGAATAACTCAACCAGTAATTAAATCCCTTGAAAGTTTTTTTGTCTCTCCAGAAAAACTCAAGTCCACGCGCATAACCTGTGCCGTTGGTATTAGCTATGCTTATAGCATTATCATCTGTCTTGACAAGGCTAACATATTCTTTATCATAAGCCTGAATCCTAAATGTATAATCTTTTGTCAGCCATTGATAAGTAAGGATGTAGTGATCAGCTCGTTGGAAGTCAAAATCATTGTCAAATAACAAGTATTTTCTTTCAGGTGTTTGGTAAAAGATACCGTAATCCGCTGTTAGTTGCATCTGTGGAGCAATCTTATAGGAAAGACTCATTCTTGGGGCAATATTGGCCCTTGAAATCAATTTACTATATTCAATTCTTATGCCGGGACGAAAGGCCAGATTTTTTGAAAGATAAATATCTGACTCAACAAATGCGGCTCCATAAGTATCCTCAATATCAGTTTCACCATTGAAAAATGCTGAATTGATATCCGCATGATCTTTATTATACCATGCTTCTGCACCAAATCTCAAAGCATTCAAACCATCAAACTTCCTTTCAAGGAGCGACCTCAACTGCCACATTTGTTGGGTAGCAATAGATGAAAAATTGACATTGTCCAAGGATTCAATGCCGATATTCATCAATTGCTGATTTTGATCATTTAGTAATTTAGCATCTATGTTGTCCTTATTATAACTATAACTCGCTACACCGAAGTATTTCCAATGCTTTCCTAGGGACTGTTTAAAACTTGTATTGAAGTAAACATTGGCATTGTCGACACGATAACCATTTTTTAGACCGATAGAATCAAGTGACTCCTGCCGAATACCCTGCTTGCCAAAACTATATGTGGCGTATGCTTTGAAAATACCGTTCTTTTTTGTTTTAAACCTATAATTCATATCCCCGTCATGACCGATAGGTGCCTGAGATATGTCAAAACGTTGAGGAATAACAGCCATGTACAGTCCAAGATTGGCATAAGAATAGCTTGCTCCAAAACTTTGAGTCTTCTCCGAATTGACTTTTTGAAAGCCGGCTGAAAGAAAAATTGGTGACACTCCAAGTTGAAACTCACTTCTTGCAGGCAGATCAACACTTTCCAGATTAAGTACAGCACTAAGTGCTTGTCCATATAATGCGCTATATCCACCGCTCGTAAAAGAGGTTCCGCTAAATAAAAAAGGCGAAAATCTGCCTCGTGAAGCAATGCCCGGAATACTGGAATAAAAGAAATTATTGACCACTGCCCCATCGATAATAATTTTGGCTTCTTCGGCAGAACCACCTCTAACGAATAAGCCTTCTTGCTCGCCGACTTTCTGCACACCAGGCACCGTCTGAAGAGTTGCTGAAATATCAGCGTCAGCTCCGGCAGTAGTAATTATATCCAGTAACGAAAGCACAGTAGCACGTTTTTTGTCACCTGCTTCAAATGAACCTGCGGTAATAACTACGGCATTCAGTTCAGAGATCTCTTCTATTAGCTTGAGATTAATTTCAATATTATTCTTGTTGATATCAAGATACTGCTCGGCAGACTTGTAACCAATAAAAGATCCTATGAGAGTCACCGGACCTTCGGAGGAAGTCTTAAATGTAAATTTTCCAGTAGAATCTGAAATAGCACCATCATAAGCATCCTTTATGTAGACATTTACACCAGGAATACTATTGCCATTTTCATCCGTGGTTTTTCCATGGATGGTATTTTGTGCGTATGAATCCAGTGAAAATAAAAGAAACAAAAATAGGGTAAGGACTTTAATCATTTCTTCAATTATTTACAAGTAGTCGTAGTATAATCTTTGTTAGTCTCGGTTCATGCCGACATACCTCAAGACGAGATATACTAGCATAGCGAGTGATGAAAGTGCTGCTGCCACATACGTCATGGCTGCCCACCAAAGTGCATCTTTGGCTCCGGCATGTTCTTCGCCATAAGCGATGCCGGAAGAGTCTAACCATGCGAGCGCTCTATTGCTGGCATCGAACTCTACAGGGAGCGTGATGATACTAAATACCGTAGTGATAAAGAAGGCTATAATGGTGATGAGTAATATAGTTGAGTTGCCTGTCGCCCCCAGAACTCCAAGTGCAAGCATCAGTAAAAATTGCTGTGCTGTGGCTGCAAATTGCACCACAGGAACGATGGCTGATCTGAATTTAAGCATGGCATAAGATGTAGCATGCTGTACAGCATGGCCACATTCGTGTGCAGCGACTGCAGCCGCTGCAACACTTCTTCCATTAAAAACATCAGGGCTAAGGTTGACAGTTTTATTGCCGGGATTGTAGTGGTCTGAAAGGAAGCCGTCTACCGATATGACCTGAACATCATAGATACCATTGTCTTTCAACATTTTTTCAGCGACTTCTTTGCCAGATAATCTTGAATGAAGGCCGACTTGGCTATAATGGTTAAATTTTGATTTCAACCTTGCACTCAGAATCATTCCAACTACGGTTCCAATACCCCCAAGAATCATATATACTAAATAACCACCACCCATTGAACAATATATTTTAGAAATTAAATTTATTAATAACTCGCTAAAAGGTCAAAGCTCTAATCCAGATTTACGACAAATCCCTTTATTCAAGTTCCTCAATTAATGAATTCAGCTCCGAAAAAGTTCCTAAGTACTTCCGGTATCCGAATACCTTCTTCTGTTTGATTATTTTCAAGTAGAGCGGCTACTATGCGCGCCAGTGCTAGAGAACTACCATTCAGTGTGTGTAACAACTGCGTATTATTGTCTTCATCCCTATATCTGAGTTTCAATCTATTCGACTGAAAGGTCTCAAAATTCGACACAGAGCTAACTTCTAACCATCTTTCCTGTCCTGCTGACCAAACTTCAAAATCATATGTCATTGCTGAAGCAAATCCCATATCTCCGCCGCATAATCTTAGGATTCTATAAGGTAGTTCAAGACTTTCCATCAATCTGGCTACGTGTGCTACCATTTCCTGCAATGCCTCATAAGATCTCTCTGGTTTCTCTACGCGGACGATCTCCACTTTATCGAACTGGTGGACTCTATTTAGACCCTTGACATGAGCTCCGTATGATCCTGCCTCTCTTCTAAAACAGGGCGTATAAGAGGTCATACAATACGGTATAAGGTGATCAGGCAGAATGTCGTCTCTAAGAATATTAGTGACAGGGACTTCGGATGTGGGAATCAGATAAAGATCATCTTTTTCACAATAATACATCTGACCTTCTTTGTCGGGCAACTGGCCTGTAGCCGTGGCACTGTCTTCATTTACAAGATGAGGAGGCAGTATTTCTTCATAACCGGCTTTAGTATTAAAGTCCAGGAAATAATTAATTAGCGCTCTTTGCAGCTTGGCTCCCTGGCCGCGATAAACTACAAACCCGCTTCCCGTGACTTTCACACCGAGTTTCAGATCAAACAAATTATATTTCTCACCAATCTCCCAGTGAGGGAGCGCATTGGGCGGCAATGTGGGCATAACTCCTGTGAAGTCCTGATATACCATATTGTCATCAGCACCAATGCCAAATGGCACACTTTCATGAGGAATATTCGGGATAGTATATAGATGCTCTTCAAGTTCTTCCTTAAGCGACTTGAGCATTTCTTCTTTGATCTTACTTGAATCTTTAAGCAGGCCTACTCTTACTTTCAAGCTATTGGCTTCATCAATGGCTTTATTTTTCATTAATTCTCCAATAGCCTTTGAGAGATTATTCATCTCTGAAAGTTCAGTTTCCAGAGCAGTTTGTACTTCTTTTCTCTGATCATCAAGTACTATGATCTGATCTATTATCACTAGTTTTTCTTCCGACCAATTCCTTTTTTTAAGGCCAACATCCACTCTATCTCTTTGGTTACGAAGCATTTCTACTTTAAGCATGGGAATAAATTCATTAAATTATTGAAAATTGTAATTTTTAAGGTGCAAATATAGTTTAATAAAAAAAGATATTGTACATTTGCGAAATCATTTCAAGCCGAGAGGGCTTAAGCCATTCAAATCTGGGTTAAGGCTAATTTCAACGAAAGAATTTTCCGAATTAAAGTTTTTTACATTACCAAATCGGTCTTTTAAATTGTGTTATTGGCACTTGGTTTGAAATTTCAAATTTTTATCTTTTAATCTAATTTTAACTCTAGTTTATTCACCAGAATAAATAAATAGTCATAGTTGTTGTCCAAAAAGGGGCCCAACTATTTTTCCAAAAAAATAACATTTATTTGTATGTATGACATTTTGCAATTGGACAGTATGTTGGTCCCGGAGCTAAGAGAAGTAGCAGAAGCAAATGATCTTAAAGGATATAAAAAATTAAGCAAACAAGAGCTGATTTATAAGATCCTTGATCAACAAGCTTTAAATACTCAGATCACGCCGGAGCAAGTGCTGGCCATGGAAAAGGAAAGCTCAAAAAGCAAACCTCATCAAAAAGAAAGGATTTCCGCTCCAAGACCCAACAACAATCAAGACGAGGAGGAAGCAAACCTTTTCACCACGAGCAAACCAACTAAAGGAGCTGCCGCGGACAAAAAGCCAAAAGCCAAAAAACCTCTTCCTGCTAAGAAAGAAACTAAAACTGCGCAAGCAGAAGGCGAAAGTGCAAAAGGTCCACAGGAACCTGCAGTGATCGAACCAGTTGTTGAAAGAAAAAAATTCTTCACCTCCACTCATCTCAAAACCGCAGCAACAGAAACTGCACCTGCAGATATCGAGAAAAATTCAAAACCCGCAACCGAAACAGTCCAGAATACTCCTGCCGAAAAGCCCTTTAAAGCCAAAAAAGCTCTTAAAACTGAGAATGCTGTGACTGCAAACAATGAAGTTGCTGCTGAAGCGCCTAGAGAAGTTCGCGAATCAAGACAAACAACTAAACCGGAACCTGAAGCCCCAAAATTCAACATTGACTTTGATGGGATGATAGAAGGAGAAGGTATCCTGGAAATGATGTCTGACGGATATGGATTTCTAAGATCTTCAGATTATAATTACTTAACATCTCCTGATGATATTTATGTATCACCTTCACAGATCAAATTATTTGGCTTGAAGACAGGTGATACTGTTAAAGGAGCTATACGACCACCGAAGGAAGGTGAGAAATATTTCGCCCTTCTGAGAGTTGCTAACATCAACGGTCTATTGCCAAGTCAGATCAGAGACAGGGTTCCTTTTGACTATCTAACGCCTTTATTCCCAATCGAAAAATTCAATTTGAGTGGAAGTAAAAATGGTAAAGATTATGGCAATAGGATGATCGATCTATTCACACCGATCGGAAAGGGTCAACGTGGATTGATAGTAGCTCAGCCTAAGACAGGAAAAACCTTCTTATTGAAAGACATCGCAAATGCTATAGCAACTAACCATCCTGAATGTTTCCTAATTGTCCTTTTGATCGACGAACGTCCGGAAGAGGTTACTGATATGAGAAGAAACGTAAATGCCGAAGTAATTGCATCCACATTTGACGAACCAGCAGAGAATCATGTTAAAGTGGCAGGTATCGTACTTGAGAAAGCAAAGAGACTTGTAGAATGTGGCCATGATGTGGTAATCCTTTTGGATTCAATCACAAGACTAGCAAGAGCATACAATACCGTGGCACCTGCCAGTGGTAAAGTATTATCTGGAGGTGTGGAAGCTAATGCTCTGCACAAACCTAAGAAGTTCTTTGGTGCTGCCAGAAAGATCGAAAATGGTGGTTCGTTGACTATCCTGGCTACGGCATTGATCGATACCGGTTCGAAAATGGACGGCGTCATCTTTGAAGAATTCAAGGGTACGGGTAATATGGAATTACAACTTGACCGAACTTTGGCCAACAAAAGATTATATCCTGCCATTGATCTTACCAAGTCAAGTACACGAAGAGACGATCTATTGCTTGATAAAGAAACATTACAACGCATGTTTATCCTTAGAAATCAGCTTGCTGATATGCGTCCTGATGAAGCAATGGAATTCCTCAGAAAGTATATTCTTGGAACAACCAGCAATGAAGAATTTCTGACCTCAATGAATGGTTAGTATCTAAATTGAAAATATAGAAGTCCCTTATGACGCATGTTGTAGGGGATTTTTTTTTGTCCAATATTAAATTTTCTTAATTTTGGAGAAAATGGCAACGTTATTGGAGGTGAGA
>ERZ724523.1012-NODE-1012-length-16427-cov-4.079892_pt1 | contig 16427 bp, 9 predicted proteins | sample MGYA00376056_ERZ724523 | MGnify/ENA primary metagenome ERZ724523 (study PRJEB28724, sample SAMN07190888) | wastewater metagenome | isolation source: influent of sewage treatment plant in Hong Hong | place: USA: Christiansburg, Virginia | collected 2016-03-01 ... | reverse complement strand
ACCCACTTGGCCCGAGATCTGCCGCTGTCGAATGGGGGACGCTATCTGAACAGCGGAACGTGGGCCGATCTGATGTGTGTGCCAGATGCGGTTTTTTCTGATGATCCCGGCGTCTCCGACGGTGCACTGAGACGACTGGTCGATGATATCGCCGAGCGTCGTTATGAGCGCCTGATCATGCAAAAGCCGACCTATGTGCGGTTGGAATTGCTCGACGACAAAGTTGTGAGTGCATCGGTTGAAACGTACCAAAGCGGAGCTCGGCTCTAATGCCCGACCGCCATGACCGCAGAGCACTCTCAGCGGCGGTGGCACGCGTCGAGGTGTCGACTGCGCAAGGTGAGCACAGAGGGACCGCGTTCCTCGTTGCCGAGCAGCATGCACTGACCGCACTGCATGTGGTCGCCGATCGCGGCGCTGCGGTCGTCGAGCCTCTTGGATTGATCACGCTGTGGTTCCCTTCCGGTGCCGTCACGGCAACTCTGGTTGCGCACGATCGCCATGCGGACTTTGCACTGCTTCGACTCGACGATAAACCCAACGGTGTCGAGGGAAAACCGATCACGCCCTTGCCGCTGTTACCGCTGACCGAGGAAGATCTCGGCGCAGAAACGGTTTCCTGGCTGTCGCTGGGCTTTCCCGAGGCACGGCCCGATGGGTTGTGGGTCAGTGGCCAGATCCGTTCGACGCTCAGCCACGTTGCTGGGAGCCCCGCCCTTCAGCTCTTTTCGGACGAAGCGGCGGCTGGTCGCGGTGCCCCGCTGGCCGGCCTATCAGGTGCGCCGGTATCGGTCGAGGGAGCGGTGGCGGGACTTTTGCGCTGGGCGACGCTCGACGAACAAGGCAACTCAGTGGCGGGCAGCGTGTTCGCCTGTCCCATCGAGGCCACATTTGCCAAGCTCGCCGAACAGGGCATCACCAGACCTGGGCCACGGTGTCCGTATCCTGGAATCGTTTCCTTCACCGCCGATCAAGGACCGCAGTTCTTTGGTCGCCGCACCGAGATCGCCTGGCTCGCAGAAAACATCCGTCGATACCGCCTGCTGTTGGTCATTGGCGCTTCGGGCTCCGGGAAGACCTCGCTGGTCCAAGCGGGTCTTTTGCCACAGCTCCACAGCGTGTATGCAACCCGACTGCTGCGGCCTGGCCCAGACGCGCTACCTTCTTTGGAATCGCTGGGCACGCTGCTTCAAGAGTCGGCGTCATCGCGGTTGGTGGTGATCATTGATCAGCTCGAAGAGCTCTTTTTGTCGAGCAAGCGAGCCGAGCAGCAGGAATTTCTGACCAAGGTGCTGGCCCTTGGAGAGCAACCGTCCGTGTCCGTGGTGTTGGTGCTGCGTGCCGATTTCTTCCCAGAGCTGATGGCGAGTCGCCTGTGGCCCATTGATCCGGCGCAACGGCTGGAAGTAGCGCCACTGTCCGGCGAGCGGCTGGTCGAGGCGATCGTGGAACCGGCGGCTCAGCAAGGGCTCCACGTCGAGTCGAGTCTGCTCGAAAGGCTGCGTAGTGAGGTCGCCGACGAACCGGGGGCGCTACCGCTGTTGCAAGAGACGCTGGTGCTGCTATGGGAGAGGCGAGAGGGACGACGACTGACGCTGCGGGCCTATGATGCGCTGGCGCAGCTTCTGGAACCATCGGTGCCGGGTGCACCACAGCTCGTGAGCGGGCTGGGCGCAGCGCTCACACTGCATGCCGAGGAAGTCCTGGCAGATCTGTCCCCTGGTGAGCAGCGTCTGTGTCGAAGAACCCTGCTGCGACTCACCCAGTTTGGCGAAGGACGACCGCATACCCGTCGCCAACAGCCGTGGTCCGCCCTGTTTGCGGCGGACGATGACTCGAAACAGACGGAGGCACTGCTGCAACGACTGGTTCGGGCACGGCTTATCACCACCAGCGTTGGGAAAGAACCAGGCTTTGACGAGCATCACGATAGCAAGGGGGAAGCCAAGCCCGGGCGCAGCGATGGAACGCAGGTGGTCCTCGTCGATCTGTCGCATGAAGTGATGCTGCGTGCCTGGCCCCGGTTACGACGTTGGTTGTCCGAGCTGCGGCAGGCCGAACGGGTGCGACGACGGCTGGAACTACAGGCTGATGAGCGGCTGCGGCTGGCGAGTCGCGGCGGCGGCCTGCTCGATGCAGTCGAAACGCGAGAAGCCGAGCAGTTCATGCTGGGTGCCGATGCCCACGAGCTGGGGGTCAGCGAAGCGGTTCGTCAACTGGTCAAAGAAAGCCGCGAGACCGTCGAGCGGACGGAGGCAGAAACGCGAGCGGCAGCGATTGAAAAGACCAAGCAGGCAATGCTGCTGGAACAAGAGCGAGCGACGGGAAAGGCCCGGTGGTGGCGAACGGTCGCGACGATGACCCTGCTATTGGCTGGCTCGGCGACAGGGCTGCTCCTGTGGGCGCTGCGAGAAAGACGCTGGGCCAATGTCCGAGAAGAACAGGCCAAACACTGGGCCGCGTCAGAGGCCGAAGCCCGCAAGCTGGCGACGGACAGACAGAAGCTGGCGACACTGCGATTTTTGGTCGCCCAGGCCCAAGTCCATCGTGACGATGCGCCGGATCTGGCGGTTCTTCTTGGGGTGGCAGCGGAACAACTGCAAAGCGGTGCCGATTCCGAGGGGCTTTTGCTTCAGCTTTTGCAGCGACGAGCTCCACTGACTCGCATCGTTCATACGGCGGGAACCCCGCTGCGCTCGCTTGCGCAGTCCCCCGATGGGACGCTGCTGGCCGCGGGCTTTCAAGATGGCATGGTGTGGCTGTTCGATGAAAAGTCCGGCCAACCGAAGCGAGCGGCGTGGCTCGGACATCAGGGTGAGACCTCGGCACTTGGCTTTTCCAGCGATGGAAAACGACTTTTTTCGGCGGGAACAGACAAGCTGCTCAAGGCCTGGAATGCCGAGCCCGGTGCATCGCTGGGACAACCAATTGGCACGCCGCTGAGCGGTCACACAACCGCAATTCGCTCGCTGGCAACAAGCCCTGACGGACGCACCGTGGCCACCGGCAGCGAGGACGGCACGATTCTACTGTGGGATCAAAAGACCGGGGAGCTAGCGGGTCCAGCACTTCGCGAACATCAGCGAGCGGTGATGGCGCTCAGCTATAGCCCTGACGGCAAACAACTGCTATCGGGGAGCGACGATCAGACGGCACGACTGTGGGATGCCAAAACGGCGCGACGACTTCAACTCCTCACCGGTGCCCCGAATACCGTGCGGTCGGTCGCTTTTGTCGGCAAGCTCGTGGCGGCGGGAGACTGGGAAGGGCACCTTCTGCTGTGGGACGCGTCGACCGGAAAGCAGCAAGGAAAACCGATCGGGGGACATCGTCTATCGGTGAGCGGGCTGGCGTTACCGAAGTCGGGTAACTTCCTGTTTTCATCGAGCTGGGATGGTGACATACGCAAATGGCGACCCGAGCTCGGACAGCCCGTCGGAGCACCTCTTCATGCTCGACAAGGAGCACTTCAGGCCCTGCTGCTCAGCCCGGACGGTCACTCGCTGTGGAGTGGCACAGAGGAAGGACGCCTGATCGAGTTGCAGGTTGACGAACGCTCGCCGCTGGAACGAGAGGCCCACGTCTTGGAAAGCGAGCTATCGAGCGTCTCGGTGAGCGCCGACGGCAAATTGCTGGCGGTCGGAGGCTGGGGCAATCAGATCGAACTGTGGCAAGCGAGGGACGAAGGACTCACTCGCGATCGAGTCCTGAGAGGACACCAAGGCAGCGTAAGCGCGGTGGCGCTATCTCCAGATGGCAAGCTGCTGGCCTCGGCAGATTTTCAAAAAACCGTAAAGCTGTGGGATTTACAAAACGACAGCGCCCGCACCCTCGTGCAAAGCGATGAATTGGTGAACACCCTCACCTTCTCGCCCGATGGTACGCGGTTGGCCATGGGTGGCTTTGACTCCGCCGTGCGGCTGTGGGATGTGCGCAGCGGTCAGGAGTCGCTGCCGACGATGCGCGGTCACGGCAGCGCGGTGTGGAGCACTGCGTTTTCTCTCGATGGCAAACGACTGTGCTCGGCCAGCCACGATCAGAGCCTCCGAGTCTGGGACTTGCAAAGCGGTCAGCTCGTCGGAAAGCCACTCGTCGGTCATCGCTATCCGGTGACCGGATGCCAGTTTCTGCCCGACGGGGAACGACTGCTCAGCAGCAGCGAAGACAAGTCGCTCCGCTTGTGGGATTTGGCGACGGGCAAGACCATCGGCGAGCCACTGCGTGGTCACAGCGGACGCATCAACCAGGTCGCAATCAGTCGCGATGGTCGGCGCGCCGCTTCGGTGAGTGAAGATCAGACGCTCCGCTTGTGGGATCTAACCACGCAGCAGGCAGTCGGTCCGGGCCTGCTTGGCCATGTTCGCTCCATCACCGCCATTGCCATGAGCCCAGACGGCCAAGTCGCATATACGGTCAGTCACGATGGCTCGCTGAGGGCCTGGGATTTGGCGGTGCAGTCCTGGGTACGCAAGGCCTGTCGCTTGGCTGGGCGGGACCTCAATCGAGAAGAACGGGAGCGATTCCTAGGGGATGTTCATCTGCCCGCGCTGTGCAACGTCCCAAAGTGACCGCCAGCGGACTCTCAATCGGTAGCGGCATCCAGCCCGGCAGCGTCGGGGTGTTCGGTCTCCGGACATGCGAGCGGATCATCCGGGGCAGCGTCAACCACACATGGAACCAGGGCTCGCACCGGTGGATTCGGGATTCCGTCTTCCCGCGTACACGCCCCGATTCCATACAGAGTCACCGATAACAGACAGATTCCTAAGAGCCTCATCGTGTCCCTCCCAGATCGAGCGGAATCGCCAGCCGCGCAAACACCGAACGCGGTGCGGCATAGGAACTCCCGACGAACGCATTGCCAATTCGATAGGCGTAGTGCGAATCAAACAGGTTGATGATGTCGATCGCCAACCGGGGTCGCAGCGGCAGCTTCTCAAAGGAATACTGAAGCGTCATGTCGAAGCGAATGTGCTGCGGCACAGTCTGATCGTTCGAAGGTCCGGTACGAAGTCCAGAGCCATACGTCGCCATCGCAGTCACCGACGCACCACTATGCTGCACCGTAAGTCCCGCGTTGGCAGTCCAGGTCTGCGCATGGTCCAGGGTCTGCCAAGACGTATCGGCAAGTTGCTCTGGAGCAAACAGAAACTTTGCGGATGAGATTCCTTGTCCTTGCGCAATCAGCCAGGTTGCATTGGCAAAACCGCTCAACCAGTCGCGAAAGACGATGTCCGCAGACAGCTCAACACCGACGGAACGGCCATGCTCAAAGTTGTAGGATCCGATGAGGTTTGTTGCACCAAGTGCAATGTTGTCAAACTGATGAAAGGAGTACTTTCCCCAGCCTGTTACAGAGAGCTTGAGCTTCTTCAAAATCCGCGCCGAAAGTCCTAGTTCTCCGTACAGCGCGGTCTCTGCCTTGATGTCATAGGGAACGCTCTCTGTCGGTGGAATCACACCGAGCACCCGCGCCGCATTGCCCAAATCCAGTGGCGGTGGTGGCTGAAACAGCACACCGACAAAAACTCGTCCGACCAAATCCTTTAGGAATGCCAGGGAGGCCCCAAGTCGCGGACTGATTCCCCACTGATCACTGGTCGTTCCGTCCGCCAACATCACATGTTGAAGATCGAAACGAACTCCGTACTGAATTCCCACCCGCCCCGATTCCCAGCGATCTTGCAGATACACCCCGCTGAGCAGAGCGCTGGTGCGGTCGGTTCCGCCTTCGGAAGAAGCAACTCCTCCACTGCCAGATTCATCATCGCGAACATACTGGGTGTAGTCGGTCGCACCCCGCAGATAGTTAAGTTGAGCTCCTGCTTTGATCAGGTGGTTGCCAACTTGCACCGCGTAGTGCATCACAGCACCACCATGATCAGCTCGACGGGTGACGTCGCTGACTATCGACCCCGGATCGGCCAGCGCTCCCAAGGCATGCGTCGGATCAGAGGCGAGCGCACCAAACGACATCTTGTAGTAAGGAGCAATCTGAAGCTGACCGCGCTTGCCAAAGGAGTGCAGCCACGACAGGGTCAAAAAGAGCTCGTGCTCTGTCTCTGTCGCATCGGTATCGTGTGGAACATAGGCGGGCGACTCATTGCCAAAGGAGTCCACCGGACGCACCAAGTCGGGACGCATCGGATCGAGCGGAACCACCGTTGGGTCGATCGGAATCTCGAAGCGATTCTTCGCGTAGTTTACAAACAGCTCGATGCGATCCTGACTGGTCGGTGCGTAGTCGAGCCGCGCAAACAGTCGCGCATTGTGTCCATCGTCATGCAGGATCGGCGTGATCGATGGCGGATCCAGCACGCGCTGTGACTGCATGAAGCTGCCACCGACAAAAAATGAAAACGGCCCACTCCCCCACGATAGATAGCCGCTCGATTCGATGGTCTGAAACGATCCGTAACGAAGCTGCACCAGGCCATCAAGGGAATTGGATCCTCGTCGGGTGTTGACATTTACGACTGCGGCCAGACGATTCCCAAACTCTGCTGGCATCCCTCCGGTAATCACTTCCAGCGAGTCAATCAACCGCACCGGAAGCGACTGCGCAAACAGGTTACCCACCGAATCAGGAATCGGAATGCCATCGATCTGATACTGAATGTTGGAGTGATTACCACGAGAGTAAACATTCCCAAAAGCGTCTTGCACAAAGCCCGGCTGTGTCGTCACGACCTCGGTAATCGGGCGGTCTTCTCCTTTGGGCAGCGACTTTAACGTCTCTCTGCTGAGGGTTGATACCGATCCGACGGCACGGGTTGGCTGAGCGATCTCTCGCTGCTCCACAATGACCGAAACTGCATTGTTGGCGACGCAGAAAAGCTCCACTTCGCTGGTGCTAGAGGAGCTAGCCTGGACTCTCTGCTTCGACTCTGTCCGGCCCTGTGCTTTGGCTCTTAGCTCGTAGTCTCCAAAGGGAATTCCAAAAAATGAAAAGGTGCCATCTGCTGCGGTCGTGCTCTCGCGCAGCAGCTTGCCTCTACGGTCGTACAGTCCAACGGTTGCGCCGACCACGGGCACCAGCAACTCATCACGCACCGAGCCTTTGACGATCGTATCAACGGTCGCGGCAGCCGGTGCCGAGAGCACAGCCAGGAGTGCGCTGGCCACCACCGGAGTCCAAATACAACGAGTCATCACCGCACTCCCTCGCTAGATAAAGCCCCCATCCTTCTCGACCCAGATGCCAGTTGCTTGCAAATAGAACGTGCCATGAGCGCCCCTCCGCATGGCTATGCTACGCAAAGGTGGTCCTCTTTTGCAAGTAACTTGCGTTTAGAAGCACAGCACAACCACCCGACAGAGGCCCACATTGGGTGCTCACGCACCTGACCGGGCGCTCACCGCAGCGTGGCAAACGCGAAGACAGAACCCAAGACGTTACATGGGCGCAAAGCGAACTACACCGGAAGGAGAGAGCAGCGGAGGCGGTTAGCGATCCTCGACCGAGACGCCTTCTTTTCCTTCAGCCGCGAGGAACTGCTCTTTGTCACCACCTTTGCCCCCGATCGACAGGTGGAGATCGATGATCGCATCCCGAACGCGCTTCATCAGCAAGTCCCGATCATTCTTGGTCAGCCCAGCCGTGGGAATCGGATCTCCCATCACGATGTCAACTTTGCCGGGCCTAACAAACGGACTCCCAGATAGCAGGATGTTGATGCTGCCGTTGATGGCCACCGGAACAATCGGGACGCCGGCCTGTAGCGCGAACATAAACGGCCCTTTCTTAAAGGGCAGAACATAGCCGTCTTTGGACCGTGTGCCTTCGGGATAGACCAGGATGGGAATCCCGCTGCGGATCTTTTCGCAAGCGTCCGCGAGACTCTGTAGCGCCTGCTCACGATTGCGACGGTCGACGAAAATCATCCCGGTCACGGTCATATACCAACCCAAAAACGGAATCGATTTGAGAATCTTTTTGGCGATGAACCGCAGGTTGACCGGCACATGGATGAACGCGCAGACGATGTCGAACATCGACTGGTGATTCATCATGAAAATATAGGGTTTACCGGGCTCTGGAACAAACCCGGGATGTTCCGTGAGATCGCAACCCGAGATGACGGCTGCACCGGGACTCCAGAAGCGACGAGCCCAGGATAGTGGAGTATGTGGATCCTTGCGGAACACCAATCCATAGAGGATGGCCGATGACATCCAAAAGAGGGACCAGGGCGCAAAGCCAACCCACTTGAGCACATCAATAAGGTCTCGGTCTATCCGACGCATGAATGCCCATCTTACGAAACTCAAATTTTGCGGATCAAGAGATACCTTTAGGGATTCACCGAACGCGTCGAAGGTTCGGCTTCTGTAACGGAGCCCGCGCTCAGCACAGCGACGATTTGAGCGGCAGTCGGACGCAGAGTCGGATTCACCTCAAGGCACCGCTCGACGAGCGATGCGATCGCAACCGGCACATTGGGATTGAGCTGGAGCAGCGGCATAAACCAGCTTTTTCCAGGCTTAAATCGAAGCAGCATCGGTGGATTCTCCGAAGGCCGTCGCCCCGCCAACAGCTCATAGGCAATCACCCCAAAACAGAAGATGTCCGAGGACGGCTTGGCCAGCTTCGCGCCATGAGCCAGCTCCGGTGCCATATACAAGGGAGTGCCCATGATCACCCCGGTCTGGGTGAGCGAATGTCCCTTTTGGGCAGAGGGCGAGCGATCCACTCCGGGCAGACTCCCGGTTGAGGCACCGCTGGAGTCCTCTTCGAAAGGAGTGCTGGCCCGAGTGTCGTCCACCGTTTCGAGAAAGGCGGAGACCGGAAGACGACGAGGTGAGCTCTCTGCTCCAGGCTGCTCCGGTTCATGCTGAGGCTCTGCTTGCGCGGACACCAGTGCCGAAACACCAAAGTCCACCAGCTTCACCTGCGGTCCGCCATCCTTTCCAAAAGCCACCAAGATGTTGGCTGGTTGATGGTCTGTGTGTCAGTTCTCGTCGAAAAATTGCTGCTTTGAATCCTCGTTGGGAAGTGTGTAGGAAAGCGCGATGTCGCTTGATGGTCGACAGGAATGGTCGCATTCCTACATCGATCCATTGCCGCTTCTGCCATCCTGGGTCGCACGTCTCGTGACAATTTACACGCTTAGGTGCCTCCGAAAGTCTAGCGGAGACTCAGACGCCCGGTGCTCTGACACTCCCCCATACCAGGACTCAGTACGCCGTCCAGCACTATGCCGCTGTCGAGACTGTTGAGGCGAATCCGCCCCACGGCCCCACCGCCACCAGCACCACCGTCCCTTGGCATACCGCTCGATGCGGAACCATTGGGCATACTGCCGGCCCCGCCCGATCCGCCAGAACACGTGCCCATACCACCGGCCGCCAGAGTCGATGAAAGCTGTCCTGGCTGTCCATTGTTGGTCTTCATCATTTCGTTGTAGCCACCAGCACCACCGCCGCCGTTTGCGGCAAGAACAGCCCCCGCTCCGATCGAGATGCTCGGGGCCTCGATCAGAATCGCCCCACCGCTGCCGCCGCCGCCGCCGCCGTCATTATAATTGGTGTCTTGATCGGATTGGCCACCTCCACCACCGACCTGAATTCCGCTCGGTGTGTCAGCCGATGAGCGGATCGAAACCAGGGACTGGGACACGATCTGAATCGCGCCACCGCCACCGCCGCCACGTTGCCCAGGGTCGATCATCGACTTTCCGATCCCTCCGGAACCACCACCACTACCACCGCACAGCGGAACGAGCGAAGGGGGTAGGTAAGCCGGTCCGCCGTTCCCGCCAAGGTACATGTCGATGCCCGCGTCACCGCCCTTCCCTCCGATGCCACAAGCGCCGCCGCCACCACCGCCCGCTTCCTCACCAACTCCGCTCCCGCCACCGAAACCAAACTTCCCCCCGCCGGGTCCACTTCCTTGCAGCGTGGTCCGATGCAGAGAGCCGCCAACGAATCCGCCCGGACCGGCGCAGCTTGGGTCACTGCATTCGCTCAATCCGCCTCGTAGATCGAGGAGACCTTCTATCTCGATCGGTCCCGATGAGAGGAGGGCTGCGGCCCGCGATCCGGTAAACCGCACCCGCACTCCTTCGGGAATGTTGATCTGCTTAAAACCAAATACTCCGATGCCCACCTTCCATCCAGCGCCGCAGTCGACTTCAGCGGTTTGGTGATAACTCACCTCCGAAAGTTGCTGCTTGGAAACAGCGGTAGTCACCGTCCCAAGGTCGGTGTCGATCAGCAGATCCTCGGTGGGATTGAGCTTGGCTTGGGCTTCCCCAAACCAACTTGGGTCGATGCCATTAGAAGGAAGCACATCGTAGCGGCACTGTGAGCGGTTGAAGTCACAGGGCTCTAGGTAGGGACGCCACAGTGATTCACAACCAGGCACGAGCGCGACAACCAAGATGCACCAACGCCACAGGCTCCCTTGCGGCCTTCGTACGGAGCGACTTCGACCCCGGCCAAACGCGGCCACCGAAGTCGGTCTTCGCTCGGGCGCGCAAGCGGCCCGCACGCTATCTCCCAATTCACCTAACCCTGCGACTATGTTCACCGAATGCACCTCCACGCGCTCCGTGCGCGAGCTGTGCTGCGATCGACGATCTTTCTTCGCCAGAATCGGCAGGCTGTATCCAATTCATCTTATCAAGGATGACGAATCGTCAGCGTGACAGACGGCATTGGTTCGACTTTCACTGGCTGTTCAAGCAAAGAGCCTGCCCTCTCTCCACCCAATCCAGCCGCGACAAATGGAACCACAGCTCCGTTCAAAATATCATTCGACTCCTAAACACCCACATTGGCGACACGGGTACGCTTTGGGTTGTGATGCACCGCAGGCGACTTTGTCCACACATTCGAACGGACTGCTGCCAGCTCTCCCCCCTCGACCTCGGTTCCTATAGGTACAACAACAGCGCCTGGGAAAAGCTAGCAGATTCCCGATGATGGTGGCAGGATACCTCGCCATGCTTGTCCTGAGTGGTCCTCCTGGAGTCGGCAAAACAACGATTGGTCAGCTCTGCGCCGAGCGGCTGGGGATTCCGTTTGTCGACTCCGATCAGGAGATCGCGAAGGAGGCCGGATCCTCTGTGGCAGAGCTGCTGGAGCGCGAGGGCGAAGCCGCTCTTCGTACGCGTGAACATAAACTGATCGCAGCGCTTGATAGTGAGCCTCGCGTGATGGCGGTAGGCGGCGGACTGATCACGGTCGACAAGACCCGTCAACTGCTCAAACAAAGCGCACTCCTCATTGGACTCGATGCCTCTGTGGCGGTTCTGTGTTCGCGGTTGGCACACAGCGGAATACTTCGCCCGCTGCTACAACCCGATCCACAGTCCGCGCTGCCGAGGCTCCTCGCTGAACGTGAGTCCGCCTACCGTGATGTCCATGTCCGGCTGTCGATCGATACATTGTCCGCACAGCAAGTCGCAGAGACCATCTGTCCACTGTATCGACAACTGTTTCCGAAACTTCATCTCCAAGCGAAGCAGAGCCATGACAGCCAGCGGCAGGTATTCGGCGATAGCGAAGTCTTCTTCACCGATGAGCTGCCCGATCCCTCGTCGCTTGGAACAGAGTGCCTGCTGATTCATGATGAGATCCTGGAAACCGTAGGGGGAGGAGTTCTTCGGGAATGGCTTTCCCGATTCCCGGTTCGCTACGCTGTCCCTGCGGGAGAACCCCTCAAAGATCTGGCTGCGTTTCCACAGCACGTCGAACAGTTGCTCCAACTTGCCTCCCCACTCACCGCATCACGGCTATCTGTGATAGCCATGGGTGGTGGATCGGTAGGTGACTTTGCCGGGTTCTTTGCCAGCGTCTTCAAGCGCGGGGTCTCGCTCGTTCAGATTCCGTCCACCTGGCTCGCAGCGATCGACTCTGCCCACGGCGGCAAAAATGCGCTGAACGTTGGGAAGATGAAGAATCAGATCGGGACGATTGCGTTTGCCCGCCGGATCTTCTTGTCCCGTGCCTTGTTAGAGATTCAGCCCAAGGAACGTGCCCAGGATGCCCTGGGCGAGCTTGCCAAGATTGCGATCATCGACGGAAACGACTGGACTACTGCGCCCTTTTTGCCCGAGTCGGAATCTCTGTGGAGTGTGCTTCCTAGTGCAGTGGCTGCGAAGTATCGGGTTGTGCTGTCCGATCCGCACGAGCGGCTTGGCGAACGACAGAAGCTCAACTTGGGACACACCGTGGGTCATGTCTTAGAGACGGTCTATCGGCTTCCGCACGGACTTGCTGTTGCACAAGGCTTGCATTTCGCGCTGCACTTCTCGATGAAAAGGGGGGTTCTTGGTGCAAGTGATTTGCAACAACTGCTCGACCTGTTGACCTCACGCTACGGGCTCTTTGATCGGCGGCGCGAACTACCGCCGATTCCGCAGGCGCAGTTTGTGCAACTCCTCACCCAAGACAAAAAGCGCGCCTCGGAGTCCTCTCTGCGATTCGTGTTGGTTCGCGGCCTCGGAGACGTCATCACCACCGAAGTCACCATCTCGGAACTGGTCGCTGAAGCGGCCCGGCAGCAGTACATCGCTACGGTGTAAGAGACTCATGCACGCCTCATTTTCATTTTCTGGAACGATTCCACCGTCGAAATCGCTGCTGATTCGACACCTGCTGCTGACTCTGTACGAGCCGCAGATCACGCTACCGCTCTCTTCTGGCTGTGCCGATGTCGCCGCCATGAAGGGAGCTTGCGAGTCTTTCCTCGCCGCTCGCGGTCGTCCCGATTGGGAGCTCCAGAACATTCACTGCGGAGAAGCAGGGCTGGTGCTGCGGCTGTGTCTCGGCTATGCATCAAGACACAGCGGAAGCTATCTATTGACCGGATCACGCCGACTCATCGAGCGTCCTCACGAGCCACTGCTGTCAGCACTGCGACAGCTTGGTACCGACGTAGTTGCAGCGGGAGATCTCTCGACTGCTGGACTGCGGGTTCACAGCAGGGGTTGGCAGCAGGTATCATCGCCGCTGTCGCTGATGGGAGGACTGTCGAGTCAGTTTGCCAGCTCACTCCTTCTCAATGCCTGGAATCTACCCTTTCCGCTGGAGATTCAGTGCGATCCAGAGCCGGTTTCAGAGGGCTACCTGGAGATGTCTGTGGATGTTGCGCGCCACTTTGGAATGGCGGTTGAACAACATAAAGAGTCAGATCATATGACTCTTATTATCCCGGCGCATCAGAGAATTCATGCTGGAATGGCCGCCGCAGAAGCCGATGTCAGCTCGGCCTTTGCGGTGGCAGCCATCGCGGCAGTGTCGGGGACAGCACATATTTTGAACTTTCCGGTTCAAAGCCTTCAGCCCGATCACTGCTTTGTCGAGATTCTGAAACGGATGGGCACTCCGATTGAGCTGTCCATGCAAGGTCTTTCGGTACGGCAGGCTCCTCATCTGCTACCGGTCGAGGTTGACGTGGGCGGAGCTCCCGATCTGACCCCCGTGCTGGCGGTACTGACAGCGTTGGCCAGCGGCCGGTCACTGCTATTTGGCGCACCGCAGTTGCGCGGAAAGGAGTCTGATCGGATTGCCACCACCTCGGCTCTTCTGACGGTCCTCGGCCGGCGACACACGCCGCGACACGATGGCATCGAGATTTTCGGATCGCCACTCAGTGAGCAAGAGCGGGCTCGTCCGGTTCGCTTTGATGCGACAGGAGATCATCGCTTGGTGATGGCGGCAGCGGTGGCTCGCTGGGCAGGTTTCCCGATCGAAATCCAGGGTCTGGCCGCCGTCAACAAGAGCTTTCCTGAGTTTCTGGAGATCGCTCAGCTCAGCCCGATTGCGACAGCAGTACCAGCCAAAGAGGCCCACTAAATGAGCGCCAATTCGTTCGGTCAGCGTCTGGTCATCACCACCTTCGGAGAGAGTCACGGTCCTGCGCTCGGAGTCGTCGTGGATGGCTGTCCATCGGGAATTCCTTTTGATGCAGAGCTGCTGCGTCAGGAACTCAACCGTCGCAAACCAGGGAGCGTCACGGCATCGGGAGAGAGCATCACCTCTGCACGGGCGGAAGCCGATGAACCAGAGATTCTGAGCGGAGTCTACCAAGGACGGTCTCTGGGAACCCCGATCGCAATGCTGGTACGCAATCAAGATGCGCGATCTCAGGACTACGCCACCATTGCGGAACAACCTCGGGTGGGACACGCGGACGATGTCTGGCGCGCCAAGTTTGGCCACTCCGATCCACGCGGGGGCGGACGATCTTCGGGACGAGAAACGGTATCCCGAGTGATGGCCGGAGCGGTTGCGCAGATGCTGCTGCGAACGCTGGCACCAAGCCTTCGCGTGCGTGGCTTTGCGCGACAAATTGGTCCGCTGATGATGACCGAAGAGGAGGTCGCCGCGCTGACGACACAAGAGCTGTCGACTGCGGACATCGATCGCTATGCGGGCCGCATGCCGCATCCACAAAAATCGGCGCAAGTGACAGAGCTGCTGGTTGCGGCCAAACAGAATGGTCAAAGCTACGGTGGGCTGATTGAGCTGTGGCTCGATGGGGTACCCCAGGGACTGGGACAGCCGGTGTTTCACAAACTGAAGGGGGATCTCGCCCAGGCAATGCTCAGCGTCGGTGCAACAAGTAGCGTCGAGCTGGGTGATGGCACCGCTGTCGCCCACGCTGAAGGCAGTTCCTTTCACGCAGCAGCGCAGCGACCGGAGCGTTATGGTGGCATCCGTGGCGGAATTAGCACCGGGGAACGGATTGTACTGCGAGTGGCGTGTAAGCCGACGGCGAGCGTGCTGCATGTGGCCCGAGCCGGACGTCACGATCCGTGCATTGTGCCCAGAGCGATTCCGGTACTAGAGTCGATGGCCTACCTAGTCTTGGCGGACCATGTGCTATGGCATCGTACAGACTCTGTTGGCCGTGAATAGGGGAAGCCTCGACGTTTCCCAGATGGGGATCATCCGGAAGGACGGCTTTGGGAGACCTACCGGATTCCCTCCCACTCCCATTCGCGCAAGGGCATTCCCGCAACGATTCACGACGGGATCGTGCTTGGCTGGTTTTAAATCACGATGAACGACCCCTTCGGCGTGGACTTTGGATAGTGCATCGGCGACTTGGCGCAACACTGGGATTGCGAAATCTAGGTCGCGGAATCGATGATGCTGCTGCGCAAGTGTGGTTCCTGTCACCAGCTCCATCACGATGTACGCCACCCGATCTTCCGTGATATCGACATCAGTAATGGTGACCAAGTGTGGATGATCCAAATGCGCCAGGAGCTGCGCTTCGCGCACAAAACGCGCCAGCGACTCTCTGCCCGCATGACTGGCAAGCACCTTGGCCGCAAAGTGCCGCTTATCGCTGAGCCGCTCGACCTCGTACACGATCCCCATCGCACCTTGGCCGAGCACATTGAGAACTCGATATCGTTTGTTGATGATCGCCCCCACGGAAAGCACCGATTGTTCCACGGGAACCGCATGATCGCTGCCGAGCAGAGATTCTACGAGTGCTCGTGAGCGCGCTTCGATCTGGTGACGCAGCTCGGAGTTTAGGAGTTCGATTTCTGAGTTCCTAGACTCAAGCGCACCGACTTGCTCCGAAAGCGCGTTCTTGGCATGAATCAAGTTCAAGTGAACCTGCCGGAATCGGCGCACGAGGATCAGTCCGATGGCAAGCACGAACAGGGCTTGGCCCATGTAGCTGGAAGCCAAGCTGACCCGAGGCACAATCCCAACCGCAGCCAGCACATCATAGGCAACCAGCGTGGAGGCGGCAGCGAGTCCCAGTCCAAATAGCTTGGCATCGGAGTCTCCTTTGAGGATCGATGCCACGACGATCGCGAGCGTGTAGACCACCGTGACCAGCAGCATGATTTGAAACGGCAGCAGGGTCTGAAGGAGGGTCACTGCGCCCACTCCGATCAGGACCGCTGCGCACAGATCGTAGACAACCAACACCCTCGCGATCAGCCTGCTGATTCCGAACGGACCGCGTCCCATGACCCGCTCCAAATACAGCATGAGACCAGTCACCGCCATGTATAAGGAAAACAACTCGACATAGGTGAAGCGGAGGGGAGACACCGACAGCTCACCGCGCATCTTGGTCTGGCACAAGGTCCACAGCCCAGTCGAGAAAGTGAACCAAGCGTAGAACATGTAGGCTCGATCGCTTCGCTCATACAGAAATAGCATCAGGACGAATAGACCGACGGCGCACAAGACGATTCCTACCGCCACTCTGCCCGCGTCTTCCTGAATCAGGGCTGTCAGTAATTTCGACCGAGTGCCTATCCGAACTTTTCCGAACACACCGATGTTGATGTGTGCGGAGTAGATGCGCAGGGTGAGCGTTTTGCCTCGGTAATCACCACTGGTTTCTGTATTTTCGGAAAGCGGTATGTAGTGGGTGGGATAGCCCAGAAAGCGACGCGACTCCGCATCTTGTCCATCAAGCTTTCCGAAGCGGTAGATCATCTGTC
>ERZ724523.1006-NODE-1006-length-16455-cov-4.242622_pt1 | contig 16455 bp, 15 predicted proteins | sample MGYA00376056_ERZ724523 | MGnify/ENA primary metagenome ERZ724523 (study PRJEB28724, sample SAMN07190888) | wastewater metagenome | isolation source: influent of sewage treatment plant in Hong Hong | place: USA: Christiansburg, Virginia | collected 2016-03-01 ... | reverse complement strand
ATCCTCGATGTCGAAGTCGGTGCCATGGGGGCCAAGCTGACCGAGGAATGCCCAAGCTGCACCGACAAACAGGCCGCCGAAAAACTCGGCGACATGGTGAAGCGCGCCGTGATCGAGTGTGTCGCCAAGCCCCGTGGTGGTCTGGATATCCGCTCCGAGCCATCCGGTGCAGCGGTATTTGTCGATGGAACCGAGCTGGGAATCACTCCCTACAAGCGCACCACATTTGCCGGAACCCACAAAGTCGTACTTCGCCACGTCGGCTTCCGATCGGAGCAGATCGATGCGGTCGTGGAAGACGGACAAAAGCAGAAGATCGAGCGCAAGCTCGTGACGGGCAACGACCCGGTTGCCACAGTGGAAAAGACCCCGGTCTATAAAAAGTGGTGGTTCTGGGTTGCCATTGGCGGTGCTGCCGCTGTCGCTGCGGGCGTGACCGCAGGCGTGGTGATCGGAACCCGATCGACGACGCCGACCAATATGGAACGGATGGTTCCCAGCAATACGTTTACGTTTACGTTTTAACGCTCCGCTGGCGTTGTCTGGTCCCCATCCGTGATGGGCAGCCAACGCGCCTAGAAGGGGAAGCGACTCTCTTAGCGTAAGGAGGATGTGCGATGGCAAACCATGGACGCTCTCACTGGCAGTCCCGACTCCGTAACCTACTGGCAGGTCCGTTAGGACTCTGTCTGGTCCTCTGTGCGCTGGTGTCCTGTGGTGATCAAAACACCACCATGATGCAGGTCGAAGGTCCACTGGTCCGCATCCGGGTTAGCCCAGTCGATCCCGGTGCCATCAAGGCAGTCCTTACTGTCTCTGCTCCGGATCCTACGGGCCTTCAGGTCGACCGCACCAACACCTTCAACACCGCACCGTTTGATCTACTCGGCGTCTCCTTCCCGATCGGAACCCGTGTTCAGGCTACCTTCAAGGTAGAGCTGTTCGGACCAAACGACTGCCTCCTTGCCACTGGTACTGCGATTGCCAACATTGACAGCGATGGCGTGCTGGATATCTCGCTGAACGTGACCCCGGTTCCTCTATGTGGTAATGGAGCAGTCCTGACTGTTCAGGTGGCCAACATCGGACTCGGCAGCGGCACGGTCACCTCGATGCCCAATGGCATTAGCTGCGATGGACTCGGGAATGGCTGTAGCGTCACGGTCATGAAGGGCAAGCAGTTCACCCTCACCGCGAACCCGATGGCGGGTACGTTCACCGGTTGGTCGGGCGGCGGCTGTACAGGAATGGCGCCGTGCATGGTAACCGTCAATCAGGATACCGTGGTGCAGGCGGCCTTCTCGACTTGTCGAGGTTGGTGCAAAGAGATGCTACCTACTTCGTCCGTCAGTGCCAACCTACTCGGAGTCGGCGGTACAGCTCCAAGCAACGTGATGGTAGTTGGTGAGTCTGGCGCTGCGTTCGTGTGGGATGGCGCGATGTGGAAGACCGTGCAGCTTCCCCCTGCGGCAGCCAGCAAGACCCTCCGCGCAGCCGCAGGAAAGCCCGCCGGAACTGTGACCTATGTAGCGGGTGATGGCGGAACGATCCTCAAGTGGAGCAGTGGCGGATTTACGCAGGTGACCAATCCATCGACGGCAAACCTTCGCGCCATCGCGATTGGCAACAACACTTCTCCGAACACGTTCTTCGTTGGGGATGCGGGTACCTCGCTGATCTTGTCGAGCGGAGGATCTCTGGTCACGGGAAATTTGATGGCAGGAACCGCCAACCTTCTGAGCATCTGTCAGCTTCCCAGCAAAACCACCTATGACCTATTTATCGGCGGTGCTCCCCCGAGTGGTGGTGGTACTCGCGGCTTCGCAGCAGAGTGGGATGGTGCGGGCAAAACCACAGTTCAGATGGCAATGGGCGGCAGCATCATGGGCAACGTGAACGCCATGCTCTGTGGCAGCACGGCCTTACATTACGCTGCGGGTGATGGCGGCGTCATGCTCCAAAGAGCGGTCTCTGCGACCGGCAAGGGTTCCGAAAATAGCTGGACCACGGTGATGAACACCGGGGCCGGAATGAATGGCATCCGCGCCATGTGGTCAAGCGGCGACACCTTCATCCTCGCGGTGGGTGACGGCGGTATGATCTTGCAGTGGGATGGAGCAACCTGGAAGCCAATGAACTCGGGAGTTACCACCAGCCTCCGCGCCGTCTTTGGAACCAGCCCCACCAACGTCTACGCCGTCGGTGATGGCGGTACCGTGCTGCATTACTCGCCGTAACGACAGACTCTGTCGTGACCGACTTCTGCTCCTACCTCGCCTTGTGCACCGCCAGAATCTTGGCAACAAAATCCTCCACCGGATCGGCGAGTCCTTCCAAGCGACTGGACAATCGTCCGGCGCGATCCAGCAGCGTCAACACCGACGAGTGATTGAAGTTCCCATCATCGAGCTTGCGATACTTGATACCCAACACCGCAGCAATGTCACGGATGCTGCTGTCCTGGGTTCGCACAAAACGCCAGCGCCTTTCATCGACCCCTTGCTTGGTCGCCAGACCTTTGAGCACAGCGGCGGTATCGCTCTGCGGATCAAAACTCACCAGCAGCACCCGCAGCTCAGCGCGGACATCGGGAGGAAGCTTGTCTTCGATGCGCTGGATCTTGCTAATGAGCAGCGGACATGCGTTTGGACAGTGCGCATAAAACATACTGATGATCACCGGATGACCCGCGTAAAACGCGAGCGGAATCTTGTGTCCATCCTGATCAGACAGCTCGGCTTCGAGTTGATACAGAGACTCTCCCAGCGTTGCCGGAGCAGCGGGGAGCGCTTGATGTTCAATTCCCGGTGCCGCCATCGCAGATGACTTCGCTAGATCCGCCCCGCCAGTAGGTACCGCGCTGTCCGGTTGCTTCTTACATGCCGTACTACCCAGCAGGAGTAACGGAACAAGGAGTCCCCACCTCATGGCTTTCCCTCGACGGTTGGAACAAGATCAGCGGCGCAGCGAAATCCCAAGTTGCGACTGGAATAACGCGCTTGTAACGAGCTGCGGAAGGCGTATCGCATAAAGCTGGCGTAGTCCTGTTTGGTTCCGCTCCCAATCGCTGCTGCGCCGCAGAACAACATTCGATCACTCCCCCCACTGTCCCGACTGTCCCCACTCATCATGGTGCTGCTAAAGTCGAGCACCCACTCCCAAGTGAGTCCGTGAAGATCAAAGACTCCATAGAAATTTGGTGGCGAGTGGCCGACCTTGGCGAGGAATTTCGGCGTCGGGGTTGCATACCAGTCCAAGATCCGCTTGCGCCATCTGTCGTCCTGCCGGGCATCGGCCTGCGTCTCGCTCGCCGAAGCAACATACTCCCACTCTGCTTCGGTTGGGAGTCGGCCGCCACGCGCTGCACAGTACGCCCGCGCCGCAAACCAGCCGACATTGGTGACCGGCTGATCTGCCAGAGCGTTTGCGCCAAGAGCCATCGGCGTCTGCCAATGAACCAAGTATTCCGAATCCACCAGCAGACGCGGCGCACGATCTCGCTGCCAACGCGGAGACTTCTGCACAAACAACAGAAACTCGGCATTGGTCACTGGCAGCCGATCGATGAGGAACGCTGAAATACGCACCTCATCTGCATCTTTTTTGTCTTTGCTTGCCGCTGATTCGCTAGACAGGTTGACGCTCGCTTTGAACACTCCAGCGGGAATCTGCACCATACGTGGGAGCGGAGCGGACGCCTGGAGGGGACACATCGCAATCATTTCGACTAATGGCCAGCGCCCGGAGCGCGCTTGGTGCTGTTGCGAACCTGAGTGACCTCTTGCACAGACACCGCATCACCACTGTTGCCAAAGGCGTTGCGAACGTAGGTCAAGATGTTGGCAAGCTCGTCATCCGCCATGTGGCTCATCGGTGGCATCACCGACGCATATTCCTGACCATTGACGACCACCTTCCCAGACAGACCGTTGAGCAGGACTTCGATCGAGCGCTTCTTGTCCGCCATCAAGTAATCACTCTTGGCGAGCGGTGGGAACACCTTAGGAATCCCCTGTCCTTCCATCTGGTGACAGGTCGAGCAGGTTCCCAGAAACAGCGCCTTACCCGCTTCGATCTGTCCTGCCTTGGTCAGCTTTCCAGCCTCGGCAGCTTCGGCGGCCTTGGCAATGGGCTCGCTCGATCCGGACTTTTCGGCCACGTACACAGAGTCGACTTCCTTACCGGAGTAGATCTCTTTGACCTGGTCTCCCTCGGCTTTCATCATCCCGAGCGCGCCCTTGTTGAAGGCCCGGAAGATCGAGTGATCGACCAGCACATAGGTTCCGGGGACTTCCATCTTGAAGTCGACAATCGCCGAACCACCGGCCGGAACGATCGTGGTCTGGACGTTTTCCTGAAAGCGCGAACCACCTTCGGAGTAGACGCGATCGAAGACCTCACCAATCACGTGGAAGCTCGACACCAAGTTCGGTCCGCCGTTGCCCACAAACAGCCGCACCTTCTCTCCGACCTTGACTTTGAGCGCCTTGTCACCAAGTAGCGCACCTTCGGTACCGTTAAACACAACGTAGGTCGCGTTCTCTTCGATGGCCTTCTGCATATCGAAAGGCTGGAGCCCCTTTTCGCGGTACTTACCGACGGTGTAGAAGTCTCCCTGAACGACGTAGTATTCCTTATCGACCGGTGGCAATCCTTCCGGCGGCTCGACAAAGATCAGTCCGTACATACCGTTGGCAACGTGCATGCCAACCGGCGCAGTTGCACAGTGGTAGATGTACAGACCTTGGTTGAGCGCCTTGAACGTAAACTGTGATTCGTGTCCGGGAGCGGTGAAGGTTGAGGCCGCACCACCACCCGGACCCGTCACCGCATGCAGATCGATGTTGTGCGGCATCTTGCTGTCGGGATGATTGCGAAGATGCAGCTCGACGGTATCACCTTGACGCACGCGAATGAACTTGCCGGGAACCGTCCCCCCAAACGTCCAGAAGGTGTAGTTCACACCATCTGCGATGGGCTTGACGACCTCGCGGACTTCAAGCTTTACGATGATCTTCTTGGGTTCCTTGCGATTGATCGGCGGCGGCACAAACGGCGGATCGGTTAGGACCGCTTCGACCGGCTCACCGATCGGGGGTCCAAAGTCTCCTTTGCCCGATCCGAAGGTCTCTTTTTCCAAGATGGTGCCAGGCGGAATCGCTGGACCGGGTGTCGCGGGCTGATTGCAGGAAAGGACTGCCAGCAAGCCCAGGGTTTTCCATTTTGAGATCGTCATGGTCGTGTCTCCCAAGAGTGTTCCCAGTTCACTTACGCCGCCTACCCGGCAAGCTGTGCGTACAGAGAGCCAAGACTTCCGACCAGCTTGTGAGCGTGTGGCAAGATCTGATAGTGGCCAGCACCAAACATCTCGGCGAGATGGGCTTTGGCGCGAGCATCAATCGCTAGCATGCGAACAAACATGCCTTGACCGCGTGCCTCGTGGATGGCTTGGCGACAGTCGGCAATTCCGTAGCGTCCTTCATAGCGATCATAGTCGGTCGGTTTCCCATCGCTGATCAGCAATAGGAGCTTCTTCCTAGCCGTGATCTTGCCTAGCTCACGGGTGGCATGACGGAGTGCCGGACCAATCCGTGTATAGCCGCTCGGCTGCTGCGATAGGAGTCGTGCATAGCTACCCGTCCAGGACTGCGCGAAGTCCTTGTACGTGATGTAGCGGCAGTCCTCGCGAGTGTTCGAGTAGAACCCTGCCAGGGCGACCTGATCCTCGAACCCTTGCAGGACATCCCCCAGCACGATGATCGCTTCACGCGCCAGATCCAGCACGCGATGGTTTTCCACCCACGAATCCGTAGACAAAGAGGAGTCGATGAGAATCAGCGTGGCGAGATCACGCTGCATCGGACGCTGCGCCAAATACAAGCGATCGGGAGGAGTATGCAAAGAGGCCAAGCTGGCATGTCGATCCACGATCGCCTGCAAGTCAATCTCCGGGCCCTCGTACTGACGGTTCTGCCACTTCCGTTCATTGCGCAGTACGGAAAGCCGCCGCCGCAGTTCGGTGAGCTGTCTCCGATGTTTCTGTCTCACGCTTCCTAGGTAATGAGTAACGATATCATTCGGCAGTGACTTTTGTGCGCGACTCGCAAACACCTGACAAAATCCAGACTTATAGCGACGATGTGCCTCATCCCACTCGTCATACCGAAACGCGGTCGTCTCATCCTGCTGCGCTTCTTCCAAGTCCTCACTGTCCACATCCAGCAGGACATCGGCGCGATAGACCGACTGGGTCCGCTTGTGAGAACGAACGACCGTACGTAGGTCTAGCTCTGACAGTGCGGCGGCGTGATCGGCCAGCTCATCTTCCCCATCCAGCGGCTTGGTTCCACCACGATAGTCGTCAGCGGTCTTGACCTTTTCAAAGGCATGAGTCAGCGGGTTTTCCGCCAGACTGTCTTCTTCGACCTTGATCTTGCGAACCTTCTGGCGAACCTGCCCCTGTAGCTCTGTGCCGCTGGGCAAGGACTCTGCCGGAGCAACGGGACGCTTACCTTGGCTACGTGGTCTGGGCCGCTCGGCGGGAAGCAGCAGTCCAATCACCTTGAGCACCTGATCCGGCGTCGATAGCTCCGGCGTATCAAACAGCGCTGCGAACAGAGGCCGCAAGCCAGGCAGCTCACGCTCCATCGTGGCCAACACCACCGGCGCGACCAGCAACGACAACGTCACTTGTTCTTCGGAGCCGATCGAACAGGAAGCCGGCAGACAGAGTCCGCTTTGAAACACTTGGGAGGCATACAGAGCGCGGAGTAGGTAGGCTTTCTGATTGTGCAGCGGATCGACAAACACATCCATGATGCGGGGAAGCAGCACGGTCTGGCCGATGACTCCCCCGACTCCTTCTGCCTCTTTGATATCGATGGGAGCGCCGGTCAGCGCACGGCAGATCACGCCCAGTCGATTGCGCTCGTTCCCAAGCAACGCGGCTTGGCCGAGCGACTCGTGATCTGGCTTGCGAACCAGGCGCTGCCACAGTCTATGTCCAAAGCCAAACAGCGCCTCGTCCCAGCTCACGGCAACTCCTTTTGCTCAGAAAATCAGAGCGGCCAGATCGCGGAGTGCTGTCACTACTTCGCTGTCATCACTGAGCGGTTGAACGATACCGACATCGCAGGCCAGACGCGGATTCAGACCGGAGTGAATCAGCCGTGCAGTGCTCACCAGCAAACGCGTCGACACCACTTCGGTCATGCCCAGTTCCTGAAGGTTGCGCAGCTTGTGGGCAAGCGTGACCAGCTTGTGAGCGATTGCGGATTCCACACCGGTCTCTGTTTGCACGATCTCGGATTCCAGCGACTTGTCGGGATAGCCAAACGACAGACCCAAAAATCGCTGCCGCAGCGACGGCTTTAACTCTTTGAGTCGCTGCTGATAGCCGGGGTTGTAGCTCGCGACCAACATAAACTCCGCAGGTGCGGACAACGTCTCATCACGGCGATCCAAAAAGAGCTGTCGGCGATGATCCGACAGTGGATGCAGCACCGCGATTACGTCTTCCCTGGCCTCGGCAATTTCATCCAGATAGAGCACTGCACCGCGCCGCACCGCCCGCGTGACCGGACCGTCTTGCCACACGGTATCACCGCCTTGCACCAGATACCGTCCGAGCAGATCTGCTGCCGCCGTATCTTCATGACAGGCCACCGTGATGAGCGGTCGGCCCAGTCGATGCGCCATGTACTCGACAAAGCGGCTCTTGCCACAGCCAGTCGGTCCCTTGATCAAAAGAGGGAGTCGCTTGGCATAGGCATGTTCGAAGACAGCAACCTCTTGACCAACCGGACGAAAGTACGGCGCAGCCGTGAGCATTTAGGCATCACTTCCGGGCTGCTCGGGAATCACGTCCCCCACCGGCAGACCGTAGCGAATGAAGTTGATGATCTGCGCGCCGATGCCAAGCGTGAACAGACTTGCGGCCAAAACGAGTCCGAAGAAGTGAACATGCAGCTCCTTCTGAACCGTTAGGAAGTCGAGCCCAACCCGCCGCTCAAGGACCACCTGAGTGATGCCCGCAACCGCAAACGCCAACGTCATCGCGATCATTCCGATGTTGGAAGTCCAGAACGCAAACGTCGCCATCGTGGTGTCATGCAGCTTGCGCCCGGTCAGTAGCGGCATCGCGTACGAGATCACCGCCAGCACAATCATCGCGTATGCTCCCCAGAACGCCATGTGTCCGTGCATTGCCGTAACCAGCGTACCGTGGGTGTACATGTTGACCTGCGGCAGCGTGTGCGCAAAGCCCAGGAATCCCGCGCCCACAAACGACATCACCGCGCAGCCCACCGTCCATTGCAGCGCGTTCTGATTGGGATGCGTACGGCCTCCCTTACGCGCCATGGTGATCGCATAGATGGCCATTCCCAGAAAGGCGACCGGCTCCAGGGCTGAGAAGATGCCACCAATCATCAGCCAGTAGCGCGGCGTCCCAATGTAGTAGTAGTGGTGGCCGGTACCGAGCACTCCCGATAGGAACGTGAAGCCAATGATCACGTACAGCCACTTTTCGATGACCTCGCGATCGATGCCAGTCAGCTTGATCAGCAGGAACGACAGAATCGCGCCCATGATCAGCTCCCACACGCCTTCGACCCACAGGTGAACCACCCACCAGCGCCAGTAGGAATCGAGCGTCTGGTTGTCGGTGTCGATCATTCCTGGCAGATACAGAAGTGCCGCCATCAGGAGTCCAAAAAACAGCACCAAGCTGGTCGTGGTATGGCGCTTTCCCTGCCAGATCGTCATGCCGATGTTGAACATGAACAGCAGCACATCGACCACCACCAAGTAATCGAGCGGACGCGGAATCTCCAGGAACTTGCGGCCTTCCCACCAGTTGAAGTGAAAGCCGATGATGGCCACCACACCGACGATAACGAGTGCACCAAGCTGCAGAAATGCCAGCTTTTCGGAATACAGCTCACGGCCCGATTCCTCGGGAATGATGTAGTAGGCAGCGCCCATGAATCCGGTGAGCAGCCAGACCACCAGCAGGTTGGTATGGGTGGTCCGTGCGGTGTTAAACGGAATCACGTTGTGCAGCACGTCGTAGCCCATGTGGGCAAATGCCATGATGAAGCCGTAGACGATCTGCAGCGACAGAAGCAGCATGCAAGTGGCGAAAAAGTAGTACGCCACTTTTTGTGATTTGAACCTCATGGTGTCTCTCTCCAACTCCGGTGACGTAGCGCTACTTCTGTTGCGATAGGAATGCCGAAAGCTCAGTGATGTCCTTATCGGTGAGCGGCAGCTTGGGCATCTTGGTTCCAGGCTTCACGGCCGCCGGATCACGGAGCCAGTTGCCGATGTAATCCGCCGTCAGCCGCTTACCCACTCCATCGAGCGATGGACCCACGATGCCACCCTGTCCCCCCATGGTGTGACAGGCCACGCACATCTGGTTAAAGACAAACGGACGATCCGAAGCCTGCGCCACACCGCCTCCGGTAGAGGTCACCGGCACCGCCATCTGAACCAACGTCGGCTTGGCGGGGAATCCGTTCAGATCCATCTCGCCAATCCACTTGAAGAACGAGATCAGGTTGTCGATCTCACCCTCGGTGAAGTTGTACTTCACCATCTTGCGCTCACCAGGATACATCGCCTGCGGATCCTTCAGCAGTGCGCGCATAAACCCTGGACCGCGCCGCTCATACACCTTGGTTAGCTCCGGTGCATAGTACGCCCCCTCGCCAAGGAGGGTGTGGCAGCCCATGCAGTTGTTCTTCTCCCAGAGCTTTTTGCCAAGTTTGACCTGCTCCGTCAGATTCTGCTGGTTGGTCTGCTTAGGAATCTGTCCCAGCGTGTCCACCGTGAGCCCGATGAAAAAAGCCGCGCATAGGAAAGTTCCACCAAGGAAAAACGCACGAGCTGCTGACTTCGATAACATGGGTGGATTCATACCACGGGCTTGGGTCAATGATGAGGCAATTTGAACTACAAATTTTGCCTCAACCGGTACATGGAGCATGGGCCCGTTTGCCACGCAGCATCTAGGAATGCTTCTAAATGACTGAGGCCCGTCCGTAAGTGACCTAAGTCACCGTCGCCGCCCAAGCGCTTCCGCAACCAAGCTCGCGCCGCTACAGGATCACCGTGGTGGTCGCACCGAGCCGAGCGAGCAGCTCACGATAGAAGACGAGCGCTCGATCGGTCTGTTCTTGATACGCCAAGCAGCCCCACAGGATCGACACCGTCTGGGTCGTCCCTTCGTGGGTCTTGGTCCGCTGCGCGTCCTTCACCGCATTTGCGCACGGACCTTCCGCATCACACAGACAGAGCAGGCCCGCCAAATCGATGGTCTGTCCCGAAGCATTGAAGACGTAGGACTCGCCCTCTTTGGCAACCCGAATCGACAGCGGCAGCTTGGCCCGGGACAAATCAATGACGCTGATCGGTAGCCCACCATGAAGAGACACCACGTTGCAGGCATCTACCGCCGCATTGATCGAGCCCAAGCTCCCATCAGAGGCGGCGCGCAGCAGGTATTCCGACGCCGGCTTGCCACGTCCGGTCGGCTTGTACCCACCGTGTCTTAATAGATCACGAATCGCCGTCCGCAGCGCGTCACTCGAGGATAGCGGGGCCGCAGAGCCGAGAGCAAGCTGCTCGGTCAACCACCCGGGCGATGGCAATTCACCGAGTGGCACGGGAAAGTGGGTGACAAAACCCCGCCCGTACAACAGCGGATGAGAACTCACAGAGACGACCAGCTCGCTCATGGCTGCGCACTATATCAGCGCAATCGTAAGAACAAGACGAGTGTTTAGCTGCCGTCCTTTTCGTCGCTGCTCTCGCGCTCACCGCGTTCACTGCGCTCAGGACTGCCGCGCTCCAGGGTTCGGTAGAGCGTCCTCCGATCGATTCCCAGCACCTCCGCCGCACGTTTTTTGTTGCCACCTTCCTGCTGCAAGATCAGGTTCACATACCGCTGCTCCAGCTCGGCCAGCGTAGGCCGATCATCGACCAGACTGCCTCCCGAGCGCGGCAAGCTCCGGGCCTCACTCCCAAGCAAATCAATGGGCAGGTCCGACGGTAGCACGATTCCGCTTTTGGACAGAGCCAGTGCTCGCTCGATCACGTTTTCCAGCTCGCGAACGTTACCGGGCCAGTCGTAGCGACGCAGAAGCGCCATCGCTTCATCGGCGACTCCGACCGAGCTGCGCCCTTCGCGGTCGCCGTACTTGGCCAAAAAGTGTTCTACCAAAAGAGTAATATCGTCCGGCCGTTCCCGCAGCGGTGGCAGCCGAATCGTCACCACGTTGATGCGGAAGTAGAGATCCTCGCGGAATCGCCCCTTTTGGACTTCTTCATCTAGATCGCGATTGGTCGCAGCAACGACTCTCACATCGACCCGCAGCGGCTCGGTACTGCCCACCCGACGAATCTCGCCCTCTTGCAGCACCCGCAAAAGCTGCGCCTGCATCTTGGGATTGATATCGCCAATCTCATCCAGAAACAGCGTGCCGCCCTGCGCTTCCTCGAAGTAGCCGCGCTTCGAGTGCTGCGCGCCCGTAAACGCTCCTTTGACGTGACCAAACAGCTCCGACTCAAGCAGCGACTCGCTGATCGCCGTGCAGTTCACCGCCACAAACGGACCCTGTGCCCGCGTCGAGTGGTTGTGAATCGCCCGCGCCACCAGTTCCTTACCCGTCCCCGATTCACCAACCACCAGCACAGTCGAGAGCGTGCTCGCCACCCGCGCCACCAGTTTGTAGACTTCCAGCATCGCCGGGGACCGACCGACGATCTCGCGAATCTTGCCTCGCGCTTCCTTCGGCTTTTTGGTCCCTTCCTCCGCCAGCCGCCGCCGCTCGAGCGACCGTGCCACGAACTGGAGCAGCTCTTGCGGCTGAAACGGCATCTTCGAGATGTAGTCGTACGCTCCCTGCTGGATCGCCTTCATCGCGTTTTCGACATCACCAAATGCCGTCATGAGGATCACCGGCGTCTGTGGCTGATGCTTCTGCACCGCCGCAAGCACATCCAGCCCATCCGGTCCGTAGCCGAGCCGTACGTCGCTGATGATCACATCGAAGGGCTGACTCTCCACCAGTCGTATCGCTTTGTCGCCACTCTCACACAGCGTCACCCGATAACCTGCCGTCTGCAAAAACTCCCCAACCACCTTGCGGAACTGCTCTTCGTCCTCGACCACCAGCGCATGCGATGAAGCCATGGCCGCACCTTAGCACGCACCCTGGCCCGGTCCGCTTCCGTACGCAAGCCCGCGACGGCATTCGAGTAGTTGTGGGGGCCTAGCCCTTGGGGCCCTAGCCCGTGGGACACCATCCCTGTAACATAAACGGTCTTATGCAGCCCTGGCAGTCCATCGGTACGCACCGCTTTCGCATCGAAGAAGATCTCGTCTTTGTGATCGCGCAAGGAGAGATCTCCGCCGAGGAGATCATCACCCTGTGTGAGCACCTGTTCCTGATCTATCAAAAGTACGGCCATGTCTACGAGATCGTCGATGCCACCGCCGGGGGCTCGATGAGCGCCGAAGCGCGACGCCGCTACGCCGAGCGGTTCCGCAGCCATCCCTTCCAAATCCAAGCCGTCGTCTTCGGTGCCAATGGACTTTTGCGCACCGTCTTTGCGTTGATAACCAACGCCATGCGACTGCTAGGCCGAAGCGAAGTCCAGACCCACTTCGTGGCCACCGAGTCCGAAGCCCAAGCCTTCGTAGCCCACCACCGAGCATCCCACCCCAACCCCCCCACCCCCTGACCGCGCAAGCCACCGCGATCGCCTACCGCATTGGCTCGTCACATCGCGGAGGCATATTCATCAATCAATTCATCACGCACGATCGGACTCGACAAGAAGTTGTGATTGTAGAGCTGATACGCGGCAGTGCGTGCGCCCACACAGTACGTCGCCAGCAGCGATTGAAAGACCCCAGGCTCCGCAGCGCCGTCCAGTCGGTCTTCACTGGCTTTTTTCAGTGCACTTTCAGGAAGCAGGAGCTCGGCGGCGAAGGCACCGGAGCGGCGACGACGATTCTCTTGGGCATAGGATGTTCCCGCAGCCCCGATTGCGCCCCCTCGCTCTGGATCGAGCATCACATTCCCAAGCGCCCTCGCCTGCTCAAATCGCTTACCCCATGGCGTCTCGGTTCGCCGATGACGCAGAACCGACAGGGTCGGCTGGCCCTCCGCAACCGCCGCAACGAGCATCCGCTCATCCCTGCTTTGCAGCGTACTAGGACGCTGAGCAACCCCACAGCGCGCCAGGATATCATCCAGGTCTTCGATAGGTTGGCCGTTCAGTCCGAGTGAATCGCGCAGCGTGTGTGCGGCCAACTGCCCCTGTAGTTCAGGAGTCTGGCCCGCCCGGGCTGCATCAAGGGCCAGCTCTCTGGCACGCCGCCAAGGGGCGTTCCGCGACACACTCTTTGACTGGACTTGCGCAACCAGGTCCAGCAGCTCTGGTCCAATACCTAACGATGGATTGGGTGACAGATCACGGATGATCTGGCAGCTTGCACGAAACGCTGGCTCTTGCACCACACCTTGGAAACCCAGTGTCGCGGGAACCTCTCCAACCGAGACCTCGAGCAGCGCAGCCATCTGCTCCATGGTGCGGGCACAGAATAGTGTCAGCCTGTCCGTGATCGACGAGCCAATGGACAGCCGAGGCTTGGTATTCATCCATGCGTAGGGAAACCCAACCTCAGCACGCTCAAACGAGTCAGCAGCAAAGTCGACGAAGTGAGCCAAGACATCTGCGAACTCTGTCCAGCGCAACATCGCGTCGCCACTGTGACTGACCATGTTCACTCGCGGGTCGCCCACATACTGAGGTGGTCGCCAGCACGTGGCTACGGTGTCATCTTCGCGTAAAAAGGCGAGGTTTGGCAGTCTCGAACCATCGGCTCCAGCGGCGAGAAAGTGATGCGACCAAAACGCCTCACGCACATCGAGCCAGTTATCTGCGTCCATTCCCCTCGGCGGTGGAAGCTCTCCCCATGACCGGACCATCTCATGCAGGTGGTGAGACGTTTGGAACCACGGGGCTCGCTCTTCCAAAGCCAAAGCGGGGTAGGCCCGAACGATCCAGTCGGCGATGGGAGCAAGTGGAACAAAGAGGTGGCTCCGCACTTCCTCTTCGCCAGCCCGGACATGCGCGCACAGATTCTGGTTGTGAACCCACACCGCAAGACCTGCCCAAGCCGCAGCCTCCGGTGCGTAACGCTTGTCCCAGGACGGCGTAACCGGCAGGATCTCGAACGCAAAGTGAGCACGACTGCCTATCAGCATCCTGGTAGATCCTTCGCGAGCCGACGGTACTCAGCATCGGTAATGACACCCTGATCACGCATGGCCTTCAACACGGGGCGAGGCACTCGCTGGGCCGGATGGCCATGAAACTCAGGCTCACCATCGATGACTTGGGTGAACTTAATATCGAACAATTCCAGCCTGCCATCGGCTCGACGAGCCACAAATCGGCGGGACTCCCGATCCGACGGCTCGACAGCAATCGACGCCTTCAGTAGCTCGTTGCGCTCAGCCACGGTCATATCGGACGGACACTTGTCCTTGTCCGGGTTCCATCGGGGCGGACCTGCTTCCGTGGTCTCGGTCTTGTGCGACGGATTGGGCCAATAGCGCAGCATCAACCGCTACACTACCCTAGCGCCAATCGACCGCGCAAGCCACAGAGCTGTCAGGTGCTGGTCAGACTAGACGCCTTGTCGCCCTAGACATGGCAAGCCCCGATTGGTAGGTTTCACGGCGGCGAGCCCACCCCAACCACCTAACCATCCTCCCCCGTCCTTCGCACGTAAACTCCCGCCCCTTGCACGTCCATCCCCATTCCTTGCAAACACTCCCCGGCCACCAGCGCCGGTGAGGAAGCCATAGCCGGACCGGATCGCGCATGTTAGGAAGTGGGCATGCGACTACGAATCGGTGGTGGACGGGCGGTACTCTCAGGACTCCTACTCACACTGCTGAGCCAGGGCTGTGCGGGCTCGGTGTCTCGCGCTGTGCTGCCCACTGAGCAGTCGAATGCTCGCACAGAGATTACACGCATTTTGTTCGCACAATATGCCGCCATCGAGCGCGGCGACCTCACGGCGTGGGCCTCTGCGTTCTCTTCCGACGTCTTCCTGTGGGGCTCTGCGCCAAGCGAGGTCATGTCTGGCCGCGAAGCCATGCTCGCGACCATGAACCGGGGTGCCGCCTCACGCATGGCCGCCGATGTGAAGCGCCGGTATCGCTCCACCAGATTACACATCGGAATCGCACCGAGCGGTCGGGGTGCCTGGATCGCCGATGAGATTGACTACACCTTGAGCAGCGCCACAACCACCAAACAGATTCGGTTGCGGTTGAGTGCAGTCGCCATCTATCAGCAGAATCGCTGGCAGATCTGCGCCGCCCACTTCTCTGTTCCCATCGAAGACGAGCGCGCCTTTGCCGGGTCATGGCCACTCCCGATGGATCTCCCAGCGCCACTCTTCCCACCGGCAGAGCAGATCACGAGCCTGATTCCCACCACCCCCCACGATCACTTTCCCGTGCCCTTTTCCGATCGAACCGATGTGCTCCTCATCGGCACCGCGCCACAAGAATGGGTCGTTGGCGGTCCTCAAGCACAGCAGTTCACCCATCAAGGCCAGCCTGGTCACATCGAAGTCTCGCGACGCGGAAATCCCATCACGTTCGCGCATCCCACCGCCAACCTAGCCTGGGCCGCCTGGAACGGAACCCTCACCGTCCCGCACCAATCCAACCGCATCTCCCTCCCAATCAGAGTCCTGTCCGTATTCCTCCACCAAGACCACCACTGGCAAAAAGTCCAAGAACACGTCTCCCTCCCCCTCCCAGAATAACCCCCCACCCCTCCACCTCCAGCGATGGCGAAGCCGAGCTTAGCGACGGCCAAGCCGAGCTTACCGATGGCCAATCCAATCTTAGCGATGGCGAAGCCGAACTAAGCGATGGCGAAGCCGAACTAAGCGATGGCCAATCCAATCTTAGCGCTGGCCAAGCCGAACTAAGCGATGGCGAAGCCGAGCTTACCGATGGCGAAGCCGAGCTTACCGACAGCCAAGCCGAGCTTACCGATGGCCAAGCCGAGCCCATCGATGGCGAAGCCGAGCTTAGCGACGGCCAAGCCGAGCTTAGCGATGGCGAAGCCGAGCTTAGCGACGACCAATCCACTCTTAGCGATGGCCAATCCAATCTCATCGATGGCGAAGCCGAGCCAAAGAGAAAAAGCGTTCCCTCCCCCGTCGGGGAGGGTTAGGGAGGGGTCGCCCCGGAGGGGGTTAGGGGGGGAAAGACCCAGATAGGGCTCTCCCAACAGGAAGAGGGTCAGGGAGAAACCTTGGTTTCTTCCTGAAAAGACCTATTTAACAGAAGCCTTAGCCGCAGGCTTACCCCCCACCGGAGCCCGAGCCGCAGGCTTACCCCCCACCCCCTT
>ERZ724523.1005-NODE-1005-length-16455-cov-6.800610_pt1 | contig 16455 bp, 15 predicted proteins | sample MGYA00376056_ERZ724523 | MGnify/ENA primary metagenome ERZ724523 (study PRJEB28724, sample SAMN07190888) | wastewater metagenome | isolation source: influent of sewage treatment plant in Hong Hong | place: USA: Christiansburg, Virginia | collected 2016-03-01 ... | reverse complement strand
CTCACCTGTCTTCCCTTAACGCAAACGTCAGGTAGGCAGATGACACGATTTCAAAAAAATTTTGAATTATTTTTCTCACCTGCCGGTGCCCCTAAATGTGGAAGCGGTCCAGCGCACTGCGCAGGCTCTCGGCATTGCCGGTCAAAGCCGTTGCTTCACCGGCGATATCACTGGTCGCCACGGCCGAGCGGTCAGCCATCTGGGAGATGTGCTCGACGTGCCTGGCAATTTCCTGCGCGGCCTGACTCTGTTCCTCCAGGGCATTTGAAATACTGTTAACGATGTCACCCACCCCATTGGCCCGACCGGTGATCAGATCGATGGAGTCACCCGCCGCACCCGCATGGGCGACGCCGGTATTCACCAGAGACACCGCACTTTCGATACAGGCCAGCACCGATTCCTTGGCACCACGCATGTCGTTCATCATCAGACCGATTTCGTTGGTCGCCGTAGTGGTCCGCTCGGCGAGCTTGCGCACCTCATCAGCCACCACGGCAAACCCGCGGCCCAGCTCGCCCGCTCGTGCAGCCTCAATGGCTGCGTTGAGGGCAAGCAGATTGGTTTGATCGGCGATGCCCTTGATGATCGTGACAACCTCGGCCGCCCGTTCGGACTCGCGCCCCAGTGCTTCAACCCGCTCGGCGGCATTACCAATCACCCCGGCGATACTGGACATTTCACCCACCGCAACCTTCACGACCTTGCTGCCCGCCATCGCAGCGTCACTCGAATCCGATGACAGACGGCGGGCATCGCTGGCGTTGCCGGAAATCTGGCTGATGGATGCTGTCATCTCCTGCACGGCCGCAGCCATGGCTGTCGTGGAGTTGTTCTGGTCACTGACGCCGTTGGCAATGTCGATGGAAGTTTTCGTGAGACGGGTCGCCAGGGACTGCAGGCTATCGGCCGTGTTACGGGCCTCGGTCAGCGTACGGCGCAGCTCTTCCTGCATGCGTGCCACCGCCCCCAGCAACGGGCGGTCCTCGCAGCGTCGGGGATCGAAGGGATAGTCCAAATGACCGGCAGTAACCCGCCTGGCGAAATCCGAAACCGTCATGCCGTCCTCGACCATGCCCTTGAGAAGACCGGCCATGAAGCACAGCAAACCCGTCTCGACCACCACATAGACAGCATGGATCAGCACGCGCACGATCCCGTCTACCTGGGGAAAAATATAAACACCGGCCCCGCTCGCCTGTAGCCAGGCGAAGCCAAGATGATGCACGGCGATCAGGCCGGCAGCAGCCACCAGCGGACGCCAGTCGCAATACAAGACAAGAAAGGCCAACAACACGAAAATCCCGAAGTGGGCTTCGATGGTTCCACGGGTCTGCTGGATCAACAGCGCACAAAAGATCATGAAGGCGCAGCCCACCGCAATACGCGTTACCAACGCGCCCTGGGCAGTACGACTGAGCAGAAAAGGCACCAGAAATGCCGGAACGCCAACAGACAAGGCAGAGCCCCAACTGTCAGTCACCCCGGCCACGACAAGACAAAGCAGCAAATGCGCCCCGAGGGTCCAGATGAAAAGATTGTCGGCCCGTGCCCTGAAACTAATCAGCCCATCATCAGCTGCCATTATTCCTGCACTCATCGCACACTCCCAAAAATGGATCCGCCGGATGTAGCGCTACATATATCCCCCGCCCGCACTGACTCAAGTTGCAAAGACCACAACTGTCCGGCAGAGATCGTCAGCCATACCCCCAGCACCAACCAGGGCCATATTGCTTTGACGCGCCTCTGCCCCCCGCAGGATCTCGGTTTTTTGTTATCGATCATGGATCACATTTTTATGTTGGACCTGTAATCCATAACGGTGCATTGGGCACTGTCCTTGAGCAATATCACGTCCGAGACAGATGGTTGAGTATCGGGTTGAGCATGGCCGCACCAAGGCGCTTGCTGCGCTCCCCGTTCCAGCCGGTAAGACCATCAGGCAGATTGGCATTGTCCTTGAAAGGCATTTCGAGAGTGATCGACACACAACCGAAGCGATGGGCCACCCACTTCGAGGCAAGACTCAGGAGTTCGTCCTTGAAACGCCCATTGAGGTAGCCGTGCTCGGTCTGGAAGTCCGGGCTGGCGGCCTGGAAGGCATCGATAAAACGGGCCTGACGTACCCGCTGCTCATCCGAAAAGCCCGGTACTTCTTCGGCAGTCGAGAAGAACACATAGGGCAGCGCCTCGTCACCGTGAATGTCGAGGAAGAGTTCCACCCCGCTCGCCTCCATGGCCTGACGGACGAGCAGCACTTCCGGGCTGCGTTCCAGGCTCGGCTCACGCCATTCGCGGTTCAGGTTGGCACCGGCCGCGTTGGTGCGCAGATTGCCGCGAATCGCCCCATCTGGGTTCATGTTGGGCACGATGTAGAGCACGGCCTTCTCGCGGATGCGCCGGGCCACCGGATCAGCCGCATCGAGCAGGCGATCGAGCAGACCTTCAACAAACCACTCGGCCATGCTTTCGCCCGGGTGCTGACGGGCGATGATCCAGATAGGCACCTGGCCCGTATCCGGGCGTCCGACGGTGACCAGATCGAGATCGCGCCCGTCGACGGTCGCCCCCAGGTTGTTGACCGACGCAAAAGGCGACATCTCCACGCGGCCGAGCAGGTCCAGATGGCGCTCGTGGGAATACGGCTCGAAGTAGGCGTAGTAAATACCGTTACGCTCGGGCGTATGCTCGACGATCAACTGGCCGTTCTCGTAGCGGGTGCCAGTGATGCGGAACCAGTGATGCCGATCATACGATGCGACGCAGCGATAGCCCGGCCAACCGTCCGGGTAGGCCGCTTCCGATGCATTCTCGAAAACCATGCGCACCGGCAGCCCCGCCGCGCCGTGCAGGCGGAAGTGAAACCACTGCCGAAAACTGCTGTCGCCGGCGATACCCTGGTCGGCGCGCAGGCGCAGGCGGATGTTGTCCGGCGTATCGATGGACAGCACCTCGATGGCGCCGGAGTCGAAATTGCTGCTGATGCGTAGCGTCATGAAAAGGGATTCCGGTCAGGCGAAAAGATGTGTAATGGCGTACAGGGCCAGGCCGATGAGACCGCCGACGACGGTACCGTTGAGGCGGATGAACTGCAGGTCACGGCCAACGCTGACTTCGATCTCGCGCACCAGGTCCTCGTCGTTCCAGGCCCGCACGGTGCTGGCGATATGCCCGCCAAGACTGTCGCGCACTTCCGGCGCGAGACTTTCGACAATGTGCTCGATGTGTTCATTGAGCGAATCCCGCAGGGCCGGGTTGGTAGCCAGGCTCGCCCCGAGGGCGCTGGCAGCCGACGCCAGCCGACGCCGGATGTGCGAATCCGGCTTGGCCATGTCGCGGCCCAGCCAGTCGCGCAGTTCATCCCACAGCTCCCGCAGGTAGGTACCCACGGCCGGATGGGCGAGAAATTCGCGCTTGACCTGATCCACCCGGTCGCGGAAGGACGGGTCGTGCTTGAAACGCTGGATGTAACGGGCAATCACCTCGTCGAAGGCGGCCCGCCGAGGATGCGCCGGATCACTGGCAATTTCGTCGAGCAGACCATTCACGCCAGCCACGATGCCCGTCGCCACCTTGTCGCCGAGTTCGGTCGGGCTGATGCCGACCAGCCCCAGCATGGAGACGACCTTCGGGTATTCCTTGCCCGCCACGTCGACGATCATGCCGGCGAACCCCTGCTTGACGCCCGGCTCGTTGAGCCAGTGGGCCAGCTTGTTGAGCGCTTCGTCGAGGAGCGCCTGATGGCGGCTGTGTTCGGTCAGCGCGTCGAGAATGCGCCCGACGCTGTCACCCATGTCCATCGCCCCGGCACGCCGGCGCAGGGCGTGCAGGAACAACCGGCGCACCCGCGGATCGTCCATGAAATCCACCGACTGGGCCAGAATCAGCCCCAGCCGGTCCGCCAGCAAAGTGGCGTTCTTCGGCTCCTGCAGCCAGATCCCCAAGCGGGCTGCCAGGTTAGCCGCACGCATGCGCGCCACCAGCGAAGCCGTATCGAGAAACTTGTCGCGGATGAACACCGCCAGGTTGTCAGCCAGCCGCGCCTTGTTGCGCGGCAGGATCGCCGTGTGGGGAATCGGCAGACCGAGCGGATGACGGAACAGGGCCACCACCGCGAACCAGTCGGCCAGCGCACCGATCATCGCCGCCTCGGCAAAGGCAGCCACCCACGGCCAGCCCTGCATGCGGGCGACGATCAGGATCACCACCACGGCCACCAGCAAGCTCGTCGCGAGGGTCTTCATGCGGGCCAGTTTGAGCATTTTTTCGGGATTTGCCATGTGCCTGACTCTCAGCCCTCGCGCCGCCGGAACACCCAGCGGCTGTCATCCGACGCTTCGGGGGCAAAGGCATAGCCATCGCTGCCGAAGTCCTTCAGCTGTTCCACGTCTTCCACGGCATGCGTGATCGCGTAACGGGCTATCAGACCGCGGGCGCGCTTGGCGTAGAAACTGATGATCTTGTAGCGCCCGCCCTTCCAGTCCTCGAAACCAAGATTGAGCAGGCGGCCCTTGAGCTGGGCCGGTTTGACCGACTTGAAATATTCTTCGGAAGCCAGGTTCACCAGCACCGGCGCCCTGCCCGCCTCGTCCTCGCGGGCCAGGAGCCGGTTGAACGCCTCCGTCTGGGTCATGCCCCAGAAGGTGTACAGATCCTTGCCGCGGGCGTTCTTGAAGCGGGTGCCCATTTCCAGGCGGTAAGGCTGCATCAGATCGAGCGGTTTGAGCAGACCATAGAGGCCGGACAGGATGCGCAGATGCTGCTGGGCGTAGTCGAGCTGGGATTCGTTGAGCGTCCTGGCGTCGAGGCCGTCATAGACGTCACCGTTGAAGGCGAGCACCGCCGGCTTGGCGTTGGCCGGCGAAAACGGCTGCGACCACTGGGCGTAACGGGCCACGTTGAGGGCAGCAAGCTGATCGGACAGATCCATCAGCCGGGCAACTTCTGCATGGGACAGCTCGCGCAGCCCGGCGATCAGTTCCGCGGCATGGTCCAGGTATTCGGGTTCGCTGAAGCGCAGCGTGGTGGGCGGCGTCTCGTAGTCGAGGGCCTTGGCGGGGGACAACACGAAAATCATGGGGGCAGACTGAAAAGACGGAAGTGGCCGAATCTTAACAAACCGCGCTCAGGGTAACGGCTCCAGGTGGGTAGTCACCTCAATGCCCGGCAGCGCTGCGCCAAGATCGGCCTCAATCTCGTCGAGCAGATCGTGTCCCTGGCGAACGCTCCAGTCACCCGGCACCAGCACGACAACCTGGAGAAAAGCCACGGCGCCCGCGCGACGCGTACGCAACCCCCGAAAAGCCACGCCACGCCGATGAAAGGACTCCAGCACCGTGCGGGCGCGGGTCACCGCCTCGCCATCGAGGCTCCGATCCATGAGGCCATCCACCGACTCGCGCAGCAGATGCCAGGCTTCAAAGGTGATGTGCAAGCCGACGGCAATAGCGATCAACGGGTCCAGCCGCAGCCAGCCTGTCCATGCCACCAGGGCCACCGCTGCAATGACACCGACCGAAGTCCACACATCGGTCATCAGGTGCCGTGAATCGGCGCGCAGGGCAATGGAGTTGAAGTGCTCCCCAGCCTGCGCGAGCACCCGCGCGACAATAAAATTGATCACAGTCGCTGCCGCCGACCAGGCCAGGCCCCATCCCGGGGATTCGATGGGTTGCGGTGCGACCAGGCGTTCTGCCGCAGCCCAGATGATGGCCACCGCCGCCCCGAAAATCAGGATGCCTTCGAAACCGCTGGAAAAATACTCGGCCTTGCTGTGGCCAAAGGGGTGGCCCCCATCCGGCGGATCGCGGGTGATGAGGATCATCCACAGGGCAAAGCAGGCACCAGCCAGATTGACCAAGGATTCAAGCGCGTCCGACAGCAGCCCGACCGAGCCGGTGACCCACCAGGCCAGGGTTTTGAGCGCTATCGTGGCCAGCGCGGCGGCGATGGACAGCCAGGCGAAGTGGTGCTGCTCCAGCCGGCGCATGACGGGTTTCGCTTAGCCGCGCTCCACGTCGGTCACGCCCTTCACATCACGGATCAGGGTCTGTGCCCGCTGGATCTGGTGACCGTCATGGACTTCGAGCGTGAAACGCATCCGCGCGGCACCCTTCCGGCTGAGCGTATTGACGGCAATCACGTTGAGCTTTTCCCGCGACAGCACTTCCGAGATGTCCCGCAGCAACCCCTGCCGGTCCATGGCGTGCACCAGGATGTCCACCGGGAAGACCGCATCCTTCGGTGCGCCCACGCTGCCCCATTCGGCGCTGATCAGGCGTTCCGGGTGCGCGCGGACGAGCTCCTGAAAGTCACGGCACTCGACCCGATGGATCGACACCCCCCGCCCCTTGGTGACGTAGCCCTGGATTGCATCCGGCGGGGCCGGCTTGCAGCAGCGTCCGAGGGAGGTCATCAGCTTGCCGACCCCGACGATCAGGATCGTGTCACCCGCATCGCCGGAATGGCTCTGGCCGAGGACGACCTCGGGGACTTCCGGCGGCGGCTCCAGGGAGTCGGCACCGCGCAAGGCGATCTGGATCGCCCGCGGCCCCACTTCACCCCGGCCGGCCGCGATGAACAGGGCTTCGGCATTCTTGAAGCCGAGACGCCCCGCCAGATCCTCGATATTGACCTGACCGTGCCCTTCGCGCTGGAACTCCCGGGTCAGCACGCTGCGCCCGCGCACCAGCAGCTCCTCTTCTTCGAGGGCGCTGAAATACTGCTTGATCTTCTGCCGCGCCCGCGGCGTGCACACGTAGTTCTGGTGTGAATTGAGCCAATCGCGCGACGGCCCGCCCTCCTTGGTGGACATGATCTCCACCGTCTGACCGCTTTCCAGCGGCGTGTTGAGGGTGACCAGTTGCCCGTTAACCTTGGCGCCCCGGCAGTGGTGGCCGACGTCGGTGTGCACCCGGTAGGCGAAGTCGATGGGCGTCGCCCCGCGCGGCAGGTCGATGACCCGGCCCTGGGGCGTCAGCACGTAGATGGTGTCATCCAGCGATGCACGCTTGAACTGCTCCAGCCAGTCAGCGGAATCGGTCACCTCGTCGCGCCACGACAAGAGGCTGCGCAGCAGGGCGATCTTCTCGTCGTAATCGGCGTTGGGCGCGCCGGTGCCTTCCTTGTAACGCCAGTGAGCCGCCACGCCGAGTTCGGCATGGTTGTGCATGCCGTGGGTGCGGATCTGCACTTCCAGCGAGCGCCCGTCGGCGGCATACACGGCGGTGTGCAGCGACTGGTAGTTGTTACCCTTGGGCATCGAAATGTAGTCGTCGAACTCCTTGGGAATCGGCGTCCAGATCTGGTGCACGATGCCCAGCACCGCGTAGCAGTCCTTCACTTCCTGCACCAGCACACGCAGGGCGCGCACGTCGTAGATCTGCGAGAAGTCGAGGCGCTTGCCGCGCATCTTGTTGTAAATGCTGTAGATGTGCTTGGGCCGGCCATACACCTCGGCCTTGACCCCGATCGCTGCCACCTCGCTCTTCAGGCGAGCCACTGCATCGACAATGAACTGCTCGCGCTCAACCCGCCGTTCATCAAGCATGCGGGCGATGCGCTTGTAGGTTTCCGGCTCCAGGAAACGGAAGGACAGATCCTCGAGCTCCCACTTGAGCTGCCAGATGCCCAGCCGGTTGGCCAGCGGTGCGTAGATGTCGAGACTCTCGCGGGCGATGGACTCGCGGATCGGGCCTGGATGGTCGGTGAAATAACGCAGGGTCTGGGTGCGCGACGCAACACGCAACAACACCACGCGGATGTCTTCCACCATGGCGAGCAGCATCTTGCGCAGCACCTCGCTCTGGGCGCGGATTTCGGGGGCACTGGCGGTGGTGGTCATGCGCGTGATGACGCGCAGGCCGTTAAGGCGACGCAGGCCATCCACCAGCAGGGCCACCCCGTCGCCAAAGCGGGCCACGATGTCATCGTTCGGGTGATCGAGCACGTCGCCCACCGCAAAGCACAGCGCAGCGATGCGGGTATCGGCATCCAGCCGCAGGGACGCGGCAATCAGCGCCGTACCGAGGGCATGCTGCCAGACTGGCTCATGCGTACCGAGTGTCCGGGCTTCGTAAATGGGCTGAACCCACTCCAGCGCCGCGCCAACCCGGCGGGCATCGTCGGACGCGAGTCCTTCGCAGAGGAGTTCGGGCGCGGACAGCGCGGAGGCGGACTGGGATATTGAATGCGTAACGGCGACCATGCCGGCATTATCCTATAGGCTGGCTGTAGAGGGTTTGATCTTCATCGTTCCGTTTGTGTGCGAAGACACATAGCTACAGCCACTACCCACAAATTTCCCACGCCTTTCGACACTGACCTTACCTGCATGTTCTCCGCCTTCCGCCGCTGGCGGCGCAAACGCACCGCCGACCGCACGCAGATTTCACCCGAACAATGGGCGCGCGTCGAGGCAACCCTGCCTTTCCTCGACTTCCTGCCGCCGGAAGAACGCCCCCGCCTGCGCCGCATGGCCCTCGAATTTCTCGCCGACAAGGAAGTCCACGGCGCCGAAGGGCTGCTCGTCACCGACAACATTCTTCTGTCCATCGCCCTGCAGGCCTGCCTGCCAGTACTGAATATCGGTATCGACGCCTACGCCGACTGGGTCGGCATCGTCGTTTATCCCGGTGATTTCGTCGTTCCCCGCAGGGTCGCCGACGAAGATGGCGTGGTGCATGAATACGACGACGAAGTCCTCGGCGAAGCCTGGGAAGGCGGTCCGGTGCTGCTGTCGTGGTTCGACGCAGAAAACCCCCTTGACGGCATCAACGTGGTGATTCACGAATTCGCCCACAAGCTGGACATGAGCAACGGCGAAGTGGACGGCTACCCGCGGCTGCCGGCCAGCATGTCCGCCAGTGCCTGGGCCGCCGCTTTCCAGCACGCCTACGACGATTTCTGCGCCCGCTTCGACCGAGGTGAGGACTTGCTCCTCGACACCTACGGCACCGAACATCCGGCAGAGTTTTTTGCGGTCATGAGCGAAGCTTTTTTCGAGACACCAGGGCTTCTGAAAAAGGAATACCCGGCTGTTTACAAACAACTTTCTCTCTATTACCAGCAAGATCCGGCAAGCCGGCAAGCCACCCTGGCGCACACCCCGACAGCATTCCCGTAACAAAACTTTGCCATGCACCGATCCACTGTCTAGAGTTGTTAAGCCACTCCGGCATTCCTTACAGACAGTGGAGAGCATTACATGGCTATTACCTGGATTCTGGTCGCCAACGCGAGCCTTGCCCGCCTGTACGCCAACCTCGGTCCGAAGCAGGGCCTGCAGCTGGTCAAGGAAATCGCCCACCCTGAAAGCCGCATGAAAAATGCCGAGCTGTCTTCCGACCGGGCCGGGCAGATGCAGGCCGGCGGCAGCGGTCATGGCTCGCGGGAACAACAAACTCCGCCCAAACTCAATGCCGCGCGCAGCTTTGCCCAGATGCTCGCCAAGGAACTCTACCTCGGGCGCAGCCGCAATCTGTTCGGCCGAGCCATCCTCGTCGCCCCGCCCGCCTTCATGGGCATGCTCAACGCCACTCTCGACGGCCCCACGTCGCAAATGGTGACCGACCGTCTCGAAAAGGATTACACCAAGTCCTCCGAACCAACCCTGTGCGGGCGCCTCGAAAGCTGCATCCTCGTCTGAATCTCCTCGCGAGCCCCAGGTCTATGCCCCCCGCCGTTTCCACTGCAGCACAAAAAAACGGCCCTATCCAGACCATAGGGGTACACCGCGCTTGCAGGCGGCTGTGACGGGGGTCGCATCCGCCTGTTCTTTCCCCCCTACCTGTTCAACATCTGTGAGGAAGTGCCGCAAGCCCTGTGCAGGCGGCCCGTATTCTGGCCACCACTCGATACCGACTGGTGTGCATCATGAAAAAGAACTTCCTGCCCAGCCTCGCCCTCGCCCTTGCTGCCGTAGCAAACCCCCTCCTGGCGCATGCCGGCAGCCTGACAATTGACGGCAACTTCGCCGACTGGGGCGTCACCAACAACGGCAGGGTATCCGGATGGACGCCTAATGCAGAGGTACTGTTCGCCGTCGAAGACCAGAGCAACGCCAACGGTGGCTATCTGTCCCCCGGCTGGGGCGGTCAGGCCTACGATGCGGAAGCCATGTACCTGACCTGGTACACCAAGGCTGATAACCAGACCTACCTGGCCATCGGCCTGATCACCGGCCACGACCCCAGCACCGCGACCACCGCCAACAGCTTCGGCCGTGGCGACTTCGCCATCGATTTCGGCCACGACGGCATCTGGGACTTCGGCATCCTGACCGCCGACCGCAGCGCCACACTGAAGCAGGGCGACGTCGTCAGCACCGCCAACAGCGACTGGGCCACCGGCCTGTGGAGCGCCCCGGGCGTCTACGACCCGAACAACTCCCCCTACATCACCAAGGTAAACACCGGCACGGACGTCGGCAACGCCGCGATGGCCATCTCTGGCCGCTTCAGCAACATGGGCACCCTCGGCGGCGTGCACTGGTTCTACGAAGTGGAAATCCCGGTCACCGTCTTCGGCCAGCACTGGCAGGGCGACACGCCGTCGGAGAGCTTCGATGTGCAATGGACCATGCTCTGCGCCAACGACATCATCACGCTCGACCCGCCCGTCTCCACCGTCGCAGAGCCGGCTTCCATGGCCCTGGTGCTTGGCGCCCTCGGCGTGAGCGGACTCATCCGCCGCCGCCAGAAGAACACAAGCCGGTGATGGCCAATAACACGCCTGCCGTCAGGCCGGCACGGCGTCCTGCACACTCGCACGGGAACGATTGGCTCCGCTGATGAGCGCCTTGATCGATGCGGTGACGATATTGGCATCGATGCCAACCCCGTAGCAGTCGCTCTTGCTGCCGGCCACCTCCATGAAGGCGCAGGCGCGGGCATTACCATCCTCGCCAACCGGAACCATCGAACGCTCCTCGTAGCTGCGCACCTGAATGCCGATGCCACCACTCTGAAGGGCATGTACGGCGGCATTGATCGGGCCGTTGCCTTCGCCGGTAAGCTCTTGCGGCACGCCGTCGATATCGACACGCAAGCGGATGCCCTGGGCGGCGCCATTCTCGAAGAGCTGGTGCCCGCAATAGCGCACCGGGACGGCGGCATCGAGGTAGGTATCGGCAAACAAGCCCCAGATCTCCTCGGCACTCACTTCGCCACCATGCGCGTCGGTGTGCTGCTGGACAACGCCGGAAAACTCGACCTGCAAGCGGCGCGGCATGACGACGCCGTGTTCGTTTTCCATCAACCAGGCGATTCCCCCCTTGCCGGACTGGCTGTTGACGCGGATCACCGAATCGTAACTGCGGCCGACGTCGGCCGGGTCGATAGGCAAGTAAGGCACACACCACAAACCGTCCGCCTGTTGCGCGGAAAAACCCTTCTTGATGGCGTCCTGGTGCGAGCCCGAGAAAGCCGTAAAGACGAGATCGCCCACATACGGATGGCGCGGGTGAATCGGCAACTGGGTGCAATGCTCGTAGGTGCGGGCCACGGCGTTGATGTCCGAGAAGTCGAGCTGCGGATCGACGCCCTGGGTGTGCATGTTGAGGGCAAGAGTCACGAGGTCCACGTTGCCGGTGCGCTCGCCGTTGCCGAAGAGACAGCCCTCGACGCGGTCGGCGCCGGCCATCAAGCCGAGTTCGGCAGCCGCCACCGCCGTACCGCGGTCGTTGTGCGGATGGAGGCTGATGAGCACGCTGTCGCGGCGGGCGAGGTTGCGGTGCATCCACTCGATCTGGTCGGCGTAGATGTTCGGCGTGGCCACTTCCACCGTGGTCGGGAGATTAAGGATGACCTTGCGTTCGGGCGTGGCACCCCAGGCTTCGGTCACGGCGTTGCACACTTCGAGGGCGAAATCGAGCTCGGTGGCCGTGAAGGTTTCCGGACTGTATTCGAGCACAAACTCGGTTTCCGGCTGGGCTTCGGCAAGCGTCTTGATGAGTTTGACGGCATCCACCGCCATCTTCACCACCTCTGGCTTGCTCATGCCGAACACGTTCTCGCGGAAGGGTTTGGAGGTGGCGTTATAGACGTGAACGATGGCGCGCTTGATACCCTTGAGCGACTCGAAGGTGCGGCGAATGAGGTGTTCGCGCGCCTGGGTGAGCACCTCGATGGTGACGTCATCGGGGATGTGATTGCCTTCGATCAAGCCACGTACAAAATCGAACTCGGTCTGCGAGGCGGACGGAAAGGCCACTTCGATTTCCTTGAAGCCAACGGCGCAAAGTGTCTCGAACATCCGCATTTTCTTCTCGCCGTTCATCGGTTCGAAGAGCGACTGGTTGCCATCGCGAAGATCGGTGCTCATCCAGATCGGCGCGGTGTCGATGACACGGCTGGGCCATTGGCGATCGGTGAGTTGAACCTGCGGAAAGGCGTTGTATTTGGCGACGGTTTGCTGCGGCATGATAAGGCTCCGAAAGATTTTTTCAATGCAGCAATCTTACGGAAAAGTGCTTGGCAGACCCTTGCGTTTCATGGCCAGTCGCCTACCATTATCAGCATAAAATTTTTCCAAATACAAAAAATGAGCAACTTAATAGCCATGGACCGTTACGACCGGCAGATTCTCGCCATCCTGCAGCAGGAAGGGCGGATCAGCAATCAGGATCTGGCCGACCGTATTGGCCTGTCGCCCTCCCCCTGCCTGCGCCGGGTACGCACGCTCGAGGAAGCCGGACTGATCATCGGCTACCGGGCGTTTCTTGATGCCAGGAAACTCGGCCTGACACTGATGGCCCTGATCGGAATCTCGATGGATCTGCACACTCCGGAACGTTTCGCCCAGCTCGAGGCGAGCATCATGGAAATTCCGGAAGTGCTCGAATGCCTGCTGATCACTGGCCAACAGTCCGATTACCAGTTGAAGGTGGTCGTCCGTGACATGGATGCGTATCAGGACTTGCTGCTCAACAAGATCACCCGCATCCAGGGCGTGACCGGTGTTCACACCAGTTTTGTCCTGCGCCGGGTTGTCGATCGCACGGCCCTTCCCGTCACCGGCTGAAGCACAAGCCTAGCCCAGCGGCCAGGCGGCAAGACGCCGGTAATCGGCTCCGGCCGTCGAGGGGCAGGACTCCATCAGCACCCATTCGCCCACCGGCCACGCGAGGGGAGTCATCGCCGGCAGTTCGCCGACGGGACGTGCCTTGCGCAACAGCGTGATGTGGGGAGAAAAGGAGTCTGATCCGCCCGGCAAACCGAGCGCGACGAGTTGCTGGCGGATGGCGCTGACGAGCTGATCCAGCGCTTCCGGCTGCGCGCGGCAGCCGCCCCACACAATCCGGTTGTGTTTCCAGTAGCCAAGCGTGTCCACAACCAGCTGGAATGGCCGCCCCTTGATCCGGCTCATCGCCGCCAGCAGTGCCGGAATACGCGACTCGGGTACATCGCCGAGGAAGGCCAGGGTCAGATGCAGGGTCTTGACGCGCATCTGCCGGCCGCCACACACCCTGAAGGCCTCGGCCGACACCGTCTGCAGCCGCCCGGCCAGCTCGGGCCCTGGCCACAGGGCCAGGAAGAGACGACGACGGGCTTCAGCCATCTAGCCGCACCATCAAGGCCACGGCCTGGGAGGCGATGCCTTCGCCGCGGCCGGTGAAGCCGAGTTTTTCGGTAGTCTTGCCCTTCACGTTCACCGCCGCCGGATCGACGCCCAGATCAGCGGCAATGTTGGCGATCATCGCCGGCACGTGGGGCAAAATCTTCGGCGCCCGGGCGATCACCGTGGCGTCCACATTCACCGTCTGCCAACCGGCCGCCCGGGCTGCCGCAGCGGCTTCGCGCAGCAGCACGCGGGAATCCGCACCCTCGAAACGGGGATCGGTATCCGGAAAATGCCGGCCGATATCGCCAAGACCGGCGGCTCCGAGGATCGCGTCGGTAATAGTGTGCAGCAGCACGTCGGCGTCGGAATGGCCCAAAAGACCTTTGGCAAACGGAATGGTCACCCCGCCGATGATCAGCGGGCGGCCGGGAACGAGGGCATGGACGTCAAAGCCCTGCCCAATGCGGAACGGAACCATGCTCATGAGGCTTCCTCGCGGTGCTGGAGAATCCACTCGGCCAGATGCAGATCGAGGGGATAAGTGACTTTCAGGTTGGTCGGATCGCCCCGCACCAGCCGCGGCCGCAGGCCCATGGCCTCGATGGCGCTGGCCTCGTCGGTGACATTGCGGGCACTTTCTAGGGCCCGCTTGAGCATCACGTAGCGAAACATCTGCGGCGTCTGAGCCTGCCACAGACCATCGCGGGGCACGGTGGCAGCGATGTGCTGGTGACTGTCGGCTTGCTTGAGGGTATCGGCCACCGGCACGGCAAGAATGCCGCCGACCTCGTCGTGGATGAGCTCGCGCACCAGATTCTCGATGTGCCACGGCGCCAGGCACGGACGCGCCGCATCATGAACCAGAACCCAGTCGGATTCGGACGTATCATCGGCAATGGCCCGCAAGCCGTTAAGCACGCTGTCGGCCCGCGAGGCGCCGCCGCAAAACAGGGGCACCAGACGGTTGCCGAACGACGTCCAGTCGTGGCGGTCCCACTCCTGGTCACCGACCGACAGCACCACGTACACCCGGTCAATCACCGGCGACGCACACAGCGCCGCCAGGGTGTGACGGATAAGGGGCTGACCAAGCAGGGAAAGATATTGTTTGGGTTGTTCGCTGCGCATCCGGCTGCCGCTACCTGCGGCCGGAACAATCGCGAAACAACGGGTAGTCGGAATTCGCATCGCGCAATTCTACTCAATGTCTAGCGCGATTCTGCCGCTGATTAGGTTTCATCCACTCCGGGATAGCCGCCATGTTGTTCTCCCTACCCTTTGAAACCCGTCAGCTGGAAGCCCTCTTCCTGGCCACCGCCATCGGCCTGCTGATGGGCCTGGAGCGCGAGCGTCGCCCGGCCGCCCTGGCGGGCGTACGCACTTTCGGGCTCACCGGACTGCTCGGCGCGCTGGCCGGCCTGCTGGCCGAACAGCTCGCCACGCCAGGCCTCCTGATCGCCGGTTTCGTGCTGGTGGCGGCCATGATCATCGCTGCCAATTTCCGCCAGCCGGAACCCAATGATCCGGGCACCACCTCGGTCGTCGCCCTGCTCGTCTGCTATTGCCTGGGGGCGATGGTGTGGGTCGGCCAGGGGCGCCTTGCCGTTATGGCGGCAGTGGGCTCGACGATGTTGCTCTACTTCAAGTCGGAACTGCGCGGCGTGGCTTCCCGCCTGACCAGCCAGGACTGGCGCTCGATCCTGCAGTTCTCGGTGCTGTCGCTGATCGTCCTGCCGATCCTGCCCAACCACGGTTTCGGCCCCTATGAGGCGATCAACCCCCACCAGGTGTGGCTGATGATCGTGCTGATCTCCGGCGTCAGCCTCGCCGGCTACGCCGCCCTGCGCCTGATCGGTGCCCGCTACGGCGCACCCCTGCTCGGCCTTTTCGGCGGGCTGGTGTCGAGCACTGCCACCACCATGGTGTTTGCCCGCCATGCCCGCGAAAACCCGGCCATGGCCCCCACCGCCACGCTGGTCATCCTGCTGGCCAACCTGATCATGGTGGTACGTGTTCTGGCCATTGCCGGCGTGCTCTCTCCTTCAGTGCTCCCCGAGCTGGCCACCGGCTGCCTGCTGGCCATCCTGATCGGCTCCGTGGTGATTGCCGTGAACTGGCGCCAGCTGGCCGCCCAGGAAGGCCTGCCGATTCCTGAAACCCGCAACCCGACCGAGCTGCGCACGGCCATGGGTTTCGGTCTGCTCTACGCCGGTGTATTGCTGTGCGCAGCCTGGCTGTCGGACAGCGCCGGCCAGGGCGGGCTGTACCTGCTGGCCTTCGCCTCCGGCCTCACCGATGTGGACGCCATCGCCCTGTCCACCCTGCGCCTGCTCAACCTGGGCAAGATGGAAACGACACCAACAGCCATTGCCATCCTGCTCGCCATGCTCGCCAACCTCACTTTCAAGACCGGACTGGCCTTCGGGCTCGGTGGGCGCGCCCTCGGCTGGCGGGTGGTGGGCGGCATGCTGGCAGTTGGCGCCGGGCTGGGCGGCGGGATCGCATGGTTGCTGCGCCCGGTCCTATAATGGAATCAAGGGTGTTCCCCGTTTCATCAAGAAGGAAATCATGGCTCACGCGTCGCAACGCCTTCCGGCTGTAGCCGGGCTTTTCTACCCAGCCGATCCCCATAGCCTGCATGCCCAGGTAGCGGGCTTTCTGTCTGCGGCCATTCCCGCCGAAGTGGTGGATGCCCCAAAGGCGTTGATCGTGCCGCACGCGGGTTATATTTACTCAGGCGCAGTGGCCGCCAGCGCCTACGCCGAACTCGTGCAGCGGCGCGATGTGATCCGCCGGGTTTTGATTCTTTGCCCGACCCACCGGGTAGCAGTACGCGGCATGGCCCTGCCCGCGGCGCAATCCTTCATTACGCCATTGGGCGCGGTGGCCGTC
>ERZ724523.1000-NODE-1000-length-16491-cov-15.743490_pt1 | contig 16491 bp, 17 predicted proteins | sample MGYA00376056_ERZ724523 | MGnify/ENA primary metagenome ERZ724523 (study PRJEB28724, sample SAMN07190888) | wastewater metagenome | isolation source: influent of sewage treatment plant in Hong Hong | place: USA: Christiansburg, Virginia | collected 2016-03-01 ... | reverse complement strand
TGAAAGCCAAGTCGTGAGACCTGGCTTTTTTTATTTACTTATATATCTGTATAAAATAATTCTTCGCATATCATTGATAAGATTTAGATTTTCATGGAAACGTTTTTCGCTTTGTTCCAAAAGCTTTAAAGTTTCGATGTTTTTAACGTGTTCCTCGTGGTCTTTTATCTCTTGGTTAACTTTTATAGAAAATTCTTTTCTAATGTCGTGTAGGTTCAAAAATGGAATTACGGAACCTCTTAGGAATTGATGCCAAAATTTAGTTTTCCAAAGTGCATAAGCAGTTAAATTTATGGTATCAAAATCAGATTCATTTTCAAAAATGATAACAAAACTGTTTGTAAATGGCTCTTTTTGTGGCTTTCCGCTGTTCATTCCTTTGTTAAGTAGGAATAAATGCGGTTTTGTGTAAATAATGCCTTTTTTGTGGGTTTTAATGATAAATTTCAGCATGGCTTTGAGTATTAAAAATTAAATTAATTTTCAATTTTCTTCAAGTTTCCCTTTGAAATGCAGGTGTGCCTCGCTACGCTCCGCCCATTAAATTTTTTCAAAAGAAAAAAAAAAAAAGAAAGCCATTCGTCTAGTGGAAGGTTTCAAAAAAGCAAGTTTTTTAAAAAAAATACTACCTGATACATCATCGGAAATCGGGGTTTCAAAATCAAAGTGGAATGTATTGCGAAACGGTATAGGTGGAGATTTTTTTTAAAACCCGTAGGGCTTGAACTTGATTTTTTGTAAACCTGGAACTTATCTTTGCTTCCTTTTTTTTATTTATTTTTTTTTGAAATTACCTATAATAGTCTTTTTGTAATCGGAGTTGAGTCTGAAGAAGCTGTACTTATTGGGATTTTGTTTTGAAATCAGGTCGTCTTCTAAAGGGTATTGAATTTTAAAACAGGATAAATATCCATAGGCAAATCAATAAAAATGCTTTTATCCTGTTTTAAAATTTAATACTCTTTAGTTGGTTTGTTTTTTGAGGATGCTTTGTGCGTCTTTTGTAATCCGGATTTGTAAATCAGAAGAATATTTGTTTTGAAAATGGAAAGCATCTTCAAAAAACAATGCAAACTCCTACCTAGTGCGATGTGGCAGTAGCTCAGGCAAGTGTATTATTTTTTATTTGCTTATTGGGATGTTCTGATTGGTTTTATGATGGATTGATGCCTGATATATCTTTAAAAATAAATAGTTCAATTACTACGAAGTATAATTGTAACGTTAAGGCATCAGGCCATCGTGAAACCAATTTATTGGGATAGTTCTGGCAAATAAAAAATAATACTCTTGCTGTCCCTTTTTGATTTTGTGGGTGTATAAAAATGCTTATACTTTGATGTTGTTTTTAAATTCAAATGTTGTTAAGCATTTTTATACACTTACAAAGTCAATGCAAATACTATCCTATATTACCACAAAGTATATAGAATAAAAGCCCAAAACATTACAGATAAAACACTATCTAAAAATTCAAAAAGAGATTTAAAAACACACACTGCCGATTGGTAGTGGCAGCGGTGAAGGACGGTCTTTTTTATTGCAGGCTGGTGCGAGGAAGCAATAAAAAAAGTTGTCCTGGAACCGCTGCCTTGCGCGTTGGGTGAGCGGCTTTTTTACATAATGTTATTATAGGGCATTGAAAAACCAAAAAAACAATAACTACGCTTTTAATGCCCTATAATGCCACATTATGTAAAGAAGCTTTGGGGAAAAAAATTACTGGCATGAGTTGCGTAGCGTACGCGTTTTTGACTCAAAAACCATGACAGTAATTTTTTTTGGAGCGTTGGGAAGGAGTGGCAACTGGAAACCTAAAACGTCAATTTAGTACAGAACTAAAATTTTTATTTTGCTATTGATAAAATAATTACGAAGTATAAGAATTTCATAAAAAATGCACATGCAATTATTTAGAGAATTATTGATAAGTTCACAAAAAAGTTTCTTCCTTGTCTTGGAAAATTATTCCAATCTGAATAAGTTGAATAATTGGTATCAAGGATGTTTTCAATTCCAAATTTTGTGATTAATTTGCTTTTATTGATGTTGAATTTATATCCAAAATTAGCATTAATTATTGCGTAATCTGGTGTTTTATCCTCTCCATAAATACCTCCAAAATTTGTATGTTTTGCATTTCCTTGAAAGACAATTTCTGAAGAAAATTTTTCTTTATAATAAGTTATTGATGTTGAATAACTTATTGGAGAAATAAAAGGTAAATTCACATTATTAAAATCTTTTCCTCTACTGTAAACTAACTGCGAATTCCATTTTAATTGTCTAGAAAACTTGATTTCAGAAGTTAAACTTATATTGAAAATGGTAGCATAATCAAGTGCTGTATAAATTTTTACACCTGTTGCACCAATTGTCATTGGAATCAAGCTAGTATCAGGTTTTCCGACAATATAATTTGAAATATGGAAATATGATGATGTAATTTTCATTTTAATTTTTTCTTTTTTCAAACCAACAAAAGCATTTCCTTCTAATGAAGTTTCGTTTTTCAAATTCGGATTACCAATATTGTCATAATTCTCAAAACTATTGAACAAGTAAAAACCATATGCCTCAGTTATTGATGGTGCTCTTTCTCCATAAGCAGCTCCAAATCCAAATTCAAAACCATTTTTAGAAGTATTATAATTAGCTGAAAAACTTTTTAGAAATCGGGTATTTTGTGCTTCCATTTCAGGATAAAGAATTTGCAAACTGTTTAATCCAAGTTCACTTTCTATTTTATTATAATGATTACCAATTGAAGCTGAAACTTTTATATTTGAATGACAGTTTAAATCATAGTAGTCTTCAATAAATAATCCGTTATAAAAAGTTACAACATCAGGCCAAGTTAGCATAAACATTAGATTTTCATTTGGATCAGCTGGATACATGGTCATTTCGGCAAGTGATTTGTTATAAAATGAATTTAAGTTTACTAATAAGTTGTGTTTATTATATTTAGCTTTAATTTTTGAATAATGTCCATAGGTTTTACTCCAACCTGGCATATCCATATGAATTGGAACAGATGGACGTTTTGTATCATCCATTTTATGCATTATTGTATTAAAATAAAGTTTTGTTTCCCAATTAGTTACAATAGAGTTTAATGGGATGTATTCATATTTTAAAGACGTTATAATTGCTTCTGCAATGGAAACATCCATTGGTAACGCAGGATAACCAACATCGGTTGCTTTATCGTAAATTAAGGAAGCTTCAATCAATTTATTTTTACTTAATTTGAAACCTGAAGTAACGGAAAAATTCATTTTTTTAAATTGTGAAAATAAAACTTCTTTATTATTTCCTGCTTTGTAATTTTCTGCATCACGTAGCATAAAATCGGTATCAACATAAAATAAATTATCTGTATAATTTAGGGCTGTTCCAATGATTTTTTGTTGATTGTTGGTTTCAAAACCTGAATTTATATTAAAATTCCATTTTTTATTTCCGAAGTTATTTTGGTTTCTTTTTAAGTCAATCGAACCTCCAATTGTACTTCCAAAACAAGCACCTTCTTGACCTGAACAAATAGTAGCTTCAGATAGATTAGATACTTCTACATAAGATGTTATTGGATCCATTTTGTCTGTACAAGCACCAAAAATTCTCATTCCGTCTATGGTTATTAGAGTACGTTCAGTAGGCATAGAATTGATAATTGGTTCCCAAGCGTAAGCACCTCGCTTTATCATGTCAACTTTTGCAGATTTTTGTAAATAGTCGTCTATTGATGTTAATGTTTTTGATTGCTTATCTGATAGTTGTGCTTTTTTTCCAATTACTATGACTTCTTGCATTTGAATTGGTTTTATGGTATCTTTTTTTGATTGCTCTTTTATTATGCTATTATTTGTGTCTTGAGCAGAAATAATTGTGGAAAGAAGCATTAAAAAAGTTGAAAGGAGTAATTTTTTCATTAGAGTAAAAATTAAAAAAGTCAAAAACAGAATTGAATTTGACTTTTTTATAATAATTCAATTAGAATTCTATTTCAAAATAAATACTGCTTGATGTAACAGTTTCTGTAATTTCTTCACCTTTAAGAATTGTGCCATCAGGTTTTGCTAATTGAAGATTTATTTTCCAATAACCTGTCATTGTAAGTGATAATTTTCCTTTGTATAAATTGCCTGCCGTTAGTTGAGTTGCATTTACATTATTTGGTGAACTATGATTTCCCATGCTTGGCATTCTTGGGTCAATTTTTACAGTATAACCATCAACAACAGGAAACGTCATCATATCTTGCATTTTCCAAACACCAACAACTAAATCATTTACAGCTACTTTTGGATGATGAGGATCAACATAAGCCACCAAATATTTCACACCATCAGATCCTGTAAAAGTATTAACTGTTCTTTTTGCAGAAGCAGGAACATCAATTACAGAAGTCATTGTATAATCTACATTATCAATTGTATAATCGATTTTTAAATCCCAATATTCAGTAGTGTTTTGAGCCATTTGAAACATAATATATCCTTCATATAAAGTCCCATCTATTGAAATTTTTTCAACTGTAGATTTTGGGCAGGAGTGATTCATCATAGCCATGTGCATGATTGGCATCCAAGTAACTTCTGCATTTTTTATATATTGATTGTTAGCGTTGTTTTTAATCCTTAATTTAATTTCATTATAACCTTGAACTGTTGCTCCTGTATGAGAATATAACTCAATAGTATGTGTAGTATTTGTAATTTCTTTAAATTTTGTTAATCCATCCAATTCGTTCACTGTTGGATTTGTATTTTCGTCATCATTTGAACATGAGGTAAGAGCTACTACCATAACTAGAATGGTAAATATATTTTTTAAAATAGTTTTCATTTTTTTTTATTAAAGTTTATTATACGATGAATCTAAAAGATTTTTTTTAATCAATTTAGAATATAAAAATCCTGTCAATTCATTTTTATGAATTGAAAATTAAATTCAATTTTGAAGTAATTTGATTTTTGAGATAAGCTTAAGCTAAATAAGACTTATTATAGTGTTTAAGAAATAATTGTGGGCGGATGAAAAACGGAACAACTTACCGAGTGAAAGTATAAGTTGGCATAGTTGTCACCAATAGAAGTTTTATTATGAAAATAAATTTGTCTAAAAGATATTTCTGCTATTTCATTGCAGAATAAAAGCTCGACTTCTTGTGTTAAATTATTTTTTTTGTCTGAATTGATGGGCTTATCATCGTTTGATGCTTTTGCTAACTCTTTTATTAAATGACATTTACCATTACATTTAAGTTCTGGTTTAGCTTTGTTTTCACAAAGAACATTAGAGATATAATCATAATTAACAATATAATCTATAACCGGAAGAATTGGTTTTAGAAAAATTGAAAGGATTACTATGATTAGTATTTTTTTCATTAGGCAAATTTACAATGAGAAAAAAGCAATTTTATATGATTGTGGTCATATTTTTAGTAAATTTATAAAAAGTAATTTTGTATCCATAAGTTAAAATCGCTTTTAAACAAAGTTATTTTTGACTTAAAACACACTGTTTCAATCATGCAAATAGATTTAGATTTACTGTATACTTGGGGCGCAATTGCCAAAGAATACAAGAAAAATGATATAATAATTAGTGAAGATGAAGTAGCTCATTTCTACTATCAAGTTGTTGAAGGTTGTGTTAGAATGTTTAATTCTAACGATGAAGGAAAAGAGTTTACACAAGGTTATTTTTGTAACGGTCAAAGTTTTGGTGAACCACCATTATTTATTGACGAGAAATATCCTGCAACTGCTGTTGCTTTTCAAGATTGTAAAATCATTAAACTTTCTAAAGAAAAATTTTTGAAGATTCTAGATGAGTATCCTTCCATTCAAAAGCATTTTTTGATATTAATGGCAAAACGTATTCACGGAAAGGCAAAAACATCAAAAGACATCATCAATCAAAAACCTGAATTTAGAATTTTAGCATTCTTAAATGCACACAAAAAAGGTAATGGTGATCAAAAAGAATTAGTGCCATTTACAAGACAGGAAATAGCCAATTTCACTGGCTTACGAGTAGAAACGGTAATTAGAGCTTTTGCAAAAATGAAAGCAGCCAACAAAATTGAAATTAATAATCATAAAATCTATTTCTAATGCATTTTAACAGCAAGTTTTGGCTGAAATTCTCACTATTAAATTTATTAATTGTAGCACTTATCGGGCTTCTAATGCGTTACAAAATTGGATTTGAATTTCCTTTTTTTGACCAAAAACATTTGCAACATTCTCATTCTCATTTTGCCTTTTCAGGTTGGATTAGTCATACTTTGATGGTGTTGATGATTGTGTTTTTAGAGAAGAAAAAAGTCCTTCTACAAGCTCAGGATGACAATAGAGAAAAGAATATAGAAAATAGATTTTTTAAAAAATACAGCTCAATATTATCTGCCAATTTGATTTGTGCTTATGGAATGTTGGTGTTTTTTATCATTCAAGGTTATGGATTGTTTTCTATAATTTTTTCTACATCTTCGATTATAGTATCCTGTGTTTTTGCTTATTATTTCGTTAAAGATTTGAAATTAATTTCTGATGATGATTTATCTAAAAATTGGTTCAAAACTGCTTTATTTTTCAATGTGATTTCATCGTTCGGTACATTTGCTTTGGCTTATATGATGATTTCAAAAAACATTCATCAAAACGAATATTTAGCATCCATCTATTATTATTTGCACTTTCAATATAATGGTTGGTTTTTCTTTGCTTGTATGGGATTATTATTCTCTTTTTTACAATTAAAACCATCTGAAAATTCATTTTTTAAAAGAACTTTTTGGCTGTTTTTTTTATCTTGTATTCCGGCTTATTTTTTATCAACTCTTTGGTGGGATTTGCCAATTTGGATTTACCTTATTACTGTTGTGGCAGCATTTATTCAAGTTTATGCTTGGTTTAGATTTTTGATTATCATTATCAAAACAAAAAGAGAGTTTCTGTACAATTTTCCTTTCTTTCTACGTTATATTTTGCTTTTTGTGGCTTTTGCATTGAGTATAAAATTTCTGCTTCAATTGGGTTCGACAATTCCTGTATTAAGTACATTAGCTTTTGGTTTTAGACCTATTGTAATCGCTTATTTGCACTTAGTTTTATTGGCAATTATTAGTTTGTTTTTACTTTTTTATGTTTATGCCAATCACTTGATTCATTTCAATAGACAAATAAAAATTGGTGTAATTACTTTCTCAATAGGTGTTTTGTTAAACGAAATAATTCTTGCCATTCAAGGTGTTGCCTCATTTAGCTACACTCCAATTCCGTATGTTAACGAAATGCTATTTGGAGCTGCAATTGTTTTAGTTATTGGTATTGGAATCACTGCTTTTTATTCCATAAAAAAAGTTAAAAATCTTCCGTTATTATGATTGCGCTCATAAAATAACTATTTCATAATTAGGTACTTTGTATGTATAATTTGAAAGTATATTAAAAGTATTTATTATGAAAAAATCAATTAAAACATTGTTATTGGCAAGTTTATTCATTGCCATAGGTTGCAAACAAAACGAACAAGCAACATCAGAAACCACTTCTGAAACTACTGAAGTAAGTTCTGGTGGACAAGAAAATGTAGTAGATGAAACTTCTGTTCCAAACATTGTTCAAACAGCTGTCGGAAGTAAAGATCATACCACATTAGTAGCAGCTGTAAAAGCGGCAGGATTAGTAACTTCGTTGAGTAATGCTGGTCCATTTACGGTTTTTGCACCAACAAATGCAGCTTTTGATAAATTACCTGCTGGAACTGTTGAAGGTTTGTTAAAACCTGAGAAAAAAGGTGATTTAGAAAACATTTTAGGGTATCACACTTATGTTGGAACATTGAAAATTGAATATATGAATGACGGACAAGAGTTTGACATGGTTTACGGAGGAAAAGTTAAAATCACCAAAAAAGATGATAAAACTTTTGTAAATGGTTCAGAAATTGTTGCTTCAATTCCTACAGGAAATGGAATAATTCATGTTATTGGTGATGTACTTTTACCTAAATAAAATCAATTATTAATTCAAATATTGTTTTTCTTTTTTAATTAAAGTTGAAAAGCGTGAATTGTCGTAGTTCACGCTTTTTTTATGTTTTAAATATTAAAACTAATTATCCCAAAACATTGAATCTTTCTTCCAACTCTAAAGCTTTATGAAATAGGATATTGTTTTCTAAATGTATGTGTTTGTGTAAATCTTGTTCGAATTCTTTGAGCATAGCAAATGTTACTTTGTATGTTTCGCATGCATCATTTGGTGGATTGTATTCATTAGTTAATTGTGAAATTTTAACAAACAAATCGCCTTCGGTTTCGTGATCTTGTTTCAACATAGCAATCGGATTTTCAACTGTTCCGAAACCTGGTTGTTGAATTGTTTCGTTGTTTTTTATTGCATTTGTCATAGTTTTGATAAACGGAAATAATACAATTTCTTCTTTTTGGAGATGATTTAATAATTCTGATGCACTGATTTTAAATAGATTATTAATTTCAAACAATTCAGGATGCCTTTCGCCATGTACTTTACATAACTTATCTAAATACATTAATAAAATTGGTGTTTTTTCTTGAATGTACTCGTGATGTGTTTCTAGGATATAATCAATTAATAGATTAGGAGAAAATGTTTTGAAATCCATTTCTTTTGAAGAATTTGAATTTAAAACAGTATTGATTTCATTTTCAATTTTATTTATATCTAAACCTCTCGCCTCACAAACCTCGTCCAATGTTTTGTTTCCTTTACAGCAAAAATCAATTTTATATTTTGAGAAAAGTGCTGCTGTTCTAAAGTCTTGCGCTACATATCCTCCAATGGTGTTTTTTTGTAATGTGTCCATATTTTTTTTAATTTTTTATCAAATGTATAAATTGAAAAAAACTAAAAACATGACTGTAATCATAAACCTCCAACTCTTACTAAACTTCCTAAAATGAGCATAGAAACTGCAATTAAAGTGACAATAATAATTTCTACAATTGCAGGTAACATTCTATTGAAAGTCAATTTTGGGAAAACAACTTTTTGAGCGTGAACAGCTAAACTTAGAGAAGTAAAAAGTAAAAGTAATTTTATGGAAATAATTTTTTCTATTGGATTTGAAAATGAAAACCAATCAGAAATAGGTACATTATAATCGTAAGCTAAAAGAATTCCTGTAACGACTAAAATAAAAAAAGAAGGCATTCCTATTTTTCCAAATTTAAGTCTAAAATCACTTAAAATTGAAATGTCTTTTTGTTGTAAGGTTGCAGGTAAGATTCTTAAAATCAAAAACAAATGACCACCAACCCAAATACTAGCAGCCAATAAATGAATTATAAGGATAATTTGATGATGCATTAAGTCAATGTTTTGTACATCATTACAGCCGAGATATTCATAGCTCGATTTTTAATTTCATCTGCTTTTGCACCTTCAAAAAGTTTGTCAACCGTTTGATTAAAAAGTGCATTCCAATGCTGAAAATGTTCTTGAGTCATAGTGCTTTTTTGATGCAATTCTTTGTGAACTGCCATTGGACTTCCGCTATAATTGGCTGAATAGAACAATATGTTTTCCCAAAAATCATACATTTTTGGCAAATGTAATTCCCAATTTACTTTGGCAACATCGGTAAATAAATAGCCAATAACTTCATCTGTTTTTACTTTTTCGTAGAAAGCATTAACTAGCTTTTCGATGTCTTTTCTATTTCTAATATCTGTTTTCATTTTACAAATCTTTTTTATTAAATTTTCTTAACGAAATAAAAAACGGAATAATTACCCATAAACTCAATAACAAAAACGACACAATCAAACCTATTGCAGTTCCAAAAAAGTCTTTAAAAATTGCTCCTGTGTAACCCATCATTGCTGAAACATCAAGATGCAACAGAATTTGAATTCGTGCCAAATCAATTGGGCTAAAAGCGGTGATTCCGACCATTGCATTTTCGATTGGATAATCTTGAAATTGAAATAATAAAAACAAAACCAATCCGTCAAAAAGTAAGGCAAAAAACAACCAAGTCATAATTGCAATTCCGATTCCTTTGGCTTTATCTCTTGTTAGGATTGAACTTAAAAATGCTAATGCTGTAAAGATTACGGTTATCAAACATCCATTAATCAACATTATTATTCCAATGCTATCTGGTGAATTTATGAGTAACGGAATTCCGGCTCCAACAAAAAATGCAAGAATCATTGAGATGGAAAGTCCTAGAAACAAGCTTATCCATATTTTTCTTCGTTTGATTGGTTGACTTAATAAAAGCTCTATAAATTCGGAACTGTTGTATAAATAAATCGTAGCAAAAAGTATTGAAACCAAAGGCACTGTAAATAAAATAACGTTCAAAATAGTTAATATTCCTTTAGCAGAGTTGTCTTCTAATGCAAATGAACTCCAAGACAGAATGGCTAAAATAAAGGTGTAGGCCAAAACTATTTTGCTTTTTAGAATATCGATTAATATGATTTTTATGATTCTGTTCATGATGCAGTTTCGAGTTTCGGGTTTTGAGTTTCGGGTTGCTTTTGTTTCAGAATACTGGCAATAGCTTTTGAAATTTTAGTTTCGTTGGTTTCTGCTTTTAAATCATCCACTTTTTTATGAAAATGAACTTCTCCTTCTTGCATAAAAATAATTTCGGTTATCAAATCGTCTAATTCACTCAAGAGATGTGATGTTATAAAAATGAGCTTCCCTTTTTCTTTTTCTTTAATGATTTTTTCTTTCAAAATTTCGGATGCCAATGGATCTAAACCTGCCGTTGGTTCATCTAAAATCAGCACTTCTGGATTGAATAGAAATGCTAAAACGGCACTTACTTTTTGAGTTGTTCCACCCGAAAGTGTTCGCATTTGCTTGTCGAACATTTTTTCTAATTCAAATGCATTTAATAAATCTTCATCTAAATCATGATTAGAATTCCTGATTTTTTTAATCATATCGATGATTTGTCCGATGGTCATATTATCAGGATAACGTCCAATTTGGGGCATATAACCAATATTTTCTCGATAGATATATTCTCCTAAAATCGATTTTCCGTTAAATTCAATCGAACCTTTATCAGGTAAAACCATTCCGAGAATTGATTTTATCAATGTTGTTTTTCCGCAACCATTCGGTCCAATTAGCGCAATACATTCTCCACTTTTACATGAAAGACTGACACTTTTAAGGACATCTAATTTTCCGAATTTTTTATTTATGTTTTTAATTTCAATCATAATGGCAGCGATTTCATTAAAGGCGTTTTATCTATAAAATTATCTGGTGTGATGCTTGGCAAAACTTTTTCAGATTTATCTAACAGTGTAATCATGAAACTTCGGTATAACAACATTGCAGAAGGTGTATTTTCGGTTAAAACGGCAAACAAACTTAATGGATGATAAGGCACATCACCAATTCCGTTTTTATCTAAATCATATCCTTCATATTTATCCCAATAATTAGTATTGAAAGTGTTTAAAACCAAACTACCATTAGTGCTAATATCAAAAGTGTTTTTTAAATAATTATTGTTCACAATTTCGTTTTCCATGCAACTTGCTTGAATTTTCATTCCCCAACCATTTGATTCAAAAACGTTTTTTTCGACCTTGATTCTTGAAGTACCTTCCATGTATATTCCTGAAGTATTTCGAGCAAATCGATTATTAAATATGTAACTGTCTGATATATCTTTTAGCAATAAACCATAGGCAGCATCACCCCAATTTTCTTCAAAATAGTTATTAAACATTTTTACGTTTTTAGTGTACATCACAGCTACACCTGCGCCGTTTTTTTTAAAAACATTTGTGATGTAAGTATCACTATGTGAAAACATAAAATGCAAACCGTAACGGATATTATTTATGCTTATGTTACGCCAAATTAAAGAGTCGTAAACAAATTCAAAATAAATTCCGTCTCGATGGCCATCAATATGATTTGCAATAATTAAAATATCGTTTGATTTCCAACAGTGAATTCCATTACCAAGTTGCTGTTCTTCTTTGCCATACGCTTTTAGATAATTATTTTTTATGGTACATTTTTGACAATTTTGTAAATAAATACCAAAAAAATTATCATCTAAAACATTGTTTTGAATAAGTACATGACTTCTGTTATACACTTTTATACCACATGGATCAGTGATTGTTGCGTAAGCCGACTTGATTATTTTAAAACCATCAACCACAACACTATCAGCATGAATGGATAAAATTTCGTGCTTTTTTTCACCATCTAAAATAGGTAAGTCTTTGCCAAGAAAAACAATTTTTTTGTCAATTATTATATTTCCTTCTCTGTAAAGACCACCATGCACTATGACTGTGTCACCAATTTTAGCTAATGCTATACCTTTTTTTACTGATTTTACGGCATACTTTTTCCCAACGTGAATAGTTGTTGCATGAAGTGAAAGGGATAAAAGAAGAAACGCTACTAGATATTTCATTTTATTTGATTATTTCTTGCCACGAAATTGGGTTAGCTTTTAATTTTTGAGCTACTATTTGAGATTCTTCGTTTGTTTTTACAGCAATGATGTTTCCGTGCATTGGACTATTAATTTCTCCACCTTTTATGTAAAAAGCTGTTTCTGCTGGAATTAACACATTGTTTTGATTATAATCGTGAATGTAAAACGAGTGAATTTGAACATTTTTATTTTCTTTGTGATAGTTAATCATGCAGTGCATATCATCAAATTTATATATTCTACCTTTTGAAGTTATTAATTCAGCACCAAATTTTCCATCGGCAATTTTCATTTTACAAAAATCGCATCCATCAGTATTTAAATTGATAGGAACAGCTTCCTTATTTGCACAAGAAATCGTTAAAAACAAGATTAAAAAAAAGGATAACCATTTCATTTTATATAGATTTTTTAAATTTGAATTCTTTTAAAACTACTGCGAATAATAAAATTCCTGCGCCTGTTAACATCCATCCACCAATATCTGGAATAGAGTATGCACCAAAATTTAAAAGTTGTTTGTAACCAATTAAAGGTGGTTGATAAGACATTCCCGGAACTTTTATAGCTGCATTTGGATCGAGATTGTGTCCGTATTCATAATTCCATCTGTAAAAATCAATACCTGCAAGAATTACAAAAGTCATCAATATTACAAAAAAAGTTAGAACTGCTTTTTTGTTGTTGATAAAAATTAGTGCAATTGAAATTAGTGCAAAAGCACTGAAAATATATGGCAAAACAGCGAATTCAATAAAATTTTCGGTATGTAAAGTTGCCATCCCTATGTAATGATTAAGACCATTAATGATATCAACATTTCCTCCAATTTTATTGGCATAAAGTTGCAGAACTAAACCTTCTGGGTATTGAGGGGCGTCGAGTTCAATACGCCACATCGGAACAAATAATGATGTTATAAATAATGTTCCTATTATTACTAACAAAACTTTGGAAAGTATTGTTAAATTATTTTCTTTCATGATTTCTATTTTTATGTTAAAATCATATATTATTTTACAAAAATTATAGTAATTTTTTTTTTACTAAAAGAAAAACAATAATGATTTTTAATTATAGTTTTAAGTGAAGATTTTTGTTTTATTGGAATAAAAATTAGGGAGCATTGCTGCTCCCTAAAAAAATTATTTTGTTGAAGAAGCTGGTAAATTTGTACCTAAGCTATAACTAAGAGGAACATTACTTCCTGCAGGAGAAACTCTTATGTAACCTGACATTTCTTGATGCAATGCACTACAGAAATCTGTACAGTAAAATGGCACCATTCCAACTTTGTTAGGTTTCCAATTTAAAGTTGCTGTTTCACCAGGCATTATAAGTAATTCTGCTGTTGGAGCTCTTCTGATGGAGAATCCATGAGGAACATCCCAATCTTGTTCTAGGTTGGTAATATGGAAGTACACATCATCTCCAACTTTGATTCCTTCAATATTATCTGGTGAAAAATGTGAGCGTACCATAGTCATGTAAACATGTACTTTGTTTCCTTCTCTTACCACTTTTGTTTCTTTTTCACCTTTCGCTACTCTTGGGTGGTTATTTTTCTTTAAATCATAAATTTTTAATTGCCCATTATTTCGAATCAAATCTGCTGGAGCAGCTTGTGCATAGTGTGGTTCACCAATTGTTGGATAATCTAATAACAACTTCATTTTATCGCCACTAATATCAAATAATTGCGCCGATTGTGTTAACTCTGGGCCTGTTGGTAGAAATCTATCTTTTGTTATTTTATTATAAACTATTAAATATTTTCCGAAAGGTTTTTTAGAATCTCCCCCTGGAATGCATAAGTGCCCAGGAGAATAATAAGCTGGTGCTCTATCTAATACTTTCAATGTTTTTATATCCCATTTAACTACTTCTGAGGAAACGAAGAAAGTTGTGTATGCATTTCCTCTTCCATCAAATTCTGTATGTAATGGTCCTAAACCTGGTTTTTGAACTTCACCATGAAGAACAGAGTTGTATTTTAAAACTGGAATTCCTTCATAATCGCCTTCATACTCTTTTTTAGCAATAGCTTTTGTCATTTTATCAAAACTGAAAACAGGAATTAAAGCTGCTAATTTTCCTGAACCTACTATGTATTCACCAGTTGGATCTACATCGCAACCATGTGGTGATTTTGGACAAGGCATTAGGTAACAAATATCTTTCATTGCCATAGCATCTAAAACTAGTACTTCATTTTTTATTTCAGATTTACCTGAATGCGTTTCGTCGTTCCATGTGTTATGAGCATATTTTGTTTTTTCAATTTTACCTTTACCAGCTTTTATGTACTCTTCTGCTTTTTTCCAGTTTACAGCCATAATAAAGTCTTTATCTTTTTGAGAGGCATTTACCTCTAAAAGTGTATTGGCTTGTTCTGAGTTATAGCAAGTGAAGAAAAACCATCCATGCGATTTTCCCTTTCCTGCATGAGAAAGGTCGAAATTGACACCTGGTAAACGCAACTGGAACGATAAATCCATTTTACCTGATTCTTTATCAACTTTAATAAAGCTGATATGCGCTTTGAAATTTTTCTTATATGTATTAATTGGTACGTCTCCATCTTCATAATCACTAGGTATTCCAAAACGAGTACCTGCCACCACATATTCTGTGTTTTCGGTAATAAAAGGTGAGGAGTGATTACCCGCAGAATTTGGTAGTTCAATTATTTCTGCTGTTTTAAATCTTTTTAAATCTACTCGTGCAACACGAGGCGTATTGTTTGCGTTGGCAAATATCCATCTACCATCAACTTCTCCGTTAGTTTGAGATAACTCCAAGTGATGTTGATCATCCCAAGGAATAAAACCTTCAGAGGTATTTAGCATTGGTTTTGTTTCTTCACTATAACCCCATCCACTTTCTGGATCAACTGAGAAAATAGGCACCACTTTTAACATTCTTCCACTTGGTAAACCATATACGCTCATTTGACCACTAAAGCCTCCAGAAACGAAATTATAAAATTCATCGTATTTACCAGGAGCAACGTATACACTTTGAGCAGCATCACCACTCACGGTATCCCCTGAATTTTTTGGTTTACACGAAGTAACCAAAGCACTTCCTAATGCAATTACTAAAATTGCTTGTACAAATTTATTTTTCATGATATATGTAATTAAAAATTGAGAAATTGAGTCGCTTTCACTCAACTCAATATCCATTTCCGTTTATTTCACTCCGTCATTTTTACGCATGTATTCCAAAATTCCTCTGGCTTCATCATCAGAAACACCTTGATTAGGCATACGTACCAAACAAATCTCAAGTTGTGCTTGCACTTCTGGGTCTTTGTCAATCATAGGATCTGGATTAGTAATAAAATTCATAATCCACTGTGGTGTTCTTCTTTCAGTTACACCTTTCCATCCTGGACCCACTAATTTTTCATCGGTAGTTTTGTGACAAGAGGTGCATTTTACACCTGCAACTTCTTCTCCTTTGGTTGCCATAGCTTGATCTAAAGCGGCTCCAAGTTCAACGGTTGTAAATTTACCTTCACCTCTTTTAGGGTCGTAAGAAGATGGATCTGCTGTTGCCGTTTCTTCTGTTGTTGGTTGAGAAAAATCTTCTCCTGATTTTTCTTTTTTACCACAAGAGAATAACATTACTGCTGTGGTAAATACTACTACTAGTTTTTTCATATTGTTTTAGTTTAAAATATTACCCCAAAGGTCTGAATTGAATAGGGTTAAATTTTATGACTGCAATCATAAACGAGATTGTTTTTTACAGTGTTTTTTTTTGTAAAAAAGAATCGGAGTATAAGGCAATGGTAATTTTTGCTTTATATTTATAAGGTTTATTTCAAGTAAAGGGTTTGCCCTTCAAATTATTAATAGACTTGGGACAAAGATTTTAAATTATTAAATACAAATAAAAACTCTATTTTGTTTAAATGCATTTAAGGCAAAAAAAAATGTTTGCCCTAAAAGACAAACATTTTATACTATTATTTCGTTTTCATAT
>ERZ724523.993-NODE-993-length-16536-cov-4.831078_pt1 | contig 16536 bp, 17 predicted proteins | sample MGYA00376056_ERZ724523 | MGnify/ENA primary metagenome ERZ724523 (study PRJEB28724, sample SAMN07190888) | wastewater metagenome | isolation source: influent of sewage treatment plant in Hong Hong | place: USA: Christiansburg, Virginia | collected 2016-03-01 ... | reverse complement strand
CGCAATGCCGCCTGATGCTGCCGGGCTGGTACGGCTTCGGTGCTGCGGTCGACGGTTATTTATCGGCAAATCCGGAAGGTTTGGCTACCCTGCGCCGCATGGTCAAATCTTGGCCCTTCTTCCAGAGCCTGCTCTCGAACATGGACATGGTGCTGGCCAAGACCGACCTCGCCATCGCTTCACGCTATGCCGAACTGGTTGCCGATGCCGAACTGCGCGAACGCATTTTCAGCCAGATAAAGGCGGAATGGGCGCTGACCAAACAGCATCTGCTGGCCATCCTCGAACAGGACGATTTCCTCGCCGACAACCCCATGCTCAAGCGTTCGCTGCAACTGCGCTCACCCTACATGGACCCGCTCAATCACCTGCAGGTTGAACTGCTCAAACGGCACCGCGCCGGCGAAACCGACGAACGGGTAGCTAGAGGTATCCATCTTTCAATTAACGGTGTTGCCTCAGGCCTGCGCAACAGCGGTTAAAATGGAGGCATGGCCATTTTAAAACGCACAGTATTTTTTGTTTCCGACGGCACCGGCCTGACAGTCGAGGCCCTCGGACACAGTCTGCTCACCCAATTCGAGGATGTCGAATTCAAGCAGATACGTATCCCGTTTCTTGATAGCGCGGATAAAGCGCATGAAGCAGTAGCGCGTATCAACGCGCAAAGCGAACTGGACGGGATTCGACCTATTGTTTTCACGACCTTGGTCAATGATGAACTGGCGAAGATCGTCCATCTGGCCGATGCCTACAGCTTGTCCTATTTCGAGACTTTCCTTGCGCCACTGGAAGCCGAACTCGGGCTCACCTCCTGCCATCGCGTTGGACGATCGCATGGTACTGCAGAGACATCGGATTACAAGAAGCGGATCGAATCGATCAATTACACACTGGCTCACGATGACGGCGTCACAGACCGCGATCTCGAGGAAACGGACGTTATTCTGGTGGCCGTGTCGCGTTGCGGAAAAACCCCAACCTCGCTCTACCTAGCCATGCAGTTTGGGCTGAAAGCAGCCAATTACCCGCTGATTCCTGAAGACTTTGATCGTGGCCACCTACCAGGCACACTGGACAAGCATCGCAGCAAGCTTTTCGGCCTGACTATCCAGCCGGAAAGACTCAGCCAGATTCGCGAAGAACGCCGCAGCGGCAGCAAGTACGCCTCGCTGGCCAATTGTCGCTATGAAATTGCCGAAGCCGAAAAAATGATGCGCCGCGAAGGCATACGCTGGCTGGATTCCTCAACCAAATCGATTGAAGAAATTTCAACCACCATCCTTCAGGAATTGAACTTACGCTAATTTGCGGCGTAATGCTTCAAATAAGCAAATGGCGGCGGCGGCTGCCACATTCAAGGATTCAACGTCACCCGGCATCGGAATCCGTATTCTGAGCCGGGCAGCAGCCAGCAGTTCGGGCCGAACGCCCTGCCCTTCGGCACCAAATACCCAGGCTAACGGACCATCCCAGTGCGCTTCGTAAAGCGAAGTTGCTTCATCCAACGTCGTGACGGCTGTCATTCCCTGATACTCGGCCATAAAACCCGCCAGATCGACTTCTTCATGGATCGCCAGGGCAAAGTGCGCGCCTTGTCCGGCGCGCAAGACCTTGGGCGACCAGGCTGCAGCACAACCCGGTGACAACAAGGCCTGCTTAATCCCGGCAGCAGCGGCTGTACGCAGCAAAGTCCCGACATTACCTGGATCTTGCACGCTGTCCAATAAAATCGCATCGTTTTCACGGTTGACCGTAACAGACGGGGTTGGCAATTTGACAACGGCCAGCAAACCACTTGGCGTATCAACCAGTGCAAGATCACGCATCAGGTTATCGGCCAGCACCACCGTTTCGCGGGTTGCAACTAACGCAGCTATCTCACCGCCGTTCTGTGCAGACTCCATGACAACCAAAGTTTCAACAGGACCGAAGGCTGCTTCGTAGGCCTCTACCAGATGCACACCATCCAATAATGTCTGCCCGGTTTTCCGGCGCTCACGTCCGGATTCAGCCAATCGTTTAAGCGACTTGAAAAACGGGTTGTCGCGAGACTGAATCAACTTCATAGTAAGGAAAGTTGCCTGGCAACCGGACCAAAACTGCGCCGATGTACCGGTGAGGCACCGTGCTCTTCCAGCGCCTTAAAATGCGCGGCGGTTGGATAACCCATGTGTCGGTCAAAACCGTACATTGGGTACTGTTCATGCAAACCAAGCATTTCAGCATCGCGCACCGTCTTGGCCAGAATAGAGGCAGCTGCAATCGAAGCAATCTTGCCGTCCCCCTTGACGATTGCCTCGCAGGGCACATCGAGCTTGGGGCAACGATTGCCATCGATCATTGCACCAGTCGGCCGTACCGACAGCCCGGCCACAGCACGTTGCATGGCGAGCATGGTTGCATGCAGGATATTCAGGCGATCAATTTCTTCAACCGAGGCCGAAGCAACAAACCAGGCAACAGCCCGTTCGCGAATCAGCACAGCGAGCGCATCACGCTTCTTTTCACTCAATTTTTTGGAGTCGTTCAACCCGGCGATCGGCCGCAAGGGATCGAGAATCACCGCCGCCGCAACCACAGTTCCCGCCAGCGGTCCGCGCCCGGCTTCATCAATCCCGCAAACCAGGCCCGGCGGGATGATCAGTTCAGGCATTCAATGACCGCATTGGCGGCCTTTTCAGCCGTATTCTGGCGCAACTGCAGATGAATGTCGGTAAAAGCTTCAGCCACCAACGCAGCGTTTTCCTTGTCTTCATACAGCTTGACCAAGGCTTCGGCCAGATTCTCTGGCGTTGCCTGATCCTGAAGGATTTCCGGCACTACCGAACGGCCAGCCAATATATTCGGCAACCCAACGAAGGGCTGGTAGGCCATGCGCTTCATAATCCAGTACGAGAGCTTGGCGATTTTGTAGGTAATCACCATCGGCCGCTTGATCAAAGCAGCTTCCAGCGTCGCGGTACCACTAGCCACCAGCGAGACATCAGCAGCACCGAGGGCGTCCTGGGCATGGCCGAATAAAAGACGGAAAGGCACATCGTTGGCTTGCTGGGTGTAGATCGCCATCTCGAACTTCAAGCGCGTTTCTCGCGTGGTCAACGGCACCACGAACAATGCATTGGGCAGATAGCGCTCACGAATAATTTTGGCCGTCTGGACAAATGTTTCGGCCATTTTCTCAAGTTCACCGTTACGACTACCTGGCAGCAAGGCAAAAATCGGTATATCACGCGGCATGGCGAGCTTCTCGCGCACGGCAATTTTGTTGGTTTCCAAGGGAATGATGTCCGCCAGTGGATGCCCAACATAGGTTACCGGTATCCGTTCTTTTTCGTAGAGCGGCGGCTCCATCGGAAACAAGGCCAACACGCGGTTAACAGCCTTGGCGATTTTCTTGATCCGACCACCGCGCCAGGCCCAGATCGACGGACTGACATAATGAATGGTCTTGATGCCCGCCGACTTGAGATCGGTTTCCAGACCCAGATTGAAATCCGGGGCATCGACACCGATAAAAATATCCGGCTTGATTTCCAGCAGGCGCTTCTTAAGCTGGCGACGAATCCCGGAAATTTCACGGTAATGCTTGAGCGCATCGACATAGCCCATGACCGCCAGTTTTTCCATCGGCCACCAAGCATCGAAACCTTGCCCTTCCATGCGAGGGCCACCAATGCCGTAGAACACGGCATCCGGCAATTTGGCCTTCAAAGCGGCAATCAGGTGACCGGCTAGGAGATCCCCTGAGGCCTCTCCTGCCACCATGGCTATCCGTACAACATTACCCATCAGCGAATAATGCCTCGCTTGGAAACCGCCAGAAAATCGACGAAACGCTGCACGTCAGGCTGGGTTTTCGCCTCTTCGGCAAGCTTGATTTTTGCCTCTTCAAGCAGCAGCCCTGATTTGTACAAGGTACGGTAGGCGCGTTTCAAGGCACTCAATGATTCGGCCGTAAAACCACGCCGCTTCAAACCTTCAACATTAATGCCGTAAGGTTGCGCGGTATTGCCGGCAGCCATCAGATAAGGCGGTACATCCTGCAAAACGACAGTACCAACCGCCGTCATTACATGCGCGCCAACCCGGCAGAACTGGTGCACGCCCGTATAGCCGCCCAGAATGGCCCAATCCTCAACCACCACATGACCAGCGAGCTGGGCATTGTTGGCAAAAGTCGTCTTGTTACCGACCTGGCAATCATGCGCAATATGTACGTAAGCCATGATCCAGTTGTCGTCACCAATTCGCGTCACACCGGCATCCTGCGCCGTACCGAGATTGAAGGTGCAAAATTCACGAATCGTGTTGCGATCACCAATTTCCAGACGCGTCGGTTCACCGGCGTATTTCTTGTCCTGCGGCACTTCGCCCAGGGAGGAAAACTGAAAAATGCGGTTTTCACGACCAATCCGGGTATGTCCCTTGATGATGACATGCGGTCCAATCACCGTATGCTCGCCGATTTCGACATCGGCGCCAATAATTGAGTAAGGGCCGATCTCGACGTTGGCAGCGATTTTCGCGCCCGGATCGACAATGGCTGTCGGATGAATCATCTTAGACATCCCGTTTGGCACACATCAAATTGGCTTCGGCCACTACTTGGCCATCAACACGTGCCTCGGCCTTGTATTTCCAGATACCACGCATCTGACGCACGATTTCAACGTGCAGGTGCAACTGATCGCCCGGCATTACCGGTTTCTTGAAACGGCAGTCATCAATCCCGACAAAGTAAAAAACAGAGTTGGGATCAGGTTTTGCATCCATCGTCTTGAACGAAAGAATGCCCGCCGCCTGAGCCAATGCCTCCATGATCAACACACCCGGCATCACGGGATGATGCGGAAAATGGCCGACAAAATATGGCTCGTTCATCGTAATATTTTTGTAGGCATGAATTGATTTACCCGGCTCAACCTCAAGCACCCGATCCACAAGCAGGAAAGGATAACGATGCGGCAGGTGATCTAGAATTTCACGGATATCCATTTAATCAATCCTTTATATTAATATTATTAAGTGTTTTCTCAAGCTCAGAAACGCGTTCAGCCAACTTGGCCAAATGCCGAATCTGCGCTGCATTGTGTAACCAATGACTATGTTCTTCCAGCGGGAAAACGCTGGTGTATTGCCCTGGCTTGGTGATATTTTTCATGACCAGCGAACCGCCGGAAATAACAGCACCGGAAGCAATCGTCACATGCCCGGCGATCATCGCCGCGCCACCGACAATCACGTTATCCTGTAATGTGACACTGCCAGCAATCGCCGCGCAGGCAGCAATAACGCAATGTTTGCCAATCACGCAGTTGTGGCCGATCTGGATCTGATTATCGATCTTGCAGCCATCGCCAATCAGCGTGTCATCCAAAGCCCCACGGTCAACCGTCGTACTGGCACCAATTTCTACATCGTTACCAATAATCACGCGGCCAATCTGCGGAATCTTGACCCACTGCCCTGCATCCGGAGCAAAACCAAAACCATCAGCACCAATCACAACGCCAGAATGAATAATTGCATTTTGGCCTATCTCGCAACCGGCATAGATGCTGACATTCGGATACAGCACACTACCTGCGCCAACCTTGACGCCGTCACCCAGGACACAACTGGCATGAATGACGACCCCTTGTCCAAGGGTAACATCAAGGCCAATGCTTGCATTCGGGCCAACGGTGACATCAGAAGGCAGTTTGGAAGCTGAACACGCTGATGGATGCACTCCCGGAGTCATGGCAGCCCTGGGATTGAGCAACGCAGCCAGACGCGCATAGTAGGCGTAAGGATTTTTGGTCACGATCCGGGGAATTTCCACCGCATCAGCAAACTCAGCCGACACAATAACAGCAGCTGCTTTGGTCGTTTTCAGCTGATTTTTGTATTTTAGATTGGTCAAAAAACCAATCTCACCCTCACCAGCCGAAGCCAACGTCGCCACCTGGCAGATCAAAGTTTGCGGATCACCAAATACATCGCCGCCCAGACGGGCGGCGATATCAGCCAAGGAAAGCACAACACCCGCAGCAGCAGGCATTACTTGCCTTCGGCGAGCGCCTTGATAACGCGATCGGTCATGTCGAGCTTGGGGCTAACCCAGACCACATCCTGCAGGACCAGATCGTACTTTTCGGCTTCAGCAATCTGTTTGATCGCCTTGTTGGCCTTTTCAATCACTGCAGCATTTTCTTCGTTCTGACGCAGATTCAGATCTTCACGGAATTCGCGCTGCTTACGCTGAAATTCGCGGGACAACTCACCGAATTCCTTTTCCTTGTTGCGACGATCACTCTCAGCCATCGTTACAGAATTTTTTTCAAGATTTTCCTGCAAACCCTGAAGCTGTTTTGCCATTTTTTGAAGATCCTGATCGCGACGAGAAAACTCGCCTTCAAGTTTCTTGGCAGCCTTTTGTGCGGCAGGTGCATCACGGAAAATACGCTGAGTATTAACGTAGCCCACCTTCAACTCGTTCGCTTCCACGCCGGTCACGAACAAGGCAGACATCAACGATGCGAGAACGAGGTATTTAGCTTTCAACATGACACTCCTGAATCAAAAAGTAGTACCCAACTGGAACTGGAAGGATTCTGGCTTGTCGCCTTCCTGTTTATTAAGCGCCTGACCAAAACTGAATTTGAGTGGTCCAATCGGTGAAATCCAAGCCATCGATATACCCGTAGAGTACCGCAAATCACCCATTGAAACATTCTGGCCTTGGCCATAGACCTGACCAGCATCAAAGAAAAGTCCCATTCTCAGACTCTTTTCCATGCCGGGAACTCCCCAAAGCATTTCAGCATTGCCAATAACGCGACGCGTTCCGCCAAGGCTATCACCGTTGGTATCTTTTGGACCCAAGCTACCTGCCTTGTAGCCACGCACGGTGTTAACACCGCCAGCATAAAAATTCTTATAAAACGGCAAGCTTGTCGTATCACCATAACCACTGGCATAACCAACATCGCCATTGAGCAACAAAGTAAATGTTTTACTAAGGGGATAATAATATTGCAATTGATACGAAGTACGGTAAAAGGTCAGATCCCCACCTGGGATAGCTACCTCTAAACCCGCCTTCTGGTAGATGCCTCTGGTCGGGAACAAGAAGCTGTCCTTGCCATCACTGACCCAATTTATAGAAACAGGGATAGTCATGTTTGTCGAACCAAACGTATTGACAAAATCCTTGTAACGCTGCGGGCTTTCACTTACCGTTGTAATGGTCGTTGAATCGAGACCAACACCAAAACTTAGTGATTCTTTTTCACTAATCGGAAAGCCAAATCTCAATCCACCACCAAGAGATTCGGTTTTATATGGAGCGACAGCCGTAGACGTAGAGTCTACTTTTCGATTATATACATCAAAACCTTGACTAACCCCATCCTTGGTAAAGTAAGGATTGGTATACGAAAACGAGTAAACCGTATTGATCTTCCCGGTATTAACCTGAATCGCAACGTTGTTTCCGCTACCCATGAAATTATTCTGGGCAATCGAACCAGACAGCACAATACCTTCCGTGCTGGACAAGCCAAGACCCAGCATGAGGTTGCCTGTCGGCTTTTCGGTCACATTCATGTTGACGTCAATTTGATCCGAAGTTCCCTGCACGGCGGGTGTTTCAACGACCACTTCAGAGAAAAAGCCCAGTCGATCAAGACGCAATTTGGAGGCGCTTACCCGCTCTGAATCGTACCAACCACCTTCCATTTGACGCATTTCACGTCGAACAACCTCATCACGTGTTTTAGTATTACCCGTGATATTCAAGCGACGAACATAAACACGCTTACCAGGGTCCACAAAAATGGTAAATGCGACTTGACGCTTTTCTTTGTCAATTTCAGGTGCGGCATTCACGTTGGCAAAAGCATACCCTTCCTTGCCCAAACGTTCGCCTACAGCCTTGGTTGATTCGTTCAAACGTTCGCGCGAGAAAACATCACCAGGCTTAATGGTGACCAGTTTGCGTAACTCATCTTCAGGAATCGTAAAATCACCAGCCAGCTTGACTGAAGAGACTTGAAAACGGTTGCCTTCAGTGACGTTAACCGTTATGAATACATCCTGCTTATCCGGCGAAATGGAAACTTGTGTTGACTCGACATTGAACTCGAGATACCCACGGTTCATATAAAATGACTTGAGCTTTTCTAGATCAGCCGATAGTTTTTGGCGAGAATACTGATCGCTTTTTGTGTACCAAGTTAAAAAGCCAGGAGTAGTCAGTTCCATCTGGCCAAGCAGTTCTTTTTCCTTGAACGCAGTGGCACCAACCACATTGATTTGCTTGATGCGGGCAGCAGCACCTTCTTCAATTGTGAAATTGATACTGACCCGATTCCGCTCCAGCGGCGTAATAGTGGTGGTAATCGTTGCGCCATACTTGCCGCGCGTCAGGTACTGACGCTTAAGTTCCTGCTCAGCCTTTTCAAGCTGGGCACGGTCAAAAATACGACCTTCTGCAATACCCGTTTCCTTGAGCGCCTTGATAATTACGTCGCTCTCAAATTCCTTGAGGCCAACAAAATTGATTTTTGCAATAGCCGGGCGCTCTTGCACCACAACAACCATCACATCGCGATCAATTTCAATCCGGACATCTTTGAAGAAACCAGTGGCAAACAATGCCTTGATTGACTGTGCAGACTTTTCATCGGTCAGGGTATCGCCGACCTTGACAGGCAAATAACTGAAAACAGTACCCGCCTCGGTACGCTGAATTCCCTCGACACGGATATCCTTGACCGTAAACGGTTCAAAAGCATGTGCGGGCAGCGCAAATGCACTGGCGATCAGGATGGACAGCAGAGATTTCTTCATCATTCAGCCAGAGACAAGGCGATTTATGTCATTAAAAAAAGCGAAAGCCATCAAGGTTAGGAGAATAGCCACACCAAGCTGCTGGCCCAACTCCATCGCTCGCTCTGACAACGGGCGGCGCCTGACGACTTCTATCATATGATACAACAAATGCCCCCCATCCAGAACCGGAATGGGCATCAGATTTAGCACGCCAAGGCTGATACTAACCAGCGCCATGAACTTGAGGTAATAATCCAGGCCAAGGCGTGCCGACTGGCCAGCGTAATCAGCAATTGTTACTGGACCGGAAAGATTTTTCCAGGAAACCTCGCCAGTCAACATTTTGCCCATCATGACCAGCGTAAATACTGATTTATTCCAGGTTTCATTAACTGCCTTTACGCCCGCCTCGAAAAACCCATAACTGATGAATGTGTGCAGATCGCGACGGCTATCTGCTGTCTCTGCGACCGCAACACCCACCTTGCCTATTTGGCGACCACGCTCGGAAATCAGCTCCGGAATCACATCGACCATAACAACCTGACCATTACGGTTGATTTCAAGGTGCAATGGTTTTCCACCTCCATCCCGAACCTGTCTTACGAAGTCGATCCAAGTGCCGATCTCAACATCATTGATGGCCACAACATGGTCACCGACTCGCATTCCGGCCATTTCTGCGGGACCACCTGATGATACTTTACCGATCACGGGAGGAATTTTCGGCCGGAAAAAGGTGACCCCCAGCCGCCCCAGCGCATCGCCCTCCCAGCCCTGCTCACCCACAGCAAGCAAGGACAAACGACGTAAACCGATCTCCCTTTGCTCGTTGATCACTTCAATCTCAACGCTCTCCTGATCGGCTGCTTTTTGCAACAGGAGCCAGCGAAAATCGTCCCAGGTCGCAACCACTTGACCATCCACCGCCCTGACCCGTTCACCATTGCCTATTCCGGCGGCAGCAGCCGGTGAATTGACGGGTGGATCGCCAAGAATTGGCAGCAACTCTTCGCTGCCATGCATGAAAATAGCCCAATATAGCAAAATAGCTAATGCAAAATTAGCCAACGGACCAGCAGCGACGATCAGGCTGCGCTTGCCGACCGACTGTTGATTAAATGCCCGATGCCGCTCCTCTGGCGCAACTTCGCCTTCACGCTCATCCAGCATTTTGACAAAACCACCCAGTGGCACGGCAGCAATTGCCCATTCGGTACGGTCAACGCCCAATTTTCGTTGAAAAATTGTTTTCCCGAATCCAACCGAAAACCGTAAAACCTTGACCCCGCAATAACGCGCAGCCAGATAATGACCAAGTTCGTGAACAACAACGAGTACGCCTAAAACAATAAGAAAGGCAACGAGGTAAAACGGAAAATTACTCACGTGAATAGCTGTTCCTTGATCATTCGATGCGCCTCATGCCGCGCTTCGGCATCAGCCGCCAACACATCACCCAAACTACCCTCTGGACCGCCAGGCAAAATAGCCAAAATGGATTCAATCAATTGTGAAATGCCAAGGAATGGCAACTGACGATCAAGAAATGCAGCAACTGCAACTTCGTTTGCTGCATTCAAAATTGCCGGTGCCGTGCCACCTTGATGCAGGACATCATAGGCAAGGCGCAAGCACCGGAAGCGCTCAAAATCAGGCTGGTAAAAATCAAGTCGGGCAATTTTGAACAAATCCAAAGAATCAACCCCCGACACAATTCGCTCAGGATAGGCCAAAGCAAAAGCAATCGGTGTACGCATATCGGGATTACCCATCTGTGCCAAGACTGAGCCATCGCTGTATTCAACGGCAGAGTGAATGACGCTTTGGGGATGGATGACAACCTGTATTTGCTCAGGTGGTGCAGCAAACAGCCAATGCGCCTCAATTACTTCGAGGCCTTTGTTCATCATACTCGCCGAATCAACCGAAATTTTAGGCCCCATAACCCAATTCGGGTGCGCGCAGGCTGCCTCCGGGGTGACATGGTGTAATTCATCAAGTGCTTTCTCACGAAATGGTCCACCTGATGCCGTCAATAGAATCCGGCGCACACCACAAGCTTCCATGCCACGAGAAAAATCTGCCGGCAGTGCCTGAAAAATGGCGTTGTGCTCGCTGTCGACCGGTAACAAAGTTGCTCCATGCTCGCGCACGGCATGCATAAACAACTCGCCAGCCATGACCAGCACTTCCTTGTTGGCCAGCATGATCTTCTTGCCTGCACGTGCTGCTGCTAGCGTTGGCTCCAGCCCCGCCGAACCGACAATAGCCGCCATGACTGCATCGACTTCGGGCAAAGAAGACAACTCAATCAGTGCTTCAACACCGTAGCGGACTTCTGTACTCAGGCCAGCTGAACGACACAAATCTTTCAGTTTCAAGGCCAATCTGGCATCGCGCAGCACGGCAAAGCGCGGTTGAAATTCGCGGCATTGCGCAAAGAGTTTATCGACCTGAGAGTGGGCGCAAAGTGCAAAAGCACGATAGCGATCAGGATGTCGTCGCATCACTTCAAGCGTGCTAACACCGATCGATCCAGTCGAACCTAATATCGTAATATTTTGCAGGGTCATTGAATGCCCTGTGTAACCAACCAGAGCAAAGCGATGATTGGCATGGTCGACGTCAAGCTATCAATCCGGTCCAGCACTCCGCCATGGCCGGGCAGCACATTGCTACTATCCTTGATCCCCGCCTGGCGCTTGAGCATGGATTCATAAAGGTCGCCAATGATACTGACCGCAGTCACCAAGACAAGGGCCATCACCCACAGAGGCAGAGCAAGTGGAGCATATCCCGTGGCAAAGCGCATCACCAAGCCGTAAACAATCACGCCGACCACCGCTCCAAGCGCACCCTCCCAGGTTTTTCCAGGGCTGATGTTTGGTGCCAGTTTGTGTTTACCAAAAGCCTTGCCAGAAAAATAGGCAGCGACATCGGCCATCCATACCACAGCAAACAGTGCTAATAAAATACCCGGACCAGGGATGCGTAATTGAACTAGCGCCAACCATGTCGGAAACAGGACAACCAGACCGGTCAGCAAACCTGCTGCACCCGTGCCGAGTGCCCAGCGCGTACGCAGCCAAAATGGAATCAAGAGGCACCAGAATACGGCGGCAATAAGATATACAGCAAAGACCCAGACTGGACCAAATTCATGAATTGCCGAGGCACCGATAGCATCCGGTGCAATCAGAGCAACTCCCGCGCAAGCCAAGGCCACAAAAATACCGAGCAGACGTCGTTGGATTTCGTTCCAGCGCAGCAAAGCGCCCCACTCCCAAGCACCAACGCCAACAAAAGCAGCCACGAGAAGCGCCCAGTGAGCTTGAGACAGATAAAACATGCTAGGCAAAAGCAGACCGAGCAAGACAAACGCGGTGATGACGCGCGTTCTAAGCATCCGCTTTTCCGGTCAGTTGCTCACTTGTCCTACCAAATCGACGTTCGCGTTCCTGATAAGAAAGTACGGCCTTATCAAACTCGGCAGTATTGAATTCAGGCCATAAGGTATCGGTGAAATACAGCTCTGTGTAGGCCAGTTGCCAAAGTAGAAAGTTACTGATGCGTTCTTCGCCGCCGGTACGTATGAATAAATCCGGCTCAGGTGCAAACGCCATCGAAAGGAAGGGCTCAAGGTCTGACTCGCACCAGCCATTACGTTTTTCAGGATTAGTCACCAGCATTTGATTCACCGCCTGCATGATGTCCCAACGCCCACCATAATTTGCGGCAATCGTTAAATCAAGCCGTATATTGCCGGCGGTCCTTGCTTCAGCATCGTGAATCAGAGCTTGCAAGGGCTGGTCAAAACGTGACAAATCGCCAATAACACGTAAGCGAACGCCATTTCGATCAAGCTTTTCGACTTCCTGCTCAAGCACCTTGACGAACAGCTGCATCAACAAGGTGACTTCTTCTTGCGGTCGACGCCAATTTTCAGAGCTAAATGCGAAAAGCGTGAGGTAACGTACATTTCGCTCAAGGCAGGCGCGAACCATCTCGCGCACCAACTCAACCCCTTTGGCATGACCAGCAAAGCGCGGCAAAAAGCGTTTTTTTGCCCAGCGACCGTTGCCGTCCATAATCACGGCTACGTGATCAGGTACCGACGCAGCGCTGGGTACTTGGCGTGTTGAGCTGGAGAACAATGCCATTCGGCGGCGAACTTAAACCTGCATCAGCTCGGCCTCTTTATGGGCGAGCATCTTGTCAACTTCGGAGACGTATTTGTCGGTGAACTTCTGAACTTCGTCCTGCGCCTTGCGCTCATCATCCTCAGGGATTTCGTGTTTTTTCAATGCATCCTTGAGATGAGCATTAGCATCACGGCGTAAATTACGCAGGGCAATCTTGGTGTCCTCGCCTTCGGTTTTTACCACTTTGATCAGATCGCGGCGGCGCTCTTCAGTCAAAGCCGGCATCGGTACGCGAATCAAGTCACCCTGTGAGGATGGATTCAAGCCCAGATCACAATCACGAATCGCTTTTTCAATTTTTTGCAGCATGGGTTTTTCCCAAGGCTGCACACCAATCGTACGAGCATCAACCAGCGTCACATTCGCCACCTGATTTATCGGAACCATGGAACCGTAATAATCAACCTGGACATGATCGAGCAACCCCGTATGGGCGCGACCAGTGCGCACTTTTTGCAGGTCATTCTTGAGAACTTCAAGTGACTTCTGCATCTTGGCTTCGAGTGTTTTTTTGAGTTCGGAAATCATCTCGTCGTCTTTCAGTAATAAACCAGCGTGCCCTCATTTTCCCCAAGAACTACGCGCTTAAGTGCACCGGCCTTGAAGATTGAAAATACGTTGATTGGCAGTTTTTGATCGCGACACAGCGCAAAAGCTGTCGCATCCATAACCGCAAGATTCTTTGAAATCGCTTCATTGAAGCTGATCTTGTCATAGCGCGTTGCCAAAGGATCTTTCTTTGGATCAGCACTGTAAATACCATCGACCTTGGTCGCTTTCAGCACAATTTCTGCGCCGATTTCCGAGCCGCGCAAAGCTGCAGCAGTGTCGGTGGTAAAGAAAGGATTACCGGTGCCGGCACCGAAAATCACAATCTTGCCCTCTTCCAGATAGCGAATGGCTTTTCCTCGAATGTACGGCTCGACAACCTGCTCGATATTCAGTGCAGATTGGACGCGTGCATTCAGACCGCCTTGACGCATGGCGTCAGAAAGGGCCATCGCGTTCATCACCGTTGCCATCATACCCATGTAATCAGCGGTAGCTCTATCCATCCCGGTAGCCGTACCGGCCATGCCGCGAAAGATGTTGCCGCCGCCAATTACTACACCTATTTCCACACCCATATCCGCAACAGCCTTGATCTCGCCAACAATCGCCGCGATGGTCTGCGGGTTGATACCGTAGGCGTCGTTACCCATCAGGGCCTCGCCGGAGAGCTTCAGGAGAATTCGCTTGTATTTGGGTGCAGTCATGGTGCTTTCCTACAAATTACTTCTTGGCAGCTGCAGCTGCAGCTTGAGCGGCAACTTCAGCAGCGAAGTCATCAACTTTCTTCTCAATGCCTTCACCAACGACGAACAGCGAGAAAGCTGCGACAGATGCGTTCTTAGCTTTCAGCAATTGTTCAATGGTTTGTTTGCCATCAGCAGCCTTGACGAATACTTGACCCAAGAGGGTGACATCTTTCAGGTATTTCTGAACGGTGCCTTCCGCAATCTTTTCCAGCATTTCTTCTGGTTTGCCAGCTTCGCGTGCCTTTTCAATGGCGATACGACGCTCGGTATCAAGCAGTTCAGCGGAAACACCACTGGAGTCCAACGACTTTGGCTTTGAAGCTGCGATGTGCATCGCCAGATCCTTGCCCAGCTGCTCATCACCACCGACGACGTCGACCAGAACACCAACCTTGGAGCCGCCGTGAATATAAGGAACCAGCTTGCCTTTAGCTTTAAAACGGGCGAAGCGACGGATACTCATGTTCTCGCCAATTTTACCAACCAGTGCAGAACGGGTTGACTCAACAGTACCTTCACCCATCGCCAGCGCGGAAAGCGCAGCCACGTCGACCGGGTTCTGTTCAGCAACCAGTGCAGCAGAACCATTGGCCAGAGCGATAAACTCGTCGTTTTTAGCGACAAAGTCGGTTTCACTATTAACTTCAATCATCGCACCCTGCTTGCCATCCGCAGAGATGCTGATCGCCACGATGCCTTCAGCAGCGATACGGGTTGCAGCCTTGGAAGCCTTGTTGCCAAGTTTAACGCGAAGAATTTCCTCAGCCTTGACCATGTCGCCATCAGCTTCTGTTAGTGCTTTTTTGCACTCCATCATGGGTGCATCGGTCTTGCCGCGCAGTTCTGCTACCATGCTTGCGGTAATTGCCGCCATATTTTTCTCCTGAGCTTTAAAACAGAGGGGGCATTACGCCCCGCCCTTTTTCAACCAGAAACCAGCTTATTGAGCGGCTTCTACAACTTCAACGAACTCGTCATCACCACCGGCAGCAGCAACGATTTCCTGAATGACCTGGCTACGGCCCTCAAGGATGGCATCAGCCATGCCGCGAGCGTAAAGACGAATCGCGCGGGAAGAGTCATCATTACCCGGAATGACGTAAGCAACGCCTTCTGGTGAGTGGTTGGTATCAACCACGCCGATCACTGGAATACCAAGCTTACCGGCTTCGGTAATACCAATCTTGTGGTAACCAACGTCGATAACAAAGATGGCATCCGGCAGACCATTCATTTCCTTGATGCCACCAATGGATTTTTGCAGCTTTTCCATTTCGCGACGGAAGGTCAGCGCTTCCTTCTTGGGCATACGCTCGAGATCACCAGCCTCGACAGCAACTTCCATATCCTTCAGGCGCTTGATCGAAGTTTTGACTGTCTTGAAATTGGTCAGCATGCCACCCAACCAACGCTGGTCAACATACGGCACGCCAGCGCGCTGAGCTTCTTCAGCAACGATTTCGCGCGCCTGGCGCTTGGTGCTGACGAACAGGATGTTGCCGCGGTTGGCAGACAGCTTTTTCACGAAAGCTGTGGCTTCGTTGTACTTGGCCAGGGTCTTTTCGAGATTGACGATGTGAATTTTGTTACGTGCACCAAAGATGTACGGTGCCATCTTGGGAGACCAGAAACGGGTTTGGTGGCCAAAGTGAACACCAGCCTCCAGCATTTCGCGCATAGTTACAGACATACAAAAACTCCTTAAGGGTTGAACCTCCACCCGCCTGAAACGCCCGCCATTGTTAGATTCTGGCGAACACCCTTAATCGGCGGATGTGTGGATTTGGCTGCACGCACCTCGCGCACAACCGCTTTAACAAGCATTTCAGCTTGGAAAAACTTTTCGATTATAGCAAAAGACCAGGCTTAACCCAAGCTCAATAGCCATTCTGTTTAAGTGACAAAAGTTGCAGCATTCGCGCCAGATAAGGCAGCCAGTCGGGCATCACCAACCCGAAATCAGTTTCCAGAAACGTGCAGTCAAGTCGTGAATTCATTGGGCGCATCGCTGGCGTCGGATAGTCCGTACTGGGAATGGCGCGAATTGCGTCGGCCTTCAAACGCAAATCAAATCCCGGCATCGCCGAAGCAAGCTCGATAATTTTTTGCGCAAAGTCATGCCAACTAACCGGATTAGCCGCCGCCAGATGGTAGAGGCGATGCTCCCCTGGCGCCATGGCTTGCCCTTGATGTAGCATCGCCAACACTACGCC
>ERZ724523.991-NODE-991-length-16548-cov-3.455587_pt1 | contig 16548 bp, 16 predicted proteins | sample MGYA00376056_ERZ724523 | MGnify/ENA primary metagenome ERZ724523 (study PRJEB28724, sample SAMN07190888) | wastewater metagenome | isolation source: influent of sewage treatment plant in Hong Hong | place: USA: Christiansburg, Virginia | collected 2016-03-01 ... | reverse complement strand
AGCCGTCCGGGTCGATGGCTTCCGCAATCGCCTCGGGCAGCTTGTAGTAGCCGGTCAGGTTGGTGATGCCTTTGGTCAGGATCTCGCCGTCGGCAGCGATCTTGACCTGGAGCTCGGGGTGGAGCGCCTTGCCCACGGTGCCGAATTTGTAACCATCCACTTGGTTGATGCTGGTCAGGCTGTTGGTTTCGGTCAGGCCGTAGCCTTCGAGGATCAGCATCCCGGCGGCGTGGAAGAACTCGGCCAGCTCACGAGAGAGCGGAGCACTACCCGACACAAACCACTTGAGCTTGCCGCCAAAGCGATCGCGCAGCTTCGAGAACACCAGCTTGTCGGCGAGCTTCCACTGAATGGAGAGCACTCCGCTCGGCTGGCGACCGGCTTGGATCTCGCGGCTGGCTTTGATGCCGATCTCGATCGCCCACTGCACCAGCGCCCATTTGACCGCGCCGCCTTGCTTGGCCTTGTTGAGAAAGCTGGCGTAGATCTTCTCGAAGATGCGAGGCACGCCAGCCATGAAGCTTGGCTTTACCTGACCGACGTACTCCAAGATGGTATCGATGCCGGAATAGGCGGTGCAGAAGCCGACATAGACCGCAACCATCGACAGCGTCTTGGCAAACGAGTGCGCGAGCGGCAAAAACAGAAGCTGGCGGTCGGTCCGCTTCACCGGCAGTGCGTTGACGCCATAGCGAGAGCCCACGCAAAACGACGCATGCGACTGCACGACGCCCTTGGGATTGCCGGTCGTGCCCGAGGTGTAAATGATCGTCGCGATGGTGCTGCCGTTCATCTGCTTGCGCAGCTCGGGCAGGGCTTGCGGATCGGTCAGACGATGGGCGCGACCGCGATCGCACAGCTCACGCAGCGGCACCACCCATTCATCGACCTTGGCGTCGCTTTCGGCGTGACCGTCCCAGAGGATGACCTGCTTGACGTGTGGAATTTGGGAGCGAATCGCCAGCAGCTTATCGAGCTGCTTTTTGTCCTCGACGAAGATGTAACAGGACTCGCTGTCGTTGAGGATGTAGGCGACCGTCTCTTTGAGGCTCGACGGATAAATCGGCACCGTGATGCCGCCCGCGAGCAGGAGCCCGAGATCACACAGCGTCCACTCTTCGCGGGTGCTGCCCATCAGTGCGATCTTGTCGCCGAGCTTGGCGCCAATCGCGACGAGACCATGGGCAATGTCCGACGACTTCTCGTAGGCTTGCTGCCAGGTCAGGGTCTGCCAGTCGCCGTTGCGGCGGGTCATAAACGCCGGAGCGTTCGGGGTCGCTAGCGCGCGATTGGCATACAGCTCGGCAATCGTTTCGCCAGCGACTCCGCTACTTTCCACTCCTTTGTCATGGCTGCTCGACATTGGTCCTCCCTCGGGATAGTTCGTCTGCAAAATTTCCTAGCGTGGATGATATCGTGCACAGCCCCACAGCTGCTAGAAACCATTTGATGCCGCGAGCTCGTCCCCAGAAGCGAACCCTACTTACACCGCGATCGATCCATGCGTTTTTGGATCATCATGTCGTCGGTCAGGAGCGCGCCAAACGGGTGCTGGCAGTGGCTGCGTATGGGCATATCCGGCGCTGTGGGCTGCCAGCGGATCGCAAAGGTCAGATCCGCAAGTCGAACATTTTGCTGATTGGGCCCACCGGATCGGGCAAGACCCATCTGGTGCGGATGCTGTCTCAGGTGCTCGATGTGCCGCTCAGCATCGCCGACGCCACCGAGTACACCGAGGCCGGCTACTACGGCAAAGATGTCGAGCAGATGGTCGCCGAGCTGCTCTATCGCGCCAACCACTCGGTCGCGGAGGCTCAGCGCGGGATCATCTTTCTGGATGAAATCGACAAGCTCGCCCGCCGGACCCAAAGCTACAAGACCGGCGGTGGCACTCGCGATATCGGCGGTGAGGGCGTGCAGCAGAGCCTGCTCAAAGTGCTCGAAGGGCGCGAGCTACTCGTGCCGACGAGCCTCTCGCCGCAGCCGGGTCGACAGGATGTGGTGCAGGTGGACACCAGCGACATCTTGTTTGTTGCCGCCGGGACGTTCGCGGATCTCTTCGAGCGCGAGCGACCGACAGCGCGGATTGGCTTTGGTGACAAAACGCAGACGGTGCGCGGCAAGGAGCTGTCGACCGAGGATCTGCTCGGGTACGGGATGTTGAGCGAGCTGCTCGGACGATTGCCGGTGCGGGTCCAGCTTGCGCCGCTGTCCGAAGACGAGCTGTGCCAGATCCTGGCCGGTTCGAGCGATGCCCTGCTGACCGAATACAAGACGCTGCTTTTGCTCGATAGCGTTCAGGCCGATTTTTCGGACGGCGCACTGCGGGAAATCGCCCGTGCGGCCTTGCGTCAGGGACTCGGGGCGCGGTCGCTGCGTGGATTGTGCGAGCAGGTCTGTCACGATCTGCTGTTCGAAGCACCCGAGCGGCGTGGTCAACAAATCCTGATTGACGAGCAGTACGTCCGCGACCGACTCGATCCGACTCCGTAAACGCTCCCGCGCTATGATTTCTGCTTGGCGCTGGGAGGCGCGATCTGGATGGCAAACGATCTGAACGGCAAGGTGTTTTTGGTCACGGGCGCGACAGAAGGCATTGGCAAGGCGGCGGCGGTGGAATTCGCCAAGCGTGGGGCGACGCTGGTGCTCGTCGGTCGCAACAAAGACAAGAGCGAGCGCGTGGTCGCCGAGCTAAAGAGCCAGAGTCAAAACGACAAGATCGAGCTGCTCATCGGCGATATGTCATCGCTGGCCGATGTGCGGGCGGTGGCTGCCGCGTTTGCGAAGAAGTACGACCGACTCGACGTGCTGGTGAACAACGCGGGCGCGTACTTTGCCGACTACAAGCTGTCTGCGGATGGCTTCGAGATGACCTTTGCTCTCAACCACCTTGGCTACTTCTTGCTGACACACGAAGTGTTGCCTCTGCTGCGCAAGACGGCCGGCGCACGCGTTGTTAGCACTTCGAGCGCTGCGCATCAGACCGGCAAGATGAACCTTGCCACCATCGCCAAGCGCGACGGCAAAAGCGCTGGCTTCGGCTCGTACGGCGACTCGAAATTGGCCAATATTCTGTTCACTCGGGCGCTGGCTCGGCGGGAAAAAGGCATCACGGTCAACTGCTTCCACCCCGGCTTTGTGCAGACTGGATTTGGCCAGAACAACGCTGGGATGATGGCGGGCGTTATCAAAGTCGTGGCCAAGCTGTTCGCCCGGACCCCAGAGAAGGGGGCCGAGACGCTGATCTGGCTGGCCACAAGCCCTGAGGCTGCCACGCTAACCGGAGAATACTGTTTCAACTGCAAGCCGGAAAAGTCCACCAAGCTCGCCAAGGATGAAGCGGCGGCGGATGGTCTGTGGACGCTCAGCGAAAAGCTCTGCGGAATCGGCGGCTGAGCGATGGCCTCTCTGACGCCGAGGATTGGTTGAGCCAGTGACAGCTACGGCTTCTTGCAGGCGGAAAAGAAGATATTGGTGCTGTACTCGAGCAGCCCACCGCCCGTGTAGCTGTACTTCTGTTTGACCTGGGCGATTGCGTCGGCGGCGGTGGTGGCGTTTTGCAGGATCGGCACGACGGTCGTTAGGTACTGGAGGTTTTCGTCGATGATCGCGGCAGTCGCAGGGGCGGCACCGTGGCCGGGATAGACCTGCTCGATTCCGCCGAGGCTGCTGAGTCCCTTCAGGTTTTGCGCCCACGCCTCACTCTTGCACTCGGCCAGCCACAGGTAAGCGCGGTTGTAGAGCAGGTCGCCTGCGACGAGTAGTTTGTGGCGGCTTCCGTATAGGGCCGCAGCGGACGCGCTTTCTCCATCGGTGAGCTTGACGATGCGGAGCTCCTCGCCTTCTAACTCCAGCTTGTCTTGGCTGATCGGGGCGATCGTCGCGAGCTTCTCGGCGATGTTGGCGGCATCGAAGTTGGCCTTGGCACTGGCGAGAGCGGCGGGGCCTTTGGCCTGGAAGTCAGCGACGACCTCGGCGGTGGCCTGGATGGGCACACCGGGAAATGCCGAGGCAATGACGTCGAGACCCAGGTAGTGGTCAGGATGGGCGTGGGTCAAAAAGATCGAGCGCAGGGTCTTCCCCGACTCTTTGACCATCGCCACGACTTTCTCGGCATCGCCACGGGTGAACTGGCCATCGACCAGGATCGCGTCCTTGCTACCGCTCACGAGGTAGGAGTTGACCGCGAAGGTGGGATTGCTGGTGTAGCTCTTGACGGTGAGGCTGACGGGGGTGCCGCAGCCAGACGTGGCGACACAAGCGAGAGCGGCGATCGAAGCGACAAGGGTCATACGTAGCGACATGGGATGCTCCTGTGTGGTGAGTGACGTTAGGAGTACGCCAGCTTCCATTTGGCCGCCCTATGAAAATGGACAGAGATTTGTCCAATTCGGACAAAGCGACAGCAGGCTGTAGGAGAGGCTCGGCAGGGTTAGCGAATTGCCGCAGGGGCTCGTCCCGAAAAGGGCACCAAGCCGAGCAGGTGAAGGAGTTGGAGCGTCATCGCCGCTGTGGCTCCCCAGATGCGGTGGGTCGGGTGGGAAAACTCATGCATCGTGTAGAGGTGTCCCTTCCACTCGGCTTGGCCCGCCGCACGATATAGGCCCGGTAGGTCGTAGAGCGGCACCGTGAAGGTGGCGGCGACCTCGCCTTGATTGGGGGAAAGTTGGATCGGCCCATGGAGTAGACCGACGACGGGCGTGATGTTAAAGCCCATCGGGGTCGGCATGTCGTCGAGCTGGCCTAGGAGTTCGACGTGATCAGCCACAATGCCCAGCTCTTCGTGACTTTCGCGCAGCGCGGTGTGATCGAGCGAGTGATCCGACGGCTCGCGCTTGCCACCGGGAAAAGCGACCTGTCCGGCGTGGGTCGGCAGCGACGCGGTTCGAACGATAAACAGCAGATCGGGGTTATGGCCTGGTTCGGGCACGATGAGCGGCAGCAGCACCGCCGACTCGCGAAAGCCAGCCAGTTCCCAGCGCTGTCGGGGTCGCGAGCGCAGCTTGTTGGCCAGCGAAGCTGCGTCAAATGGTGAGTGGGGCTCGGTCATGGCTGGGTCGCAGGGGCTGAGCCGACGCAGGGATCGGGGTCGTTCGGGAGGCCTGCGGGCTGCTCCAAAGAGAATAACTCGGCAGGGAGGGTGGGGTTTACTTCGCTCTCTTTCCATCGCAGTTTGACCTGACTTTTCCCGACGAGGTCTTCGATCTGGGACTGCTTGGGCAGGCGAATCGGCGGGCTTGGGACGACCTCGTCAAATCCCTGATGACGGATGCGGAGGAACGGCGAGCCATTCGTACCAATCAACTCGCTCTGCACAACGTCGAACGAATTGGGCAGCGCTGGGCCGGGCTTTTGCGCTTGCAGATAGAGCACTTGGCGTCGCCCCGTCTCATCGCGCAGCTTGAGGACTTCTCGGCCCCCCTCGCTGGAATCCCAGTCGCTTTCGATGGCAATGGAGTCCCCGGTCAGCAGCGGTACTCCACCACTGAGCACATCGGCGAGCATGGTCGGCGGCAGGGTCACCCGCAACAGCCGAGCCATCGCGCACGGTGTGACGACGCTGCTCATAAAGCGATTGTTCTGGGTATCGAGGAGCTGATAGCGCTGTCCGTCGGTAGCGAGCGTGAGTAGCGGTCCCGCCAGGGTGCTATCTGCCGACAGTCGCAGTCGCGACGGACGCTGCACCGCCACGGCGATATTGAGCTTCACCCGGCCACCGCTGTCGTCGGGAACATCGGCTTTGCCGTAGAGCTTGACCGACTGGACGCGCTGCTGATTGGCTCGAATCTGAGAGAGCAGCTCTCCGGGTGGCGGCGCGGGGTAGGGTCGTAGCACCATCGGCTTCGGACAGCCAGCGAGTGGCCACATCAGAAACACTGCCAGAAAGCGAGCGCGCATAGGCCCCCACCTTAGCAGCTTGGCTTGGTTGCGCCGCAAAGAAGGAGTACCTTGGCTCGTCATGACGACCCATCGCATCTTCAACTTCTCTGCCGGTCCCGCTGTGCTTCCCGAAGAAGTGCTCGTTGAAGCCCGCGACAACCTGCTTTCGCTTGGTCAGAGCGGCATCGGCATTCTCGAATGCAGTCATCGCTCCAAAGAGTTCGAGGCCATCCTTGCCGAGGCTGAGACGAACCTGCGGGAGCTTCTCGGGGTGCCATCCGGCTATCGGGTGCTGTTTCTGTCAGGCGGCGCGACGATGCAGTTCTCGATGGTGCCGATGAACCTGCTTCTGCCCGGTACCGTCGGAGATTACGTGCTGACGGGTGAGTGGTCGAAAAAGGCGCTCATCGAGGCGCAGCGTGTGGGCGAAACCCATGTCGCGGCAACCACCGAGCCCGAGCAGTTCCGACGCATCCCACGTAGCGATGAGCTTCACTGCTCCGAGCGCTCGGCCTATGTCCACACGACCAGCAACAACACCATCTGGGGCACCGAGTGGCACCATGAGCCCGACGCGGCAGGTCGTCCCATCGTCTGCGATATGTCGAGTGACTTTCTGTCACGACCGGTCGATGTGGCTCGCTACGGCCTGATCTACGCGGGCGCACAGAAGAATGCCGGACCGGCTGGGGTCACGGTGGTGATCGTGCGCGATGACATGCTGCGGCTCGACAGGGCGGCGCAGGCGAAGCTGCCGATCATGCTCAATTACCGCACCTACATCGAGAACAAGTCGATGTACAACACGCCGCCGGTGTTTCCGATTTACATCGTCCACTTGGTGGCGCGCTGGCTGCGACGGTTCGGGGGACTGGCGAAGATGGCCGAGCACAACCGGGCCAAGGCGCAGCTTATCTATGACGCGATCGACGGCGTGTCGGGTTTCTATCGAGGTCATGCGGCGCGGGACAGTCGTTCTCTGATGAACATTACGTTCCGATTGCCGACGGAAGCGCTCGAAGAGCAGTTTGCCAAAGAGGCCAAGGCGGCGGGGATGGACGGGCTCAAGGGTCATCGCTCGGTCGGTGGCATTCGGGCCTCGGTCTATAACGCGTTTCCTATCGCTGGAGCCCAGGCGCTGGCTCACTTCATGACCGACTTCGCCGCCCGCCACGGTTAGTCCTGCGACCGACCCATCAAACTGGGCGAGTGCGGGAACAGACTTGCGCTTCCCCCTGTTTAGTGACTTGATTTGCCCGCTTCACCATAAGCTCTGCCATGTCTCAAGACGCTCACTCACCAGCTTCGGCTTCGTCGCTGACCCCATCCGGTGGGTCAGTTTATCTTTCCCACATCCGCAACTTTTCGATCATCGCCCACATCGATCACGGCAAGTCGACGCTCGCCGACCGACTGCTGGAAGCGTGTGGCGCGCTGAGTGACCGCGAACGGCAAGACCAGTTCCTCGACAAGATGGAACTGGAGCGCGAGCGCGGCATCACCATCAAGGCGCAGACGGTCCGGCTTCGCTTCCGAGCCAAAGACGGCAAGGAGTATCAGCTAAACCTGATCGACACGCCGGGCCACGTCGATTTTCACTACGAAGTGAGTCGCAGCCTGGCGGCCTGTGAAGGTGCGCTGCTCGTCGTCGATGCCTCGCAGGGGGTGCAGGCCCAGACGCTCGCGAACGTGTATGTCGCGCTCGAGAGCAACCTCGAGATCGTACCGGTCCTAAACAAAATCGACCTGCCATCGGCGGAGCCGGAGCGGATTCGCAAGCAGATCGAAGACGTGATTGGCATCGATGCCTCGATGGCGATTCCGGCGAGCGCCAAGGACGGTCGTGGCATTGCCGAGATCCTGGAAGCGGTGGTGCAGTTGGTCCCGCCTCCGATGGGCGACCCGACGGGACCGCTGCAAGCGCTGATGTACGACTCTTGGTACGACAACTATCGCGGCGTCGTGACCCAGGTCAGAGTCAAGAACGGTAGCATCAAGATCGGCGACAAGATTCGGCTGATGGCGACGGGGAAGAACTTCGAGGTGCTCGGCCTTGGGGTGTTTAGTCCGTTCCCGATTGAGATCAAAGAGCTGCGCTGCGGCGAGGTCGGCTTCATCATCGCCAACATCAAGACCGTCGCGGATACCCAGATTGGCGACACCATTACGCACGCCGACCGTCCGTGTGCCGAGCCGCTCGCGGGATTTAAGGTCGTCAAGCCCATGGTCTTCGCCGGAATCTTTCCGACGGACAATGCGCGCTATACCGACCTTCGCGATGCGCTGGAAAAGCTCCATTTGAACGATGCGAGCTTTACCTATGATCCGGAGACGTCGCTGGCGCTGGGCTTTGGCTTTCGGTGCGGCTTCCTCGGGCTTTTGCACATGGAGATCGTGCAGGAGCGTCTCGAGCGCGAGTACGATCTGGATCTGATTACGACGGCACCGACGGTGGAATATCGGGCGACGACCTCTTCGGGGGAGACCGTCATCGTCGACAACCCGGCGGCGCTTCCGGATGAAGGCAAGCTCGATTTCATCGAGGAGCCGATCATCATGGCCAGCATCTATACGCCGTCGGAGTACCTGGGATCGCTGATTACGCTGTGTCAGGACCGGCGCGGCATCCAAGTCGGTATGACCTACAACGGCGAAGATCGCGTGGTGCTCAAGTACGAGCTGCCGCTCGCCGAGGTGGTGTTTGGCTTTTATGACAAGCTCAAGTCGGTGTCGCGAGGCTATGCGTCGCTCGATTATGAGCTGCTCGAGTATCGGCGCGCTGACCTGATCCGGCTCGATCTGTTGGTAAACGGCGATCGTGTCGACGCGCTTTCGATCATTTCGCACCGGGAGCGTTCGTATTTCCGAGGCCGCGATGTGTGCGTGAAGATGAAAGACCTGATTCCGCCGCAGCAGTTCGAGGTCGCGATTCAGGCCGCCATTGGCAACCGCGTGATTGCGCGTACCACCGTCAAGGCGTTGCGGAAGAACGTGACCGCCAAGTGCTATGGTGGTGACATCAGCCGAAAGCGAAAGCTGCTGGAACGCCAAAAAGAGGGCAAAAAGCGCATGAAGCAGATCGGCTCGGTCGAGATTCCGCAGGAGGCGTTCTTGGCGGTGCTCAAGGTGGACGAATAATGAGCGAGGAAGAGAAAGACAAGGCTGCGCCGGTGGCCTTGCCGTCAGGGCGTCGGCCTCCGGTATGGCTCCGTCTTGCGCTCGATCATCTGTGGGTGCTGGGTCTGCCGCTGCTACTGGGTCTGTTTCTGCTGGTTGTTCACTTCACGAACCACATCGACCTGACCGAGGTTCCGCCGCATCCGCGCATCGTGCAGCTTGTGATTGCGCTGCTGGCTCTGGCTGTAATCCTGGGCGGTCCGTATCTGGCCTTTCGCAAGATCATCGATGAAACGCGTGAGGATCTGCTGCTGCATCGTGATGCGCAGCTCTCTGTGAAAGATGCGCGGCGACGATTTGATAAGTACGGTCGACTGCTCAAAAAGGAAGCCCGTGAGACGGTGGCAGAGGCGATCTCTGCCGTCGACAAAGCACTTGTCGCGGAAGACAATGACGAGCTGATTCGGACGCTGCACGGGCTTGATCAGGCGGTCACCAAACACCTGTCTTTTGCGCGCAAGAGTCCACTTCAGGAGTATGGAGAGTCGATCGGTGGAGCGGTTCTGATCGCGCTGATTTTGCGGGCTTTTACCGTCGAGGCGTTCAAGATTCCGTCCGGCTCGATGATTCCGACTCTGCAAGTCGGAGATCATATTTTCGTGAACAAACTGCTGTTCGGTCTGCGGATTCCGTTTACAAACATTAAGTTTGGTCATCATCTGCGCGAACCCCGTCGCGGGGAGGTGATCGTGTTTGTGTATCCGCACGACATGCAGAAGGACTTCATCAAGCGGATCGCAGGAATTCCGGGCGATACGATCGAGGTCTGTGATGAACGGGTCTCCGTCAACGGTAAGCAGCTAGCGCGTGAACCCGTCGCTGGTATGTGTGACTACGATGACTTTGATGAGGAGCGTCCCGGGGCTCGCTGGACCCATCAAATCTGCCGTGGCTTCCGTGAAAAGAACGGGACCGAGACCTATCGCGTGGTGCAGGATGTCCAGCCGAGCATTCATCCGTGCCAGACCTGGGTCGTGCCTCCCGAGCATGTCTTCGTGATGGGCGACAACCGCGACCACAGTCATGACGGTCGTTTTTGGTGTGAGCAGCGCGGACTTGAGCCCTGTTCTCCCACGGACAAGGCGTCGTTTGTGCCGTTTGAGATGATCAAAGGCAAGGCGTGGTTCATCTGGTGGTCTGCTGGCAAGGGTTCCTCGGTCCGACTGGGTCGCCTGTTTACTTCGATTCACTAGGATTTGGAGTTCAGCCAACATGACAACTCCGCACCCCTCCCCGAGGACTTTTTCGACGACACAGCTCGTACTCCTGGCGGTTGTGGCGGCCGGTTTTTTGGTTGCGCCACAGCTTATCGTGAAGGCTCCGAACGAGCCGACGATGGGCATGGTGCAACGCATCTTCTACTTCCACGTTCCGTGTGCGTGGCAAACGATGATTGGCGCATTCCTGGCCGGGGGCGCGAGCGCGATGTATTTGTTTCGTGGCTCCCAGCGGGCGCGTCAAGTCGCGATAGCTGCTGCAGAGCTGGCGGTTTTGTTTGGGCTGTGTGTGCTGCTCACTGGGCCGCTGTGGGCGCGCAAAGCCTGGGGCGTGTGGTGGCAGTGGGATGTGCGGCTAACGACGACAGCGCTGCTGTGGATCATCTTTGTGGCGGCGCTGTTTGCCGAGCGTTACGGCGGGCCGGGTGGACCTCGGCTGTCGGCGGGTCTGATGGTGTTTGGTGCTGCGGACGTGCCGATGATTTACATCTCGGTCTCGCTGTGGAGGACGATCCATCCCAAGACCTCTGTGGTACCGACTCTTGATCCGGCGATGCGGATTGCACTGTGGACCTCGGTGCTGACGTTTACGTTGCTGTTTGTGGTGCTGATGTCGCTGCGGATGCGGCTGCTGCGCCAGCGGGATCAGCTCGCAGAGCTGAAGATGCGGGCCGAGGACGCGGGGCTGTTCGATGACTAATTCGCAACTGATGGGAAACCGAACCATGCAAAACCTCCGAAGCAAGAGTCGATGGAGTCGTGGGCTGCTGCTTCTTGCGCTGGTAAGTGCTCCGGCGTTTGCGGATGAGGGGCCATCCCCGGGCGCGCTACAGAAGCGGATCGAAACGCCGCCTCCAGCGACGGCAACTCAGCCTGCGGTGGTGGCTCCTGCTCCTGCTGCGAATCCTGCTCCCGGTCAGCCGGACAAAGATGGTTTTGTGCAGGAAAACCGGCCGATGATGGGCCCGACCGTGGATGAGTCGATTCCGGCGGGTCCGCTGCTCGCCACGGCGTATGGATTCGTGTGGTTGGCGGTGCTGGGTTATGTGGTGATGATCGGTCGTGGGCTGCGGCGCGTCGATTCCGAGCTCAGTGAGCTAGATCAAAAGCTCAGCAAGCTGGTGAGCAAGAGCTAGCGAATGCCTACGGCTGCCCACATCATCTACATTCCGGCGATGCTCTGTCTTGGCTTTGTGCTGGGGTTCATTTTCGGTGGGCGCGCCACTCAGGCTGCGATTGCCGAAGAGGAAGCCCGCGCCCAAGTCAAAGCCGCCCGGAAGGCGCAACGGGCTGCGGAACAGGCCGCAGACTCTCAGCGTTCAGATTCTGCCCACTCCTAGACCGCGACTACTCGGTGATGCAGGGCTCGCTGCGCCGCATCGACTGTGGCGCGGGCTGGGCAACCAACGATGTGATCGTTGACGAGTCCCATCGCTTGCATGAACGCGTACGCAGTGGTGGGTCCGACGAAGCGAAAGCCTCGCTGTTTGAGATCGCGTGACAATCGGTTCGACGCCGCCGTAGTTCCGAGCGTACGCAGGGCTGCATAGTCCATGGTTCGAGGGCGCTCGGACTCGGGTGGTAGGAATCGCCACACGTAGTCGGCTAGGGAGCCCTCTTGTTGGACCAGCTCGCGGGCCGCCCGGGCGTGGTTGATGGCCGCGTCGATCTTGCCGCGGTGACGGACGATTCGGGAGTCCGTAAGGAGTCGTTCGACATCCGCAGGACCGAACTCGGCTACGTGCTCGATCGCAAAGCCGGAAAACGCAGCACGAAAGGACTCTCTCTTGCGCAAGATGGTGAGCCAGCTCAGACCCGATTGAAACCCTTCCAGACAGAGTTTTTCAAACAGCCTGGTGTCACTGCGCACCGGGATGCCCCATTCCTCATCGTGGTAGCGGCGGTACAGAGCATCATCCGTGGCCCAAAAACAGCGAACCACTCCGTCGTCGTGTTTGCGAAGACCTTCAGCCAGATTCATCGCGGCAGTCTACTGCGAAGCGCCGGATTCCGTTCAGCCAAGTTTGGGCCCAAGTCTGGCCCACGTCTGGATGATCCTCGGCATTCCGGTCAGCGTCGTTTCGTCATGCGCAAGCACATGCAATTGGATGATGACGCTAGCAAGCTCTTCCTTGGTACAGAGTCCGTCCGCGAGAACCGCCTCACCGATGTTTTCCATCGTGATGGCGGGAACCAGCTTGACCTCTCCTGTGATTCCGATGGGCTGCTCGACGTTGACTTCGATTTGGCAGAGTCCGGCTTCCTGGAGCATTCCTGGGAGCTTTGGCCCGATGTATGGGTCTCCGCCGCGTCGATGCATCGATTCGATGTGAAGTTCGTGATAGCTGCGGAATGCGGGATGTTCGGGGTAACAGAGGTGTCCGGAGAAGTCTATGTCTTCGACGACCAGCATGCCTCCTGGTCGCAGTCGATGGACCAGTCGTGACAGGGCCATTCGCGGGTTGGGAAGATGGGTGAGCAGAAAGCGAACGTAGATGAAATCAAACGCAGGCGGTACGGTCGCGAGTGCTTCATTGGGAGTACCGAGGACATCTGCGCAGCGAAACACAATGTCTGGGAATCCTTGGGCTTGGGACTCTTGCTCGGCCAGTGACAGCTTGATGGCATCGATGTCTTCACCGACGATTTGGCTGGTCGGTCCGGCACGCTTTGCCAATTCAATGGTGACATCGCCGCCGCCGCATCCCATGTCTAAGTAGGACATACCGGGACGCACACCTACGCGATCAAGCAAGCGGGTGGTCGCGCCGTGCATCACCCGAGAAAGGAGCCGTAGTCGCTCGCGCCCAGCGCTGCCGCCACGGATGATGTAGTAACCCGCTGTGATGTTTGGGGCTTCCGTTTTTGGCATGGAGGTACTCGTAGACCAGAGTACGCATATTATCGTCGAAAAATTGCTTTTTCTGGATGCGCAAAAAGGCCCTAGAAAGACCAGTAGGAACCAATGTATGATGCTTATCCCATGATAAGCAACTCTGTGGTCAGCAACAACGTCAGTATCTCCTATCGTGTGATTGGGGCAGGGCCCCGCGATGTGTTCCTTATCCACGGCTGGATGGTGTCAGGGGCCGTGTACGACGACTTGATCGCGGCGCTTGATACCGAGGGACTGCGCTTGGTCGTTATCGATCTGCGCGGCAGTGGTCGCTCTGGTCGACCCAATGATGGTTACTCGATTGCACAGTATGCTGCGGATGTGCTGGCGGTCGCCGATGCGCTGGGTAGCCGATCGTTTGTCGTGGTCGGTCATAGCATGGGTGGACAGATTGCACAGTGGATCTCAGCGACGGCAAATGACCGAGTGATTGGTCAAGTCCTGCTCTGTCCGGTCCCTGCCTCCGGAATCCCCCTTCCGGCGGATGCGCGGGCTCTGTTCCGCAACTCAGCCCAGAATCGCAGCATGCAGCAGACCATTTTGGGACTCGCCTGCAAGCAGCTTGGCGACGCCGAGCGGGAGCGGATCCTAGATGATGCCGGAGGCGTTGCGCCACAGTGTATCGAGCAAGCGTTTGATACCTGGACCGCAGGCGGATTTTCGGATCGCCTGTCGGATATCTGTGCGCCGACACTGGTGGTGGGCACCGATGATCCCTTCCTGCCGCCGACTTTCCTGCGACAAGCGGTGGTGAGTCTGATTCGAGGCGCTCGGCTGGCGGTCCTCCCTGGTCCGGGACACTACGTACAAGTAGAACGCCCTCGGGAGACTGCGGCTCTGCTCGAAGCGTTTCTGGCAGCACTTGGTCATTCCTAAGTCTAGGACAGAGACCTCACATGCTAGAGAGAGCGTTCGAGTCGATGCGTGAATCTGTGGATCAAGTTCTCGCGACCATGCTCGGCGAGCGCCGCTCTGAAGTGGTGGAGCGTGCGACTGATTGGGTGATCGCGCAGGCTCGGGATCTGCAAGGGAAACGACCACGCGACGAGACGCAGCGACTTGTGGAAGGCGTGGTGCGCTGGAATGAAGCGCTGATTTTGCGGAAGGACTCTGTACCACTCGCGGAGTTCATTGGCTTTGTGACCGCGTATCGGGCGTCTAGTGAGTTTCATATCTCGACACTCCTGCGCGGATTCTGTTCGTTCCGGGCGGCGATGGCAGAGTTGCTAGCCCCACCGCGAGTTGACCCGACGACGGCGTATTCGTGTCTGCGGATAGTCGATGACGCCTATCTCACCGCGATCTTTCAGATGGGAGATGAATACGTCAATAAGCTGAATCGGACGATCCTCGAGCGTCGCGCCCAACTGGAAGCGGATCTGGCACGGGTCGCTGCGCAGCACGACCGAGAATTTCAAGAAGCGCTGGCGGTCATCCAGAAACAGCGTGATCTGCTGCACGAAGTGTCGCTGCCCGTGATCAGCGTCTTCCACGGGGTGTTGGTGGTTCCTCTGATTGGGGAATTGTCTGCGGAGCGTGCTGATGAACTGATTCATCGTCTGCTGGTTGCGATCGTTGACAATCGTGCCAAGGTGGCGATCCTGGATTTGACCGGGCTCCCATTTGTCGATCAAGTGGCGGCGAGGGCACTGCTGAAAGCGGCGGGGGCGGTAGGGCTGATCGGGGCGACGGTGATGCTGGCTGGTCTGTCTCCAGCAACGGCAACCGAGCTGATTCATCAGAGTGAGGGGGCCGCGCTTCCAGCGAGTCACGCAACGCTTGCAGATGCGCTGCGGGTTGCGTTGCGCGCACAAGGTTATGAAGTGCAGCGCGGCTTGGTTAAGCTCGCACGATCAAGCTAGCGACGGGCATGCGCGTCCGTTAGATCCCGAATAAACACCGCCGGAGGGCGGCCACCTGCTGTGGAAAACAGGAGTCGTGGACCGCTTTCTTCTGCCACTGCATATAAACAGACCGGAGTGGGTTCGCGCTTGGGTGCTGAACCGAGCAGCGTCGCGACACCTGCTTCCAGGCTTCTCGAATCTGCGGCGACACACACAAAGCCGCGCCGCAGCTCTTCGGTGATTTCCTCTTTGGGAAAGACCCGCTCTAGGAGTGCTCGGGAGCCGCCACAGTCCGGTGTGGACACGACGATGAGGAGTCTCTGTCCGTTTGTCTGGGCCAGCGCAATGGCATCCGCAAGAGAGCGATGCCACTCGACCGCAGCGCGATCATCAAAGTACGGATGGCGAGGTGGTTGGTTCATGGTTTTGCCGAATCTATGAGCTGGATTACGGGGTGAGGAGAAGTTTTCCCTTGGCCTTGCGATCGTGCAGGTAATGATGTGCCGCCGCCGCTTCAGCGAAGGGAAAGGAGCGGTCGACATAGGGACGGAGTTCGCCACGTTCGTACATTCCAAGTAGCGCGGCAAACTGTGGGCGGAGTAGATCGATGCGCGAAAAGAGCTGTCCCATGTTGACTCCCTGCACCGACCGGTTGTCATTCATCAGCGTGAGCGGACTGTAACGCTTGGTCCGTAGGAGCATGTGAAGGGCGCTCGGGATGCTTCGACTCTTGCCGCTGCTCATCGAGGAGACGCCAAAGCACACCAGGCGTCCGGTTTCGCGCAGGAGATTGTAGGAGTCGGTAAAGGACTTGCCTCCCACCGCGTCGAGTACGAGATCAACGCCGCTGTTTTTGCCAACGATGGCGCGAACCTGGGCGGTGATGTCTTGGGAAGAGTCGAGCGGATGTTGACAGCCGCGCTCGCGAAGGAATCCGTGTTTGCCCGGGGATGCGGTGCCGAAAATCTCGCAGCCGTGTGCCCGCGCCAGATCAATCGCGGCCAGTCCCACTCCCCCTGCTGCGGAGTGAATGAGGACTCTCATCTCGCGCCGTAGCGTTCCGATAAACAGCATCATGTGATGTGCCGTCAGATACACCACGGGTAGTGCGGCTCCTTCCTCGAACGTCATCTTGTCCGGCATCCGAAAAATCTGCGAGGCACCGATGACGATCGTATCGCTATAGCCTCCAAAGTGTGGCATTGCGATGACGCGATCTCCGACGGAAAATTCGCTCACACCGGAGCCAATCTGGTCGATCACGCCGGAGACCTCATAACCGACTACGCACGGGATGGGGGGCGCATCGGGATACATTCCGGTGCGAGCCATGAGATCCGCGAAGTTGATGCCCGCAGCACGTACTCGAATGCGCACTTGTCCCGATTCAGCGACGGGGTCTGCCGCCTCTTTGACTTGAAGTACCTCGGGCGCTCCTGCCTTTGTGATCCAGATTTGTCGCATGGCTGCGGATGATACGCGAATCGGTCCGGAAGTGGGGGTTCCGAACACAGACGCTCCGTACGGCCCGATT
>ERZ724523.986-NODE-986-length-16587-cov-9.765062_pt1 | contig 16587 bp, 14 predicted proteins | sample MGYA00376056_ERZ724523 | MGnify/ENA primary metagenome ERZ724523 (study PRJEB28724, sample SAMN07190888) | wastewater metagenome | isolation source: influent of sewage treatment plant in Hong Hong | place: USA: Christiansburg, Virginia | collected 2016-03-01 ... | reverse complement strand
GGCCAGAATGGATTGATATCAGAACCTGTACGCTTGATCCGTGTTTTCCCCTCTAATAGAGGTACAAGGTACTTCTTCGTTTTAACATCATAACCAAAACAGACTTCAGCTTTTAATGGACTTTTCCATTTGACAATTTCATCCATGAATTCAAACATAAAATTTACAGCAAGTTGTTTCAGTCTCACAATGATATATTCATCGACATTTGCTCCTGCCAGTTCTTGAGCAGTCATTTTTAGAAGCTTTGCAACAACATCCACTTTACTTTTAGGAACTATATCCTTTAACTTTTTCCCTTTCTGCTTTCTCAACTGAATCATAGGTAGTTGTTCTGCTTTTTCACAAACCTGACTTATGATTGAACGAAATGGTGTCTTTTGTTTGATTGCAGCAGTAATCACATTACTTTTTGTCTGGGGTCTCCCAGATGCAGCTTTGGTATTGTTACTTTGCTTATCACCAGTAGTTAATGTCGTTAGTAAGACCTTTTCTTTTTCCTTATCAATTTTATCTGAAATCTCTTGACCAAGATTTTTCATGATTTTTTTAATTTCTTCTTTAGCCTTTTTAATGTTGTCCTGATAGTTTTTCACCTCACCATAAGCATTAGAAGCTGTACGGTATATTTCATATGCTGTTATTGCATAACCTGCCAATTTAACAACGACAATAATAGCTGGAAGCATCGTTACCCTCCATCCAACTCAGATTCTAGTTTTTTTGATTTTTCTTCTAATTTTGCTTCCCAATTTTCAGTCAATCGCTCGCTTTCTCTCATCACCGATTTATATCCAATAATTCTTTCTCTAGTTTCCGTAACAACCTGCTCTGTAAATCCGTACTCATCTGTAATACCTTCTTTCATTAAATTATTCTGATTATCAGAAATAAAGTACTTATATCCTTTAAAATTTCGACCATCTGCTTTAAATAGTTGATATTGCGCTGAGTAAGGTGACTGAGCAAATTCTAGTTTAGGTAATTGGGGCAAATTAGGTGAAACACTCGCCCCCCCCACAAACAAATGCTGTCCCGCCTTAACCTCAAACTTTCCACTAGTTGTTGCAAAGACTCCAGAACTATTAATCTTAAGTTCCGAACCATCAGCGATTAATTTAATTTCTTTAGGGCTGGTAATGTAAATGGCATCTTCAGTTGAAATGATCTGTACACCTTTACGTGCTATCAAATCAACCCCATCTGCTTGAGCCTGTATTTCAACTTTGCCTTGACCTGCATAGAATTTCGCACCGTCCTGTGCTGCAAACAAACTGATTTTACTTTGTGCATGTGCAAGTAAATTCTTTTGGGTACTAAAATTAATACTATCCCCTGCACTGTGACCAATTTGACCATCTGCTGAAAGGTGAACATCTTCATTTGTAGTCAGAGCAATCGAATGGGGGGAGGTCAATATCATTAAAGCTTGTTTAAATGCTTTTGCCTTCGCCTCACTTTCTTGTTCAATTTGTTCAATAAACTCTTTTAGATTATCCAGTATTTCTAATGGATCGGTTTGTTGATTTTTAGCAACGTCACTTAAAGCTTTTGAATTACTTAGACTAGATTCAAATTGTGATTTCGTTTCAGAAGCATCTAGATGCTCACCTTTGGCTTGATCTTGTTTATACGTGGAAACAAGTAAGCCTTGCCCTGCACGGACGGCTCCCCACTGGTCAGTACGCAGTTCAAAACCTTCACCTCGACCTTCACTGGTGTCCGTTTCTTTAGGATGACTCAAATTCCCTAAGTTCAGTTGTGTTGCACCATGACTGCTTTGTAGTTGGGTACTGATCTGACCCGTCGTGTCATCAAAACGTAGTTGCCCGAAGCCCTCTCCTTGGTACTCTTTTGATCGAATCCCTGCCAGTTTTTTCGTATCAGGCAGTTTGCCTGTATTGTCAAATTTGCTTGGATGACGTTGTGCTTCATGGATGCGCCCCACGACAAAGGGTCTGTCGATATTGCCATCAAAGAAGTCGATAACCACGATTTCACCAATACGCGGTAAGAAGCGTGCACCATAACCTTCACCTGCCCAAGGTGTGAGCACATCAACCCAAGCAGAATCTGTGTCATTATCATTTGAACCTGCACCGCCATCGTGAGTATTGTCTTCACTACGCGTGAACAAGAAACGGACTTTAATACGCCCCCATTCATCCACGTGAATTTCTTCACCACTTGGTCCAACCACTTTCGCGCGTTGTGGTGATGCAATAGGCCGTTGTCGCAGCGGATTGTACTCTGGAACAATACTGATATTACGTCGTTGTAAAACGAGGTGATTGGCTTGGCGTTCTTCTTTATTATTTGTTGTAATTTCAGCCTGTTGCCAATTGGTTTGTTTCAACAAAGCTGTGATTTGATCGGTTAAATCTTTAGGTAAATTATTCTGATTATAGAATTTTTTAGATGTGATTAAGAATTCTTTGTCTGAACCACTATGCTGATCAATTTCAGGGTGCTCGTTGAGTTCAAACCAGTAACCCACTTGTGCATCTCGTACGGTCGAGGTAGCCATAAATTGTTTGGCTTGTAAGTCGTAATAATGACCAAGATTTTGATTAAACTTTTCAATCTGACCATTGCCTGATTTGGTCGTTCCATCTTCACCTTTAAGGTCTTGTATCCATGCAGGTGAGAAATGCCATGCTTGCTCTAAACCTAGACTGGCGTTGTCTTGATTATCACTATGGCTATGTTTGCTTTGAACTGAACCCGCACCTTCTTCTACTTCTAAAGTATTTGCTTGCCAATGTTGAATATGGACAGATGTTGGTTGTATAGAACGCTGCCCGACCAAATTTGTAATCGAATCACTGCTTTCTACAGCACTGCTACGATGGAAGCGAATATTCTGACGCTCTAAACTTTGATATTGGGCGTTGTCATCAATCAGTCTAAGTTTTTGCGGCTGAATGGGTTCACTTGAACTGGACACTTTGAGCTGAGACTCATCAATAAGCCAGTTAATCCCCTCTGAAGAGAGCAGCCTTTGAATAAATTCACTATCCAATTCATTCGCTTGCATAATGAATGGGCGCACATCATATTCTTTGCTTAAACCACTTTTATCCAAAGTCAGACTCGAAGCAAATAAGGGACTACGTTGCTGCCACTCGGCAAAAATAGTTTGAACCACATCAACAACAGACTTCGCCATGAAAACTCTAGAATTACGTCGATGCTTCCATAAGGCTGTCGGGTCTTCCACGGTTAAACGGTATATGGTTAAAGCGCCATCGCTTGCCCCTACATCAGCCTTGGTGATGATGCCTGAAATACGATTGAGTTCTGATTTATCAGTGACAATATCGACAGCCACCTGACTACCAATAAATTGCTTTAACGGAATATGAGCGGAGGTAGATAAGCAAAGGAGCTGTAACTCTATACCTGCATTCAGTTCATGTGTTCCATCTATGCGCTGAAGGAATACTTGTTCGTTAAGCGAAGTATTGCTGAACTGAATATGAATGGCACGTTTTTGTGCACTAAGTCCAAGTTGCTCTATTGCAGCGTAAATATTATTGGGCATCGTTATTATTAAATTTTAAGTTGTGGCTGATTGTACAAAAGTCTCAAAAAATTTCTTTAATTTTTTGTAACTTTAATAAAATTTTTAAATTTCAGAACCTTTTTTTCAATAAATGACCGATCCATCTGTAAGTTTCTATTTTTCTAGTTTTGATATTATCCCAGTCATATTCAGCTTAACCCAATTCATTCCTTTATCCGCCATAGAAGTATTAAAATTTTATTTTCTTCAAACTGGTTTGCAATTTACTCAAACTTCGTTTAACCCGTTAACAATTACAGCCTTCTACATAACCCGCAATTCTTGAAGCTGTTGCTTATCAGGATAATATAGGCCACTCCCCTATAGATACATAGCCTACTGCCAATAGCTTATTTATACATAGAAGCAATTGAGCTGCTACTGACAGAGAGTTTAGATCATCACCTTACGCAGGATAAATAAAGATGAAGCACATCAATTATTATTCGAAAAAAAGACCCAGTTATTCACATCTTAGTATTTGAATTAAGATCCAGCCAGCTTATGTATATCAATATATGGCATAGAATTAATTACACAGGAAAGATGAGAAAAGCTGAATGAAAAATTATAGTTTATTATAAGTTATACGCGTGATTTATTGATTATCTCTGCACATTTCAACGGTTGTATTGGTCAAGAGTTAAATGAAACTTGCAACTTTCCAGATTTGCTATACTTCAAATTACATTAAGTTATACATAAAAATTAAAAACTGAGTGTGTATAGTTTCTTTGAATCATCCTATTTTATAATATGTTTTATCCTCAATTCTTTTGGCTTTAATTCACATAAAAAACGAATATGATTTAAACCCTATTTTTAAATAGTTTAACGTCAAACTACCCAAGGCTTGATCATAAAAAGCACCATTAGCTCCCCTATGCGCTTGTTTTGGTGCAACTCTAAAAACACTTAGAATCACTCAATTAAACTAAAGCTTCAACATTAAACCAATGATTTATAACAATTATAACCAAAGATAAATCAAATTGATTAGATTGGCATAGATTCTGCATTTTTGTATTCCATCATGTATACAAGTTGGAATGCAAAAAATGAGTCAGAACAAATGCATTGGCTGGACACTTCAAGAATGGCAAACCGCTTATCTCAACCAAGATATTCATCTTGAAGATTTAATCGACTATGTAGCGCAATTACCACAACCTGATCATGCATGGATTTCAATTGCTACGACAGAAATACTTTCCCAACAAATTGAAGCCTTAAAGCAAAAAGCAGATCAAGCCACAGACCTCAGCAAAGAATTGCCTTTATACGGTATTCCGTTTGCAGTGAAAGATAACATCGACGTTGCTGGTTTTGTCACCACGGCCGCATGCAAGGCCCTGACAACTGTTGCTACGCAAGATGCGGAAACCATTCGCCTGCTTAAAAATGCAGGGGCCATTGTTGTGGGAAAAACCAATTTAGACCAGTTCGCAACGGGGCTTGTCGGGACACGCTCTCCTTTTGGTGCAGTCAGTAACACGTTTAACGCTGACTATGTCAGTGGTGGCTCTAGCTCTGGTTCAGCCAGTGTTGTAGCTCGTGGCTTGGTGCCCTTTGCACTCGGAACAGATACTGCAGGCTCTGGCCGTGTTCCTGCTGCATTTAACAATATTATTGGGCTAAAACCGACTAAAGGTCGTTTTTCAAATCGTGGACTACTTCCCGCCTGTAAAAGTTTGGACTGTATTTCGATTTTTGCATTAACGGTAACAGATGCCGACACCATTGCCCAAACGGTAGAACACTACGATGCGTTAGATAGCTATTCACGCCAGCATCCGAAGACTGCACCTGCGAAACTCTCGGCTAAACCGCATTTTGCTATTCCCCAAAAACTGGAATTCTTTGGAGATAACCAAGCTAAATATGCCTTTCAGCTGGCTGTAGAACAGTTAAAAGTTCTCGGGGCTGAAATTACTGAAATTGATTTTTCAGCGTTTGAACAATTGGCAGCCCAACTCTATCAAGGCTCATGGGTGGCAGAACGTACAGCGGCGGTTGCCGAGTTGTTGGCGCAGCAGCCTGAGGTTTTCGATCCGACAGTGCGTGCAATCATTCAAAAAGGTCATGATTTTAGTGCAGTTGATGCCTATAACGCGGAGTACTTAAAGCAAGACTTAAGCCGAAAAATTCAAGACACTTTGGCCCAATTTGATGCATTGATTGTTCCCACCTCCCCAACCATTCATACTCTTGCGGAAATGGAACAGTCACCGATTAGTCTGAACTCTGAGTTTGGAACTTATACCAATTTTACCAACCTCGCCGATTTAAGTGCCCTCGCCCTGCCCGCGGGTTTCCGCACCGACGGTTTACCTTTCGGCATCAGCCTAATTGCACCTGCATGGTATGACCAAGCCCTGATTGAATTTGGAAAAATTTGGCAGACGCATTTGAACTTAAAGCTGGGGGCTTTAGACCGATATGCAACTATTCCAACACCACAGAACACAGTCTCTCCACATCATATCCGTGTTGCGGTGGTTGGGGCACACCTGACAGGAATGCCGTTGAACTTCCAATTGCTCACACGTGATGCTGTGCTTGTGGAAACCACGCATACCGCTGAGCACTATGCCCTGTTTGCACTGAATGGCACGATCCCGCCTAAACCCGGTCTAGCCCGAGTCGATGAACACGGTCAGCAGATCATTGTTGAACTGTGGGATGTACCCACCGCTCGCTTTGGAGAATTTGTCGCAGAGATTCCGACACCACTGGGCATGGGCAATGTCGAACTGGCAGACGGTCGATGGGTGAAAGGTTTCATTTGTGAACCTTATGGCTTAAACGATGCCGAAAACATCAGTCACTTTGGCGGTTGGCGCGCCTATATCCAGCACCGTAACAATTCAAAAGTAGAACAAGCTTAGTCAAATTTAGGAATTTTAAAATGTTTAAAACTGTATTGATTGCAAACCGTGGCGAAATTGCCGTACGTGCAATTCGCACTTTAAAAAAACTGGGGATGACCAGTGTAGCGGTATATTCAGACAGTGACCGTTACGCACAACATGTCAAAGATGCGGACATTGCCATTGCTTTAGACGGCTTAAAACCATCCGACACTTATTTAAGCATTGAAAAACTGATTCAAGCCGCACAAAAAACGGGGGCTGAAGCTATTTTCCCCGGCTATGGCTTTTTATCAGAAAGTGCTGAATTTGCAGAGGCTTGTGAGAAAAATAATATTGCCTTTATGGGGCCAACCGCGACACAAATTTTAGAGTTTGGTTTAAAACACCGTGCACGTGAACTAGCTGCCGCTGCACAAGTGCCTATGACACCAGGGACAGGGTTACTTGAAAGCTTAGATGAGGCAATTTCTGCGGCTACAGAGATTGGTTACCCCATCATGCTGAAAAGCACCGCAGGCGGCGGTGGCATTGGTCTTACCCGCTGTGATAATGAACAAGCCTTAGTTGAAGCTTATGAAAGCGTCAAACGTTTAGGCGCACAATTTTTTAAAGATTCGGGCGTATTTTTAGAACGATTTATTGACCGTGCACGCCATGTCGAAGTTCAGATTTTTGGTGATGGTCAAGGTCAAGTGGTTGCATTAGGCGAACGCGACTGTTCATTGCAACGTCGTAACCAAAAAGTGGTGGAAGAAACCCCAGCGGCTCATCTGCCCGAAGCCACACGTCAAAAACTACACCAAGCAGCAGTTGAACTCGGCAAATCGGTCAATTACCGCAGCGCAGGTACGGTCGAATTTATTTATGATGCTGCACGTGATGAATTTTACTTCCTTGAGGTCAATACCCGACTACAAGTGGAACATCCTGTCACTGAGATGGTGACGGGTTTAGACCTGATTGAATGCATGCTTAAAGTTGCTGCGGGCGATGCACTGGATTGGAATGCACTTAGCAACATCCAACCGCAAGGTGCGGCGATTGAAGTACGTATTTATGCAGAAGATCCAGTTAAAAACTTCCAGCCCAGCCCTGGTGTACTGACCGAAGTTGTATTTCCAGACAATTGTCGTGTTGATACATGGGTTTCAACAGGAACAGAAATTTCGCAATATTTTGACCCGATGATTGCCAAAATCATCGTACATGCGGACACCCGTGAACAAGCCATTGAGCAACTAAAAAGTGTGCTCTCTCAAACTCGTTTAAATGGCATCAGCACCAATTTAGACTATGCACATAGCGTGATCTCTGATGAACGCTTTGCACAAATGCAAATCTGGACACGCCTGCTAGATGACTTTGACTACGTACCGAATGTGATTGAAATACTCCAAGCTGGCACGCAAAGCTCGATTCAGGACTTTCCGGGACGTGTTGGCTATTGGGATATCGGTGTACCACCATCGGGTCCTATGGATGACTATGCTTTTCAATTGGCCAATCAAATTGTAGGGAATGATGCTAGTGCAGCAGGTTTCGAGTTCACCCTGCAAGGCCCAAGCCTCAAGTTCCACCAAGACAGTGTGATTGCACTGACAGGTGCGCCATGCCCTGCGCAACTGGATGATAAGCCCGTGGCCTTTTGGCAACCGATTCACATTTGCGCAGGTCAAGTACTCAGCTTAGGACAGGTCGAGTCTGGTTGCCGTAGCTATTTAGCAGTGCGTCATGGGCTCGATGTCCCCCTATATTTGGGCAGTCGTTCGACTTTTGCTTTAGGTAACTTTGGCGGGCATGCAGGACGTGTGCTTCGTGCAGGTGACATGATCAAACTCGTCAACACAACCCATCCAAATAGCGATACACCTTTAGCCACGCAAGAACCACAAGCTCTATCTTCTGCCCTGATTCCAAGCTACGGCAGAGAATGGAAAATTGGCGTTCTGTATGGACCACATGGTGCACCTGACTTTTTTAAACCTGAATATATTGAAGAGTTTTTTGCCTCCGAATGGACTGTCCACTTCAACTCCAATCGTTTAGGCATCCGACTGTCAGGGCCAACACCAAGCTGGGCACGTGAAAATGGCGGTGAAGCAGGACTCCACCCATCGAATGTCCATGACTGCGAATATGCCATTGGTGCGATTAACTTCACAGGTGACTTCCCTGTCATTTTAGCCAAAGATGGGCCAAGTCTAGGTGGCTTCGTTTGCCCTGTAACTATTGCCAAAGCTGAACTTTGGAAAGTGGGTCAACTTAAAGCCGATGATAAAATCAGCTTTTATCCTTTAACCGTTGAACAAGCCAATACCTTAGAACAACAACAAATTGAACGGATCGAAAATTTTGCTCATGCAACCCTTAATTCTGAGCCCCCAAGCAGTGATATTCCAACATCCGCAATTCTTGCCAGCTTAGAGGCAACTGATGTGTCTCCACGCACGGTATACCGCCAAGCGGGTGACAGCTATATCTTACTAGAGTACGGTGACAACGTTTTAGACTTGGCGCTACGCTTACGCGTTCATCAGCTCATGCAACTCATTCGCGCAGCCAATATTAAAGGCATATTGGAACTGTCGCCCGGTGTACGTTCGCTGCAAATCAAATACGATGGACTCACGCTTCCACAGCATCAATTGATCGAATTTCTACTCAAGCTTGAACAGCAAATGGGAGATTTAAGCCAAATTAAGATCCCTTCACGGATCATTCATCTCCCAATGGCATTTGAAGACAGTGCAACTTTAGGTGCTGTTGAACGCTATCAAGAAAGTGTCTGTGCCAAAGCACCTTGGCTACCAAACAATGTCGATTTTATTCAACGCATCAATGGTTTAGACAGCCGTGAGCAAGTCAAAGAAATTATTTTCAATGCCCATTACCTCATTTTAGGCCTTGGTGATGTTTATCTCACCGCCCCATGTGCAGTACCGATTGACCCACGCCATCGCCTGTTAAGTTCAAAATACAACCCAGCACGTACTTTTACCGCTGAAGGTACCGTAGGCATTGGTGGCATGTATATGTGTATCTACGGCATGGACTCTCCGGGAGGCTACCAACTGGTCGGACGCACCCTACCCATCTGGAATAAGTTTAAAAAGAACAAACAGTTTGGCGACAAAGAATGGTTCCTAAACTTCTTTGATCAAATCAAATACTTCCCCGTATCTGAGTCCGAGTTAGAGCAATGGCGTGCCGACTTTGAAAATGGACAAGCACAAATTCAAATTGAAGACACTGAATTTGACTATGCAGCGTATTTACAACTGCTTGAAGATGAAAAAGACAGCATTGCCGAGTTTAGAGCACAGCAACAACACGCTTTTAGCGCTGAAGTCGGCTTATGGAAAGAAAGTGTTGATCATCAAGAACATCTGATTGCAGAAGTACCTGATGAGACCGACTACAGCGCCTATGCAGCACTACATGCTTCGATGACCGGTAATATTTGGAAAATATTAGTGGAACAAGGTCAGATTGTGAAAAAAGGGGAAACCATTGCTATCATTGAAGCCATGAAAATGGAATTACCGGTGTACGCTGCGGATGATGGTACTGTCAAAGCCATTATTTGTCGGGCTGGACAAACCGTTCATAGCGGTGAGCCTTTGGTTTATATGGAATAGTACATGCCCAATATGACACGTGCAGGTTCAAGTTCAGACAATTTGTCTGAACTTGTTTACCAGCAAATAAAAAACGATATTTTTGATTTCAAATTGATGCCGGGTGAACGTTTTACCGAATCCGAAATCGCCTTGAACTATCAGGTCAGCCGCACGCCTGCACGGCAGGCACTATATCGTCTGCAACAAGAAGGCTATGTAGAGGTAGCATTTCGTAGTGGCTGGACTGTCCGTCCGTTGAACTTGCAATACTACGATGAGCTGTATGAGCTACGCATCATGATTGAGCAGTATGCAATTCGAAAGTTATGCAGCAGTGCATCTCAGCCATCGAAGGAAATAAAACACCTACACAAAATTTGGATGGTTGCACCTGAGCAGTATCTGTCAAGTTTAAAAGCCATGGCGAAAATTGATGAAGATTTTCACTGTGCATTGGTTCGTGCCATTGGCAATCAAGAAATGATCAAAATTCACCAAGAAGTCAGTGAAAAAATTCGCATTATTCGTCGCCTCGATTTTTCAAAAATGGATCGAATTGAAGCCACCTATGCTGAGCATCAAGCCATTTTGAATTATATAGCACAGCAACAGACGGAGCTTGCCGTTGAAAAGATCAGCGCTCACATTCAACAAAGTCGAGATGAAGTAAAAAAAATTACCTTAGGTATGCTCAGTCAGCATGCTGTTGTGAAAGTAAGTCGCTAAGCACTCGATCAACATTCCACTCTCAAATAAAAAAGGCGCTTCATGCGCCTTTTCTTCAACCTTTGGACTTAAGCAGGAATACGTAGGACTTGGCCTGGGAAAATATCATCTGCATCTTTCAATAGCGGACGGTTGGCCTCAAAAATTTTATTGTATTGGTTGGCATCGCCATAAAATTCTTTGGAAATTTTTGATAAGTTATCCCCCGATTTAACCGTGTAGAACTTACTTTCAGGTTCAGGGCTCGCCACAGTGAGTTGATCATCGACTTGTGCCACATGGTCAATATTACCGACGGCTAAAACAATCTTTTCTTTATCGGCTTGAGTCTGAACTTGCCCTTTCACGGTCGCCAAATCCGTGGTGGAGTTATAGCTGACTGAAAGTCCCGTCACAGGTAAGCCCAATGCTTTGATATGACCTAATAACTTGTTTGCAATTTCTTGAGCAGATGGCTCTGCTGGTGTGCTTGGTGCGGCTTGAGGCTCGGCTGGTGCTGTGTTTTTCTTACCAATGCCTTTAACAAAATCAAAAAGACCCATGTGTATGCTCCATCTTGTTATATCAGTGTTGTTATAGTGAATGCTCAAAAATGAGACACCCTTTTTTATACCCAAAAAAGACAACAGATTTGGTAGCGAAAAGTCCTCTTAAGGTAAAGCTTTGTAAGTTACCCGAGTAAATAGCAGATTTTAAAGGTGAGTTAGGTGCTTTGCATTTTTTGAAAGGCATAAAAAAGCCACCCAAGTGGGTGGCCTTTCCATTCAGCAAAGCTGAAACAATATGGATTAACCTAGTTTCTTAGAAACGTAGTCAATCGCAGATTGTACAGTTGTGATTTCGTTAGAATCTTCATCTGGGATTGTGATGTCAAAGTCGTTTTCGAAAGACATAACAAGCTCAACAAGGTCTAAAGAGTCAGCACCTAAGTCATCCATGAAAGATGCTTCGTTTTTGATTTCTTCAGCCTTAAGACCAAGTTGTTCTGCAACTGCTTGCTTGATGCGTTGTTCGATATCGCTCACAGGAATTCTCCTCATTGCTTGTGGCGTTTTTAATGCCGTTAGTTTAATTGAATCTTTAAAATTTTGAAAGTTTATCCATCAGCCAATTAGCTCATGTATAGACCACCATTTACATGCATTACCGTACCAGTAATGTAATTTGCTTTGTCTGATGCCAAGAAGCTCACCGCATTTGCAATATCTTGTGGATCACCTAAACGGTTCAAAGCCACTTGATCGCTCATTTTTTTACGGATATCTTCGCTTAATTGCTCAGTCATTTCTGTTGCAATAAAACCAGGCGCCACTGAGTTTACAGTGATTTGACGGCTGCCCATTTCTTTTGCAAGGCTACGGCTAAATGCTTCAATACCAGCTTTCGCTGCTGAATAGTTGGCCTGACCTGGGTTGGCAAAATGCGCAACCACAGAACTAATATTAATAATTCGTCCAAAACGCGCTTTGGTCATACCTTTTAAAACGCGTTTCGACAAACGGTAAACTGCTTTTAAATGGATATTTAAAATGTCATCCCAGTCATCTTCTGACATACGAAGTAACAAATTATCTTTGGTAATTCCAGCATTGTTCACCAAAACCAACACAGGGCCATAGTTTTGTTCAATGTCAGTTACAAGCGCATCAATGGCAGCACCATCACGAACATCGAGTACTTTACCTGCACCGTGTTCACCGAAGCTTACAGCAAGTTTTTCTGCACCTGACTCAGATGTCGCAGTACCCACAACAAAATAACCGTCTTGAATAAGTTGCTGAGCGATGGCAGCACCAATCCCTCGACTTGCACCTGTCACGAGTGCAATTTTGCGTTCCTGTGTCATGCAATTTTTCCTTCAGCCACTAAAATGGCATTTAGTGCATCTTCCAAGCGTGATTTACTATCGAGTGGAAATGCTTTTTCAATATTAGGTAGACGTTTTGCCAAGTTTGCCAAAACATTGCCTGGACCACACTCTGCAACATATTGGATCCCTTGATCCTGAATAAACTGCATTGTTTTGGTCCACTGTACAGACTCATATAACTGAGCGGTAAGTGCTTGGCGGACTTGTGCTACATCTGTAGCAATTTCCGCGCCCACATTTTGTATTACAGGTATGCTAGGCAGCTCAATGGCAGTTTGTTCCAAAGCTTCTGCGAACTGTTCTGCAGCAGGCTTCATCAATGAACAATGCGATGGAACAGAAACTGGGAGTGCAATCGCTTTGCCGCTGTTTTCTTTGGCTAAAGCCATGACTGCTTCAACTGCTGCTTTTTCACCAGCAATCACCACTTGACCTTGAGCATTGTAGTTAGCTGCTTCAACTGAACCTTCAGCTTGACTCGAAACTTGTTGGCATAAAGCAACAACTTGCGCATCATCTAAACCTAAGATTGCTGCCATTGCACCCTTACCTTGAGGTACAGCACTTTGCATTAACTTGCCACGCAAGTTTACCAGCTTGACTGCATCGCCTAAGCTTAGGCTTCCTGCTGCAACCAACGCACTGTATTCACCAAGTGAGTGTCCCGCCAAATACTTTGGTGCAACACCACCAAGTTCTAACCATACACGCCACAAAGCAATGCTGGCAGTTAACAATACCGGTTGGGTAAATTCAGTTTGGTCTAAACCTTCACCAGATTGTGCAATGTGCCACAAATCGAATCCAACCGCTTTAGAGGCTTCTGCAAATGTTGCTTCAACACTGGCAAATTGTTCTGCCAATTCAGCCAACATGCCAACCTTTTGTGAACCCTGACCGGGAAATACAAAAGCTGTTTTTGTTGCCTGAGCGACTTGATCAAGTTGTTTCGCAGACATAAAAAAGTCCTTTCTTGTCTTTGCTCTCGTTTATGGAGCGAAAATTTAACACTTAATTTAGGTCGATGTAATTGCCAAATACAACAAAAACAGCAGCGATAAAAATTCGACAACAAAAAAAGGGAGCTTTACGCTCCCCTTTTTTCGACTAAGCTTTAAGCTTAATGCTTCGACAATTATTCAGCAGATGCTTTAGCGAATAATTGACGACCACGGTAGATACCATCTTTAGATACATGGTGACGACGGTGAATCTCGCCAGTAGCTTGGTCTACAGTTAATGCATTCTCGGTTAAAGCGTCATGTGAACGGCGCATGTCACGGCGAGAGCGACTTTTACGGTTTTGCTGAACGGCCATGATGGCTCCTTACAAATCGAAAAAATATGGATCAGAACAAATTCAGTTGTCTTATACGGAAGAGTATAACACAAAAATTAGTTAAGTTTACCCTTCAAACTTGCCAAAACATCAAACGGATTATCCCGCTTTTCTTCAACAAGTTCTTCAACGGCAGGTTGGTGCTTATGTTCACAAGCGTCATGCTTAGCAGACAAAGGCATCAACAATAACAATTCATCTTCTATCAGAGACAGTAAATCAGCCGTCGCAGGCGCATCATAGCTACCTTTCGTCGTTGCTTCACTTTCACCTAAGACGATGAAATCAGCATCCTCATCCAAGCGCTCTATCAGTGACTCATCATCCACTAGAGCTAGATGAAAATCTGAAACGAGTTCAATGTTTACCGTGCCTAAACAGCGCTGGCATTCCATTGGAACGTTCGTTTCAACGTGACCATCTAGCCATACAATACGATGATACGCATCCATTGATAGCTTACAGTCTATGTTAATCAATTGATCATCAATTGATCCAACAGCTTCACGGGCTATACGAGCAAAGCGAGACAATGGCAGTGTTCCTGACCATGTAAAGCCTTGTTCGGCCCATTTAAACGGCTCAATCTGTGCCGGAAAGGTATTTGCTGACATAATTAAGGCGGCAATTCTACAAATTCATCAGTACTCTGTCAAAGATTAAGATACAATTTTGTACTTATTTAGACAGACCATTTGGGTAACTTAAGTCATGCATCTGTTGCAGCCGCAAACAGAAGTGAGTATTTCATCACTTGTGAGCACAATTTCAACTGTCGATTCTGACATTTCAAACCGCCAAGTGCAACTCTCGACGTGGGAGAATTTGTGTACAGAAGCAGAACAAGTTGATTGGCTCATCTTACACTTTAATCGTTGGTTTTCCCACCTGAATGTCAACTTGGTTAAAGGTGACTTTGAACCTGAATATTTTCCCGCTATAGACAGCACCCCTGCACGTATCCAATTTGCCCATGGTTTTTTTAATAGTGCCTTGCATGAAATCAGCCATTGGAGCATTGCGGGAGACCAACGCCGTCTACTCCCCGACTTAGGCTACTGGTATGCACCCGATGGTCGCACAGCGGAACAACAAGCTTTATTTGAACAGGTTGAAATTAAACCGCAAGCCATTGAATGGTTATTTGCCACAGCTTTTGGTCGGAAGTTCCGTGTTTCCTTAGACAATCTGACTGGTGAAGGTGGTGACGGCAACCGCTTCAAAGACCATGTTTTCGCTCAAGTTCAGGCTTATTTTTCAGGCCAAGCTCAATTACCACGCGATGCGAAACACTTCATTGACTGTATTTGCCTATGTACTCGTGCTGGCAAAACATTACAGAGCGATGAATTTCAAAGAGAAATGCTCGACTAAATTTAGCACGATTCACATTTTGGTCATTGAACATCACCGAGATAAAGCGCGATAATGTTGAAAAAACCATCAGGAGATAAAAACGATGCTTCATTTAAGAGTCCATCCTGATAACCCTCAAGCACGCTCAATCAGCCAAGCAGTAGAACGGATTCGCGCAGGCGATGTGGTGGTGTACCCGACCGATGCCGCTTATGCCATTGGCTGCCAGATTGGGAATAAAAATGCCATGGAGCGGATTGCTCAAATTCGCGGCCTTGGGGCCAAACATCAATATGCCATCATTTGTGCAGATCTGTCCGATATTGCCACTTATGCCAAAGTGGACAATGCCATGTATCGTTTACTGAAAAACAATACACCAGCCGTGACCACGTTCATTTTGCCTGCAACCAGTGAAGTGCCTAAACGCTTGATGCATCCGAAGAAAAAAACCATTGGTCTACGTATTCCAAGTAACCCTGTGTGCCAAATGTTACTCAAAGAGTTGGGTGAACCACTACTAACCAGTACCTTAATCCTGCCGAATCAGGAAGAACCGCTGGATGATCCCTATGATATAGAAATGCAACTATCAAAACGAATTGATGTGTTTATCGACAGCGGGCTGGGCACCTTGAGCACCACCAGTATTGTCGACTTATCAGGTGATCACCCTGAAGTGATTCGCCGTGGGCTTGGTGATGTCAGCGCATTTGAATGATGCGCTACATTTATTCGCTAGTGAAACTGAATCTCACATTCTCAAGAGATCAACATGACCCTGTTTATGGTTTTGCTCAATCTCAATCAATTTCCCGAGCAACATAATTTATATGTGCAGCGTCCTTGGACGCTTGAGTCCGAGACCTTGGTGCAACGCCATAGCTCAATCAACTGCAATATGCAGAAAGACAATCTGTACAGCTATTTTCTACCGATCTCGACCATCCAACAATACTTCAAATATCTTGAACCCAAAAATCTCTGCCTACAAGACAGCTGTCAGCGCATCATTGAATTTGCGCTACAAGCATCTGAGTAAATCTTTTCTTTGGCGTCAACTGACATTAACTTGAGCTTCAGCTACTCTCTTCACTCTTTCAAACCATTTATACAATTAAAGCGTTGTCCATCACTACTCTAATCTCAATAAATCTGTATCACCCATCTACCTATCTGCAGCAAATCGATTATTTTTCAAACCACAGGACTAGGCCCTAAGTACATCATGTTCTCTC
>ERZ724523.978-NODE-978-length-16638-cov-3.835012_pt1 | contig 16638 bp, 13 predicted proteins | sample MGYA00376056_ERZ724523 | MGnify/ENA primary metagenome ERZ724523 (study PRJEB28724, sample SAMN07190888) | wastewater metagenome | isolation source: influent of sewage treatment plant in Hong Hong | place: USA: Christiansburg, Virginia | collected 2016-03-01 ... | reverse complement strand
AAGTCCGTGGATGTCGCAGGAGTCGCCCGTCCCGTCGAGTTGTTGCACAGCCTGTTTACGGGCATGGCCGGTAGCGCGATGGCAGCGCCGACCAATACCAGTGCAGAGCCCGCCGCCGAGTCGCGCAACAGCGTGGAGGCGGTTCGCATTGCACTCGGCAATGCACTTGCCCAGAAGATGGACAAGCGACCGGCGCTGATTTTGCACAGTGAGTTCATTCACTCGATGGCTCTGCGCGGACGGGTGCCACTTCGTGACTTCGAGTCTGCGGAGTTTGTAAATACTCTGATCGCGTCGCTCATCAAAGACAGTCCAGCCAAAGCCAAGGTCGTCGCCGAGCTGTTTCCTCTGCTCATTACCGATAAGAAGGGCCGCGCATTCCGTCGGGATGGTACGAAGTACGTGATGGTTCCGACGAGTGACTTTGGCGTGGTGACCATCGATGACGCCAACGGTATGTTGTTTGCGACGGACAACAAGCGGCACCTTATCTACTACGATGCCGAGGGCAAGAGCTGGCGTCCGACGCACCTTTCGCCGGTCATGCAAGTGGCGGTGACGGGTGGAACGGCCTACACGATTCTCGAAGACGGTCGCTTGATGACATCGAGCTTCGACGGCAAGGACTCGCTGCAGTTGTGGCCGCGTCTACTCAAGGGTGGCAACCTGGCTGCGTCGCAGGGAGTGATGTACCTGTTCGATAACGACAAAATCTATCGCTATCGCAAAGGTACCTGGGACAACAAGCTCAAGCCGATTGCGTTTTCGATGCAGCAGCTGGTGGTGCGTGGGGAGGGGTACTATGGACTCGACCTCAACGGACGAGTGTTTTCGTCGGTGGCACAGCGCTACATCGATCGCGACGCCAACATCTATAAGCTGTGGCCGATCGGGCGCGACCTAATGGTCATCACCAAAGACAACCTGCGCTTCTATTACTCCGTCGAGGAGGATCAGTGGCGACCTTGGACCCAGTGGTAAGAAAAGAAGCACTACCTCACGTCGTCATCATCGGGGGGGGCTTTGGCGGACTGACTGCGGCCAAAGAGCTCGATGGGGCACGGGTTCGGATCACATTGGTCGACCGTCTCAACCATCACCTGTTTCAACCTCTGCTGTATCAGGTCGCAATGGCGGGGCTGTCCCCGGCCGACATCGCGGCACCGATTCGATCGGTGGTTCGATTTCAGCCAAACGTGAGTGTACTACTCGCGGAAGTTCAGGACATCGGCGTCGCAGATCGCGTCGTCAAGCTCGATCGAGGGGAACTCCACTACGACTATTTGATCGTCGCTGCTGGAGCACAGAATCACTATTTTGGGCACGATGACTGGGCCAAGCATGCCGTCGGTCTCAAGGACATTGATGATGCAGTCGAGGTACGCCGCCGAGTCTTGTTAGCCTTTGAGGCCGCCGAGCGAACCACGGATCCCATCGAGCGGGAGCGGCTCCTCACCTTCGTTGTCGTTGGTGGTGGTCCGACGGGCGTCGAACTGGCCGGTGCACTCGGAGAGCTGTCGCGTCACGTCTTGGCACGCGATTTTCGCAACATCGACCCGGCGCACTCCAAGATCATTCTGATCGAAGGTGGGCCGCGAATCTTGAGTTCGTTCCCTGAGCACCTGGCGATGCGGGCCGTGATTGATCTGGGCCAGCTTGGCGTCGAGGTTCGGGCCGGACTGCGAGTGACGCGAATCGATGGGCGAGGCGTCGAGGCCAGCGGCAAGCAAATCCCGACAGCGACGGTGTTATGGGCCGCCGGTGTGCGCGGCTCGCCGCTCGCAGCCAGGCTCGGTGGCGAAGTGGATCGGCAAGGTCGTGTGGTTGTGAATCCCGATCTTTCCGTGGGTGGTCACCGTGAGGTGTTTGCCATCGGTGATATGGCAGCGTTTTTGCACCAAGACGGCAAACCCCTGCCAGGTGTCAGTCCCGTCGCCATTCAGCAGGCCCGCCAGGTCGTGCACAACCTGTTGGCCGACCTGGATGGGCAGCCCCGTTCGTCCTTTGTGTACCTAGACAAAGGCAGCATGGCCACCATCGGTCGCGCTGCTGCGATTGCTCACATTGGTCGGCTACAGATCGGTGGCTTTCTGGCGTGGATGATGTGGCTGCTTGTCCACATCTTCTTCCTGATCACATTTCGCAATCGCGTCGCGGTGCTGTTTAACTGGGCATACCAGTATTTCACCTATAAACGCGGCGCACGGCTCATCACCGGACATCGGCTCAAGGCTGGTGCCGAATCCGATGTCGCCATATCGGCTCTCCCTCGCAGCGCGCTTACTTCGACGGTTGTGACTGGCGTATCGTCGCCAGCGGCACCCGCAGCACCGTCGGAAACGGCTCCACTTCCGTCCCCTCGCTCAGCCTAATCACCAGCTCTTGTCCTGTGGTTCGACCGAGCGGCCACAGCGGTACTCGCAGTTCCTGCGCAAGCAATCGCGCATCAGCCTGACGGTCCGCACGAATCCCTAATAGGTGATGATGACCTGATTCGCTCAGCAGTCGCAGTCCCGTTGGATCCGCACCGCAGAGCGCCATCGGAAGCACCACGGTACAGCCCACCTCGGGTGGACCCAAACAGCCGTGCGCAAGCCCGCTGAGTAGGTTCAGGGTTTGCAGAGACAGGTGACTGATGATGAACTCGCGGGCCACCAAATCGGTCAGCGCTGCATCAAGCGCGTCATGGCGATGAGTGGGTTCTCCCAACACCGCCAGTAGCAGCCCTGGCCGTGCAAAGTACGGGCTGGTCAGCGACGAAAACGAAGCGCTCTGCAGGTGCTCAAGGACATCCACTAGGTCATCGTAGGCTCGCTTTTGCCTAGAGCCCAAGCCATAAATGGGTGTCATGCGGAAGGAACGAAATGGCTGAGCCGCTGCTTTCGGTAAAGGGTCTGCGAGTCGATTACGAGGACATCACCGCCGTCGATGATGTCTCGTTCGAAGTCGAGGCCGGAATGGTCTATGGGCTGATCGGTCCAAACGGCGCGGGCAAGACCTCGATCATTCGGGTGATTGCCACGCTGCTTCAGCCGACCTACGGTCAGGTGCGTGTCTGTGATGTCGACCTGCTGACCGATCCGTTGCGGGCGCTGCATCACATCGGCTTTATGCCCGATATGCCGCCCCTTTATGATGACCTCTACGTTGAGGAATTCTTGGAACTGTTTGCTTCGGCGTACGGACTCGATGCGGGGGCCAGGAAGCGTCGTGTCGATGAGCTGCTCGACAAAGTGCAGTTGGTCGACAAGCGCCGGACTCCCGCTGGTGAGCTGTCGCGAGGAATGAAACAGCGGCTATTTTTGGCCAAGACACTCCTACATGATCCGAAGGTTCTCCTCCTCGATGAGCCTGCGTCGGGACTTGATCCACGGGCGCGACTCGATCTGCGTGATGTCATCGTCGAGTTGGGTCGGGCGGGCAAAGCGGTGGTGGTGTCGAGCCACATTCTTGCCGAGATGGCCGACTTCTGTAATAGCGTTGGCATCATGGAGCGGGGCAAGATGCTTCTGTCGGGGCGCATCGACGAGATCCTGAAGCAGATTCGGCCAGGACTGTTGCTGCGGGTGCGACTCTTAGCCCCTGATGATCGCATTGGTGCGGCGATCGGCGGCTTCTCGGGCACAAGTGAGGTGGAGGTCGACGGCTGCCATGCCACCTTTAAGCTCAGCGGTGACGGTGAAGCCTCGGCATCATTACTGCGGGAACTGATCCAAAAGGAATTCCGCGTTGCGGAGTACCGCGAGATGACCTCGAACTTGCAGGACATCTTCTTGCAAGTCTCGACTGGGAGGGTGTCATGAGTGAACCCATCGTACGGGTTTTCAACAATCCCATTTTGATTGCCCAAGCACGGCGTCGACTCCGACCGGCCCAGCTTGTGTCCTCGGCTGTGATCTGCGGACTGCTCGGAATCTGTGGCGTCCTTCTGTCGATGGTCGCCAAAGACCGCCAGGACGGCTTTTCCTCCTTGGAGTACGCCCTGCTGGCCGGAGTGGGCCTGGTTCTGCTGCTACGTGGCAGCAATCGCGTCGCCGAAGCCGTCCGTGAGGAGCGTGAGAGTGGGCTGCTCGATTTTCACCGCGCCACCCCAACCACACCATGGACTGATGGCCTCGGTTATCTGCTCGGTTGTCCGGCCCGTGAGTATTTGATTGCAGGCATCTTGGCGGCCTTTGCGCTCGCCTGTGCTCCGATGTCGAAGTTCGGTCTACCGGCGATTGCTGGCTCGCTGCTGGTTTTGACGGTGAATGCCCTGCTCTATCACTGCTTTGCCTTGTGGGTTGGGCTGTCGGTCGCTCATCGGAGAGGCGCTTCAGGCATCGTCATCGGCACCCTCATCTGTCTACTCCTCGGCGGCGGGTCCATTCGTGGCCTTGGGGCGGTCACGTTCTTTACTCCCTATCCGGCCATTAGCGAGCTGCTCGCAAGTCCAGAAAAAGCCACTGGCCCGGTGTCGTTCTACGGCTTCCCGATCCATGTGCTGGTACTGACGCTGGCCGTGCAAGGTAGCCTGCTGTTTGCGCTCGGTCATGGTGTGGTTCGCAAGCTTCGCCAAGACGATGCTGCTTCGTTTTCGCGGCTGGGCACGCTCTATCTGTTTGGCTGGATTGCGTTTCTATCGCTTGGCGCGGTGTGGCAGTTCATCGTGCCTGGCGGCAGTGGCCAAGGACTTGCGAGCAACCAGCGAGAAAGCGACATCGTGATCTTGGTCGGCTATCTCGCGCTCAGTACGGTGATGGCGGCAGCGCTAGTCATTGGGCAGGTTCCGTCTTATCTCACGCTGCTCCGTGCACTTCGGCGGGCTCGACGGCAAGGCACTTCTGAGCTGAGCTGGCTGGATGACGGAGGACGCTGCGAGCCACTGACCCTGGGACTGTGGGTGCTGATCATCGCAGGACTGTTCGTCATCCACCGCGCCATGGGAAGCCGTGTGGTCGGGACGCTCGTGGGCGAACCGGTCGCTGCGGTGATCGCCTCGGTGCTGGCCTACTTGCTATTTGTTCAAGGTGCGAGCGAGTATGTCCGTTTCCGTCATCGTGGGGCCACCCAAGCCGTCGCGGTGTTCGTATTCTTCGCGTCACACATCCTGCCGTGGTTGCTCAGCTTTGTCTTTGGCGGAGCCTCGGCCAAGACTGGTTTGATGGTGATGGCGATGAGTCCCATCTATGCGGTGTGGGCCTCTGCGATGCACTTGGGTTCGGGTTGGCTCACGGATTCTGCTGCGGTCACCAACGCAGAGTTCAGACCACTTAGCATCTACGTCTCGTTGGGTGTCACCGTGGCCATTAGCGCATTCTTCTTGATCGAGAGCCGTCGCTGTCAGCGAACCTTGGCGACTCAAATTGCCAACTCTGCCAAAACCCCCTAACCGGCAGTCTGTCATGTCCGGCGATTCCCCGTCCTCACCGCCAATGAGAGGTGGGCGTCCCGCCGGTTTTGCCTTTGTTCTCGGAGCCGCCGTAAGTTGGAGCCTGGCAGGCATTGGCATCAAGTCGGTGTCTCTGGACGGGCTTGCGATTGTCGGTCTGCGCAGCCTGTTCGCGTTGCCGGTGTTTCTGGTGGTTCTGCTGTGGCGCGTGCGCGGCGATCTGCCTGCGGTGCTTCGCTTGGGACTGCTCCGCTGGCAGACCTGGCTGGCGGCGAGCTGTTACGCCTGGACGATGTTGTCTTTTGTGCTCGCCAGCAAGCTCACGACCGCTGTAAACGCCATCCTGCTTCAGTACACCGCTCCGATCTACGTCGTCCTACTTTCGTGGCCGCTGCTCGGGGAGAGAATTGGCCTTCGCGACATAGTCGCCGTCGTAGGCTGCTTCGCTGGGATCGCTTGGTTTTTCCTTGAACAGCTTTCCACTTCGGGGCTTCACGGCAACCTACTCGCTCTCTCTTCTGGGGCCGGGCTGGGCTTACTGCCCTTGCTGCTGCGACACGCTGAACGCCCACGACCAGACGCAAGTGCTCGAACACGCGAGCTGCTGCCGTTCGTGCCAACCGTCGTGCTGTTACTCGGCAACGTCTTGGCGGTGCTGGCCGGTCTGTCCGCGATCGCCGTAGTTCCTGACCTTCATCCACGCGGTTGGTTGTGCCTCGTGGCGCTTGGCGTGGTGCAGATTGCCCTGGCCTACCTGCTGTATGCGGCGGGAGTACGACGGCTGCGCGCAGTGGAGTGCTTGATGGTGGCATCGCTCGAGCCGATCCTCAATCCCCTCTGGGTGGCCCTGGGGACCGGTGAACTTCCAAGTCGAGATGCATTGTGCGGTGGCCTGCTCATCCTCACCTCGGTGATTGGTCACGGTCTGTACACCGCGCTGCGCAAGCCGCGTTAGTTCCCCACCCAGGCCCGTTCTGACATACTTTGCCGCCATGTCGGCCCATGATGACGAGCCTGAGCTCGCTCCGCAGCTCATTGAACGGCTGCGTCCAATTCGTCTCCTTTGCCTCGATGTGGATGGGGTGCTTAGCGATGGTCATTTGTACTTTGCCGGCGGTGAAGGGGATGCTCGCTTCAGCCAGCGGTTTTCGGTCCGTGATGGAGTCGGTATCAGGCTGCTGATGCAGTCCGGTCGACAGGTCGCGATACTCTCCGAAGGCAACATCTTGTCAGGGCGAGTCCGTGCCGAGTCGCTGTCGATCCGCCACGCCTACTTTGGGCTCCGCGACAAGGTTGCCAAATTTCATGCGCTGCTCTCCGAGCTGTCGCTGAGCCCGCAGCAAGCCGCGTTCATCGGCGATGAAGTGTCCGATGTGGCACTTCTTTCCCGGGTCGGCTTTGCCGCCACGGTACCGGACGCCGTCCTTGAGGTCCGTCGTTCCGTCCACTACGTGACGAAGTGCTCCGGGGGCAGTGGCGCAGTTCGTGAAATCTGTGACCTGATCCGTCGTTTCTCCGACACCTAACCGATTGGAAGACAAACATGGCCAGCGCAGTGTTACTGACCGGAGCGACGGGTTTTCTTGGTCGTGAGCTACTCAAACAGCTCATTGATGGACTGCCCAATGAACAGATCATCTACTGCTTGATTCGGGGGCACGGCGCTGGCAGTGGACAGTCCTCGTCGACGAAGCCCGAAGCACACGCCAAGGCTCGACTGAATAAGCTGCTCGAAGAACTCGGTTACGGTGACCCGACGGTAGCAAGCGTTGCTCGGGTCAAGCCGATACTTGGCGACATCAGTCATCTACACCTCGGTATCGATCCGGAGGTACTCGCCGAACTGACCCAGACGGTCACCCACGTCTATCACGGTGCAGCGACGGTGCAATTCGATCTTCCGCTGCCCGACGCACGAGGCATCAACGTCGTGGGCACTCGCCACATCCTAGAGCTGCTGGAGCGAATCCAAGCGGCAGGGGGGCAGCCCCGATTGAGCTACATCGGAACCTCATTTGTGGCTGGACGACGCACAGGGCGAATCCTCGAGAGCGATCTCGTCGTCGATCAGGCGTTCCACAACACCTATGAACAAACCAAGGCTGAGGCGGAAGCGCTGGTGCGCAAACAGATGGCCGACAAGGGACTTCGCGCCACGCTGTTTCGTCCGTCCATCATCGTCGGCGATTCACGCACCGGTGAGACCTCCAGCTTCAAGGTCATGTACTGGCCGCTCAAGATTTTTTCGCGAGGTCTGATTCCGATTGTTCCGGCCTCACGGGCGGGGATCGTCGACATGGTGCCGGTCGACTACGTGATTGCGGCCATTTGGGAATTGTCGCGACGCGAAGACACAATCGGTGGTTGCTATCACCTTGCGGCCGGCCCCGAAGGGTCGACCACGATTGGAGCAGCGCTCGATCAGGCGGCCGCCTTTTTTCGCGTTCGCAAGCCACTGTTTGTGCCAACGGCCCTGTTTGAGCGCTACGTTCGTCCGCTGTTTCACCTGTTTTTCCGAGGCAAGCGTCGCAAGGCCCTCGATGCGGGACGTGTGTACGTGCCGTACCTGAGCTACCAAGCGTCGTTTGACACCAGCAATACCCGGCGCGCTCTGGCCACAAGCGGCATCACCCCGCCGAATGTCGCTGGCTACTTCGCCAAGCTGATGCAGTTTTGCGTGGACAGCGACTGGGGCAAGCGGTCGGTGCGCACTTCAACGACGGGGCGGCCTGGTCAGTAGCTCATAGACCGCGACGCAGACCGACTTTTGACCATGACGCTCACCGCTTTTGGCGTTGTGAACGGCGTGGAAGAGTTGGGTCGCATTTTTCATCAATCGTGAAAGCGGCACAAAATCCACGGCGGCAGCGGGCTTTCCTGCCGGTGGGTCTGCCACACAGTGAGCCGCCGTATCCAGGGCATGCGCATTGCGGCAGCCGAGCGGTCTGACTGGATAGATGCTGCATCTGCCATCAGCCAAAAACGCACATGGGATCCGTTTGCGGAAGTGCTCTTGATGGATGTCGTCAAACTGCTGCTGTCGTCCTTGCGCAAACGCAGCCATTGCTCGCTCCGAGGCATTGCCCGCACGCTCTTTCCAGACCGGGTAGGCGGCCAAGAACGCCGCCTTCACCGCCGCTTGCTCGGGCTGCTTCAGAAACGCCGCAATCCGCAGCGCCTCCGGCAGATAGCAGGTCACCAGAATGTCGCAACACGAGGAGCAGCCGGCATGACAGTGGATGTGTAGTTGCTGTCGCGCAGCCTGCGCCGAGCGAAGCGCAACGCCTTCATCGAATTCCTCGGCCAGCGCCTCAACCATCGCCACCGCTTCGGCATCGCCAATTGCCAGCGGAAACCGCTTCGAACCCTGAGCATAGCGAGGGTCGCTCGAGAGCTCGGTGAGCAGTCGATTCAGTCGATCGGTATCCACCGGGGTAGCCATGGCTTAGCGCTTCACCGGTGCTGACTGAGTCGGGTTGGCCGCGTTTTGCAGTTCTTTCACCAGCGGTTGGGCGTTATAGATGCCACGCAGCGTCTCGAACAGACCTGACGTATGGACGGCAATCGCACGATTCGCGGTGTCATCGTAGAAGAACGCGCCGCCCAGCGACTGCAAGTTGCCATCGAAAATGACACCAACCACCTGCGCATCGCGATTGAGCACCGGACTGCCCGAGTTGCCACCGATGATGTCGAGCGTGCTTACGAAGTTCAGAGGCGTCGAGGCTTTGAGTCGACTCTTTGCCGCCAACCAGGCACCGGGCAGCACAAAAGGATCCCGTCCGGTGTGTCGTTCAAAGGCTCCGCCGAGCAACGTAATGGGCGACAGCTCTGTCCCGGCTTCTTTGTAGCCACGCACGGTCCCATACGTCACCCGCAGCGAAAACGTCGCATCAGGGTAAACCGAGGTTCCCTGCACCGCGAACAGCGCTTGGGCCACCAGCTCAGAATTTTTCTTTTCCACGGACTCGACCGTGTCCTGGTACTGACGACGAATCAGTCGCGACTGAGCATCGACCGCTTTGGCAAAGCGAATCATCGGATCGGTAGAGGCAGTGAGCGCCTTCGCTCCGCCATCCCACAGTGCCTTCCGAACCGACGCATCGGCCAGCCGAGAACTCCCGATCAAGTTTCGAGCGATCTCCTCCGGCGAATACGGACCGAAGGTTTCTTTGATGAACGGATGATTCGGTCCAAGTGCCTCGCGCAGCTTTCCCAGCGAGTACGATAGCGTCAGGATCTCCAACTGCGGATACAGCGTCGACCGTGCCAGTAGCTCATGCGACAACGACTCCAGTGCCGAGTCGCGATATTCGCTCAGCCGCTGATCCGAGGGCTTGGGTCGCTCCTCCGCTCCCCGCACAAGCTGACGGGCATAATGAAACAGCGTGGAGTTGAACGCCCGTCCACCTTCTAGCAGCGAGTGTTCCTTATAGATCTTGCGAAGTTCTTCCTGCGATCGAGAGAGTGCATCCCATGCCCCGCCAAATCGCTTTTGCCAGTCGGGGTTCTGCGCCACCTGGGACCGCAGCGCTTCTTCCGACGACCGCTTCGCAGACAGAAAGTTGCGACTGACCAGCGTCTCTTGCTGACCAAGGAGCGACTTGTACCAGTTTTCCACGCCATACAGAGGCTCGGTCGTAATGCGACGCTGCTCCGGTCCCAGCCGAGCAAACTCCAGCATGTGTCCCCGCAGCTCCGCCAAGTACAGCAGCAAGTCGGGGTTTTGCACATCCCGCAGAAACTCAAGCTGAGACACCGTCATCAGGCGCTGCGTTGAGCCGGGGTTTCCCGTCGAAAATACCAACTCTCCGGGCGCGACACCGACCGGATTGACCGGAAAATAGTGAGGTGTTCGCAGCGGCTGGCCGTTGTCGTAGACCCGCACAAAGGACACATCGAGCGAGTAGCGTGGATAGTTGAAGTTGTCTGGATCTCCACCAAAGCGCGCCGTGCCAGTTTCGGGCAAAAACACCAGTCTCACGTCGGAAAACCGACGGTATTTATACAGATGGTACTTTCCGCCGTGATACAGCGAGACCACATCGCAACGGAGCTTGGTCGCACTCGCGCACGACATCTCCATGTGACTGATCTCGCGACGCAGGGCGACCCCGAACTCGGCGTCGGACAACCCTCGGGTCACCGCCTGTAGCTTGGCGGTAACATCTTCGATCTCAAGGAGTTGATTCAGCTCAAGCGATGAACACTTCAGTTCGTTGGCGTTCGTCGATGCGTAGTAGCCGTTGCGGTTGAGGTCACGCAAAGAAGACGACTGCTCCACGATGCACTCACTGACGCAGTGATGATTGCTCATCACCAAGCCCTGATCGGAGACGAACGCTCCAGAACAGCCGTTGGCGAGACGAAGTGAAGAGAGCTGGACCTTCTTCATCCACTCATCGCTGGCATTGAATCCATATTTGCGCTGAATGCGCTCACGCGGGAAGTCGGTGAGCGTCCACATCCCTTCATCGGCCTGCCCCGGCGCTCCCAACAGCGACAGGAGTACAGCGGTGCCGAGGCCCATCCTTCGACAAGACACGACCCGTGGTAGGCCAGATGGCGGCACATGCGGAGCGGTGGACATTCGGCCTCCTCAGGCGTTTCGACTAGCGAGCTGAAGCGAAAGCATTTTCCAGAGCGACCGAGCCTGTCAAGGGTCGTGGTGGACGGGCCCGTGAGGAGCCGATTGGCCACAAGGTAGGCTCAAGGCGTCGATACCAACTCGAAGTCGACTGCACGAACCCATGCCACCCGATGGTTGAAGTGGATTTGGTAGTACTCGGTTCCATCTTTGACCACGATCTGCTTAGAGGGGTCATGGCTGGCCACGTACTCTTTGGCCCAGTAATAGTCACCCGTGGTTCGTGCTGCCAGCGCGTACCTGTGCCCCGCTGGCACGTCGTAGATCTTCTCCATCGACACCGGTTTGGTCGGAGGCATAAACGCTGCATCCATCGGGTACGCGACTCCATAGACGGGAGCCGACGGTAAGCCGCTTCTTGGCATGATCATCATCGCGCTGGCTTTGCGCGTCAGACCACGGCCTGGATTTTGAAACCAGGCCTTCTGACCGCCAAAGTAGATCGCTTCCCAGTCGCCCTTTTGCTCGGCGCGGACGTAGATCGGCCCGGTCCCCAGCTTGGTGCCCCAGTTGTTCATCCGATCGCCCGGCCAACCTTTCAAATACTGGTTTTCGATGAGCGGAGCCATCGCATCTGGGGCCGTGCGCAGATACACAAAGTTTGCTGGGCTCTCGGTGACATCGCGACAATCGCCACCGGTTGCGCCATAGCAATAGGTACCCTTTTGCAGGTTCTTGGCGTAACCCGGTCGCAGGACAATCGGTGCCCCATCCGTACCGGGATCGACATCGCTCGGCAGCGGGGATAGCAGAAGTTGCATGTAGCGATCCCAGTCCCAGTACGGACCGGGATCCCAGTGCATACCCGACTGTTTCGAGGCCGTCACGCCCGGGATTTCATCGTGTCCGATGATGTGCTCGCGGTCGAGAGGCACCCCGTAACTCTTCGCCAAGTGCCGCACGAGCTTGGCCGACGCCTCATACATTGCGTCGGTGAACCAAGTCTTGCCCTCGATGGCGATCGCCTCGTGTTCGATGCCAATCGAGTGCATGTTGAAGTACCAGTTCCCGGCGTGCCATGCGACGTGTTTGGGAGCCACAAACTTCGCGATCCGGCCAGCTTGTGAACCCACCAGGTAGTGAGCAGAGGCGCTCGCTGTGGGGTTTTGGAAGTGCGACACGACACCGTCCCAGCGACCCTCGGTGGTATGGATGACGATGTACCGAATCGCTTGGCCATCGGCGGGCCGGTTGGCTACGTCGTAATTGCCGTAACTGCCGGTCATTGCATCACGGAGTTTATAGGCCGCTGGAATGTCCTCGCACGTTAGGTCCGCCGGGCAGTCTGGGTCGACCGTCGAAAGCAAATCAGGCACCGGACCCGACAGCAAATCGGGTGTCGGTTGATTGTCGGCCACATCCGCAGGTTCGGCAGGACCACAACCAAACAGAGGCACAACGAGCAGTTGCGCAATCGCAAACGAACGAACGAGCGACCTCGACATGGCGCACCTCACAGGTAAGAACAGGTGCCGAGTTGTATCACGTCAGCGCGCAAGCCCTAGATCGGGCGTTGTGACGAACGGGTTGGGTGCCTGCTCTTCACGGAGCGGGTCTTGCTCAAAGGGCAGCGCCGTCGTTCTTTGGCTCCAACGTACCGAGCCGGTCTTGCGCGTTCCCGCAGCAGTCCGTTTTCCGTCTAGCCGCTCACTCGCTCGCTCCATCGGTCGTTTGTCACCGGGTTGAGGCGTGGCGGTTTCGTTCAGATTCGCGTGAGTTGCCAGGTCTGGTCGCGATGGCATCGAGAAGGTTTCCACCGATGAAGGATCATGCGACGACGGCGACGTGTCGGCTGTCCCATGGGTCCACCACAGCCGTGAGCCAAATAGCCCCAGCGCGAGCAGCAGCAGTCCCCCACCGAGCAGTGTTCGTCCCAGCGCTCGCCCAAGCGGACTCGAATCGACCGCCGGGATGTCGTGCTTGGGGTCTGGCATGGCCAGCGGAGGCATCCCCTGTTGGAAGCGATGCAGATCCGCCAGCAGCACACTCATGGTTGGGTACCGATCGTCTCGCTCGCGCGCCATCGCTTGCATGACGATGTGCTCAAGTTGCGGCGAGAGCTGACGATCCGGGCAGCGCTGCGAAGGAGGCTCCGCCGATTCGGTCAATATCTTGGCCACCACTGACAGATAGCTTGCAGCACAGTGCGGAACACTGCCGGTCAGACATTCATACAGAACCACGCCGAGTCCATAGACGTCGGCTCGCGGGTCGAGTGAATCGCCGCGAACCTGCTCCGGACTCATATAGAGCGGAGTCCCAAGAATGGCCCCAGTTCGGGTCAGACGTGGCTCCTCGGTAACCTGCACCGCTTTGGCAATCCCAAAGTCGAGCAGCTTTACAAAATCACCACCATCGCGGTCACACAGAAAAATGTTCTCTGGCTTGATATCCCGATGAAGCACCCCGCTTTCATGGGCTGCCGATAGGGCCGTTGCGAGTTGTTCGCCAATATGCAGCGTGTCGGACTCCGATAGGGCCGAGCAGCGGGCGAGACGCTGGGCCAAGCTTTCGCCAATCAGCAGCTCCATCTCGACGTATGGACGACCATCCGGTGTGACCCCAACATCGAACACTTCGACAATGTGAGGCGACGAAATGGACGCTGCTAGACGCGCTTCGCAGTGCAGTCGTTGCACCAGGTCTGGTGTCAGCGCGAGCTGAGCGTTGAGCACCTTCACCGCCACCGACTTGTGCAATAGCAGGTGTTCGGCAACGTAGACTGTGCCCATCCCGCCCTGGCCGATCCGCCGTAAGACCTTGAGCTTGCCGCCGAGGACTTCGTCCACAAGCGGGTCGTACTCTGCGCTGGGTCCGGTGCTGACCGTAGAACGCCCAATCGGCACGGTGGCAGACAGGTGCGGTGTGACGCCCTGGCCGTAGTCACCAGCAGGCGCAACCGTTTGCAGCAGTCCACCATCGAGAGGACACGCCTGTGTGCCATCCGCGTAGCGGGTCAAGCACTCAGCACACTGCAACATGACCCTGGGAAGCTAACTGCTCGCGAACAAATACGCCAGCAGTCGGTACATGCCGTACGAAACCGCCCCGGAAATCGGCACGGTCAGTACCCACGCCGTCACAATGTTCCCAGCAACTCCCCACCGCACGGCCGACAGTCGTTTGGCCGCCCCGACGCCCATAATGCTTGCCGAAATACAATGCGTGGTCGAAACCGGAATACCGAGCCAGCTTGCGAACAGGATCGTGAGGCCACCGGAAGTCTCGGCCACGCAGCCTTGGATGGGCGAAATCCGAATGATCTTGGTCCCCATCGTTTTGATGATTCGTTGGCCACCAGCCGCTGTGCCCATTGCGATGGCACTGGCACAAGAAATGATGACCCACATGGGCACGCCCCACTGACCGCCGGCTTGCTTGGGCAACATCCACGCTGGCAGATGGTGGCTGCCACCGCTTGCCACAAAGGACAGCAGCGCCAGCGTGATGATGCCCATCGACTTCTGGGCATCGTTTGATCCGTGCGCAAAAGCCATCAAGCTGGAGGAGATAAGCTGGGCTCTCCTCGATAAGCGGTTGACGGTCGCCGCCCGTGAGCGTCGCAAGAGCCAGGTTAGCCCAATCATCAAGCTCAGCGCGATGAAGAATCCAGCAGCCGGCGAAGTGACCAGGGGCACCAGCACCTTGCGTTGAAGAGCCGTCCAATTGAAGGCCGAAAAGCCACCACGAGCCACCACGGCCCCTGCCAGCGAACCAATGAGTGCGTGCGATGAACTCGAAGGGATGCCAAACCACCAGGTGAACAGGTTCCAGAAGCAGGCTCCACACAAGGCCGACAGCACCACAACCTGGCTGACCAGCTTCGGGTCCGCAAAGCCGGCGGCAATCGTCTTGGCCACAGCGGTACCAGTGAGTGCGCCAGTGAAGTCGAGCGCAGCGGCGAGCAAGACTGCGGTGCGTACAGGCAACACGCCCGTTGACACAACCGTCGCAATCGCATTTGCCGCGTCGTGAAAACCGTTGATGTAATCGAAAATGAGTGCAACGACGATGACCAAAACAAGCAAGGTCAGCATGCCAGCGGTCTCCTAGAGACAAGCGGACGGTGCGTAGATAGGCACACGAAAACAGGCTGCTGCTGTGGCGATAGGGTCGAGTTGCGCGGGGGGCTACGCATTCTTGATCGCCACGTTTTCAAGGACATCGACGGCATCTTGGCAGCTATTGAGTGCGGCTTCGAGCGCCTCTAGGACCGTCTGCTGCCGGAGAAGCTCTTTGGCATCGATCTGCGGGTTCTTGAACAGCGAAGCCATTTCGTTTTGGTAGATCGAATCACCACGCTTTTCCATCGACACCACTTGCAGCCGTGCTGGTGCGACCTTCTCAAGCTGATGGGTGCGAATGTATGGCAGGGTATCCTTCAGGACCGCCGTACACTCGGCCAGCAGTTGCAGCATCTCGCGCATCGCCTGCGATAGCTCATGCATCTCAAAGGCCACGAACGACTGCGCCGCCTTGTACAAATAGTCGAGCACGTTGTCGAGTGCCGTGGCGAGATAGTGGAGGTCTTCGCGATCGATCGGGGTCACAAACGTTTCGTCGAGAGCCAGCATGATGGCTCGCACGATGTCGTCCCCTCGATGTTCGAGCGCGTGGATTTTGTCGAGGATCTCTTGGACTTGACGAATGCTTCCACTAAAGGTCGGCCTCGCAGGCAGGTCGAGCATCTGCTTAGCAGCCTCGGCGAGCACTCCGGCATGTTCCTCGAGCAAAGAAAAGAAGCGGTCGTCTTTTGGAAGCAGCCAGCGGATTACACTCTGAAAAGGCATGAAAGAGTCCTTCGACTCGAAGAGAAGCAGTCTAGGCCCCAAGGCCTCACAACCGTCGCCATGATATCAGGAGCGGAGCCGGTTTGGCTAAGGCTTTTCGCAGCCTGGGCCTAGCTCCCTGCCGATTGGGTCTAGCTGGCAGCGAGACTCCGTCGTAAAACGACAATGACGGTTATTACTTGCCCCTCTTGGCAGTGGTCGTCCAAGACTCAGGGCTGTGATTTGCCAGCCCTGGGTTTTGCGCTTAGGTTCCCGCCATCCAGTCGCTCTCATCATCGTTTAACCTAGAGCCATCGAGGTGTTTCAATGAACAAGTTCCTTCCCGTTGCCTTCCTGACCCCACTGCTGATCGGTGCCTGTCGTCCCGCCGACACCACCGGCGCGGACATGATGGATGTCATCGACATGGCGATGCCTCCCCAGGCGATGGCCACCACCATCCGTGACCTGAACAGCCCACAAAACACCGTCAAGGTAGGCACTCGGGTCAAGATCACCGGTGTCGTGACGAGCCCAATGCGCTGGGTCACTGGCGATGATGCAGCGGGGTATTGCTACTACCGCGTTCACATCGTCCAGACCGACCCGGCACCAGCCACACTTGGCGATGGCATGATCCTGACGCTCAGCCTCCGGACCACGATGTGGACCGATGGATCGACGCTGACACAGTGTAAGGACCGAGCCAAGTCCGACACTGTGGCCATGGCCATGGACACGCTGGTTGCTGGACAGCTCGTGGAAGTCGAAGGCAGCTATGACACCCGTGCCAACTGCGGTGCCACGACCCGTCAGATCAATATGTTCGGCGGCAAGATCGTAAGCCAGGG
>ERZ724523.977-NODE-977-length-16641-cov-5.890751_pt1 | contig 16641 bp, 20 predicted proteins | sample MGYA00376056_ERZ724523 | MGnify/ENA primary metagenome ERZ724523 (study PRJEB28724, sample SAMN07190888) | wastewater metagenome | isolation source: influent of sewage treatment plant in Hong Hong | place: USA: Christiansburg, Virginia | collected 2016-03-01 ... | reverse complement strand
AATGGCGCTGGGGCCTGTCCGGTCGCCGCAGGCGCAGTGGGAGGCAAAAGAAAAGGCGCTGCGCTGGCGAGGCGGGGACGAACCCGGTCCAGCAGGTTGTTGCGGGCTGCATCATACGCGCGGTTCAACGCCTGACCGAAGGCCACTTCGTCGGCAGATCCGTGGCTTTTGAACACCAGTCCACGCAGGCCCAACAGGGCTGCGCCGTTGTAGCGACGGTGATCTAATCGCTTTTTAAAAGCAGATAACACCGGATAAGCCACGATGGCAGATATTTTCGTAAAAATATTTCGCGAGAATTCTTGCTTCAAAAATGTACTGACCATGTAGGCCAGGCCTTCGCTGGTTTTCAGCGCCACGTTGCCAACAAAGCCGTCACACACCACGATGTCAGTGGTGCCTTTGAAAATATCATTGCCTTCCACGTTGCCAACAAAGTTCAAATTACCGGAGTTGCCCGCAGTACGCAGCAGATCACCCGCTTTTTTGATCACTTCGCTGCCTTTGATGGCCTCCGCACCAATATTGAGCAAGCCCACGGTAGGCTGCTCCTTGCCCTTGAGCACCGAATCCAGCGCCGAGCCCATGACGGCAAACTGCAGCAAATGGTGCTCGGTGCAATCGACATTGGCACCCAGATCCAGCACCGTGGTGGAGCCACCAGTGGCATTGGGCAACTGGCTGGCGATGGCAGGCCGGTCGATGCCATCCAGGGTTTTGAGCACATAGCGCGCAATGGCCATCAAAGCACCGGTGTTGCCCGCAGACACCGCTGCGGCTGCCGAGCCATCCTTGACCTGCTGGATGGCCACCCGCATGGAAGAGTCTTTTTTGCGCCGCAAGGCGATCTCTACCGGGTCTTCCATGGTTACCACTTCGCTGGCGTGTACCAAGGTGGCGCGCTCGTGGGCAAAGCCCTGCAAGGCTTCGGGCAGGCCCACCAGCAGGAGCCGCGCATCGGCGTGCTCATCCAAAAACCGGCGGCACGCCGCCAGTGTGACGCGGGGACCGTGGTCGCCCCCCATGCAATCAACGGCCAATGTAATCATGTTTGTTTGTTTCAATCCACGCCCCCAGTGGGGGGCGAATTTGGAAGAGGCCAGCCCTCCACCAAAAAACTCTGCCCCGAAGGGGGTCAAACCTGAAAATGCAGCGCTCAAAGCAAAGGCCCGTGCTACAAAAATAGTAGCTACGGGCCCCTGAGGGTCTGCGCTGAAGGACTGTTATCAGGCTTCAGACTTGTTCTTCAGCACTTGGCGGCCACGGTAAAAACCGTTGGGGCTGATGTGGTGACGCAGGTGGATTTCGCCGGTGGTGGGCTCCACTGCGATGCCAGGCACATTCAGGGCATTGTGCGAGCGGTGCATGCCGCGCTTGGAGGGAGATTTTTTGTTTTGCTGAACGGCCATGGTCGGCTCCTGGTCTTAAAGAGGGTTGGTAAAAACGCGATCAGCCCATTCAAAAGACACTAGGTGGGATTCGCGCGAAGCCCGCGATTATAGCGCAAAGGTTTTTGCGCCCTATTCGGCAGGCTTTTCCACGCGCAAACTGGCCAACGCGGCAAACGGGTTGGGCTTTTCAGCGCTGGCCTGTGCAAAGTCTTCGTCGCTGGATGCCAGGGTGACGGGCGTGGGGCATTCTTCGTGGCGCGGCACCACGGGCAGCGCCATCAGCAGTTCGTCTTCAATCAGGGCGTGCAAATCAAAGTCACGGCTGAGGGCAAGCAGGTCTTCTTCGACCTCGTCGTCCAGCGCTTCGGCGGTGGCCTCGTCGGCCACGAAGCGGAACGAGCGCTCTACCAGCAAAGGCACATCCACAGGCAGCAAACAGCGCTGACACACCATGGGAAAGGTGGCCTCGGCGCGCAAATGCAGCCAGTGCTGCACGCCCTCGCCTGCATCGGTGCGCAACTCGGCGTCGGCGTACCAATCCACGCGCAAATCCGGGTGCAAGCCTTGCGCCTCTTCGGCCAGACGCTCGTATTTCAATAAGGTTTCATGGCCGGCGAGATGCCCGCCCGCCTGCGCAAAAGCCTTCACGTCCAGTCTGTCGGGGTGGAATGTCTTGGTCATGGGGCGCAGTGTAAGAGAATCGTGCCATGCATTCTTCTCCCACCCTACAACGCCCCTTGGTACTGGGCTCCACCTCTGTCTACCGGCGCGAATTGTTGCAGCGCCTGCGCCTGCCTTTCACCGTGATGGCGCCTGAAGTCGATGAAACGCCCCAGCCGCACGAAGCCCCCGATGCCCTGGCGCTGCGCCTGGCGCTGGCCAAGGCCCATGCCGTGGCTGCGCAGCAACCCGAGGCTGTGGTGATTGGCTCCGACCAGGTGGCCGACCTGGCTGGCCATGCACTGGGCAAGCCCGGCACGCACGAACGCGCGACCGAGCAATTGCGCCTGATGAGCGGCCACAGCGTGGTTTTTCAGACTGCCGTGGCCGTGGTCTGCCACGCCACCGGCTTTGCACAGGCACTGCTGGCCGCCGTGGAAGTGCGCTTTCGCCCGCTCAGTGATGCGGAAATTGAGCGCTATCTGCGCGCCGAGCAGCCCTACGACTGCGCTGGCAGCGCCAAGAGCGAGGGCCTGGGCATCAGCCTGCTCGACGCCATCCACAGCGACGATCCCACCGCCCTCATCGGCCTGCCGCTGATCCGCACCTGCCACCTGCTGCGCGCTGCCGGGCTGGTGCTGCCATGAGCGCCGCAGCCCCTGCCCTGCCCGCAGCGCCTGCAACGCCCAGCGCACCCGGCACGCTGTACCTGGTGCCCGCGCCGCTGGACTTTGGCTGCGACACACAAACGCCCCTGCAAGACGCCTTGCCCGACGCCACCCTGCGCACCGCCGCCCGCCTGACGCACTGGATTGGCGAGAACGCCAAAAGCACCCGCGCCTACCTCAAGCGCGTCGATGCGCTGCACCCGCTGGCGCTGGCGCTGCAAGAGCAGCACATCACCGAGCTGCCGCGCGAAGTCCACAAAAAAGGCGACCACGGCGGCAAGGGCGCTGCCGTGTGGGATGCACGGCCCCTGCTGGCGCCCGCCCTGGCCGGGCACGATGTGGGCTTGGTGAGCGAGGCGGGCATGCCTGCGGTGGCCGACCCCGGCAGTTCAGTGGTGCGCGCCGCACACGACCTGGGCATTCGTGTGGTGCCACTGGTCGGGCCGGTGTCGCTGCTGCTGGCGCTGGCGGCCAGTGGATTGAACGGGCAGAACTTTGCCTTTGTCGGCTACCTGCCGCAAGACGCCGCCGAGCGCGCCCAGCGCATCCGCGCCCTGGAAACCCTGGCCGTGCAAAGCGGCCAGACGCAGTTGTTCATTGAAACGCCCTACCGCAACGCCACCTTGCTGCAAGCGCTGCTGCACACGCTGCAGCCCACCACGCGCCTGGCCATCAGCAGCGGCCTGACGCTGGCCAGCGCCCAAACCCGCAGCCAGCCAGTGCGCCAATGGCGCCAGAACAGCGCCGGGCCCGACAAGCACACGCCTGCCGTGTTTGCCATCGGGCGCTGACCGTGCGCCCTGGCGCCTGCACCCGCGCCCACTTCAGTGCGCGTGGTGCGCCACCCGGCTCACGGCCATGACCACCGCCATACCCAACAGCAACCAGACCACCTGGATGGCCGTCTCACGGGCGGACAGGCGTTTTTGCAGCTGCGGAATCAGATCGGCCAGCGCCACATAAACAAAGCTGCTGGAGGCCACCGCCAGAAAATACGGCAGCCAGTCGTGCAGGCGCTCGACCAAAAAATACCCCACCACCCCGCCCAGCGCTGTCACGGCCCCGGCCAGCGACACCTTGACCAGCGCAATGCGCCGGCTGGCGCTGCTCTGGCGCAGCACCACCAGATCGCCCATGTGGTGCGGCACCTCGTGCGCCAGCACCGACACTGCGGCAATCAGCCCCAGCCGCACGTCGGCGACAAACGCGGACGCGATGAGCACGCCATCGCCAAAACAGTGAACGCTGTCGCCCGTCAGCACGCTCCAGCCGCCTACCCGGGGCGCGTGGTGTGCATTGACGGCAGGCGTGGCACCGTGCCCGTGCGGCGCTGGATGGAGGGCGTGGTGATGGGCATGGCCATGATCGTGACCGTAGTGCGCATGGTCGTGGCCGTCGGGGGTGTGGTTGTGCTCGTGGCCGTGGTGCCACAGCTCAGCCTTGTCCAGCAAAAAGAAAAACACCACCCCCACCAGCAGCGTGGCAAACAAATCGTGCGCACCGGCCTGGCTCTCGAACGCCTCGGGCAGCAGGTGCATGAAGGCCGTGGCCAGCAGCGCCCCGGCGGCCAGGCTCAACAGGTGCTGCGGCCCCACGCCATCGGGGCGCCCGCCCAGCCCGGCGCGCATCAACAACGCCGCCAGCCACACACTGCCAATGCCTGCGGCCAGAGTAGCCAAAATAATTGCTATTAAAATCATAGCTGTATGCGCTTTACCTGTATGGCCTGGAAGCCATTTTGATTAAAAAAGCCGCCCTGCCTGAGCGGGGCGGCTGTATCGGTGCAGCCGGTGCGGGCGCCGGGGTTGTCAGACCACGCCCTGCGCCTTGAACCAGGCCAGTGCCTGCGTCCATCCATCTTCAGCGGGCCCTTGGCGGTAGCTGGGGCGGTAGTCGGCATGGAAGGCATGCGGCGCATCGGGGTACACCACGAACTGGCTGGCCCGGGCCGCAGCAGACCCGCTGGCCAAAGCCGCTTTCATCCTATCAACCGTGTCAAGCGGTATGCCGCCATCTTTTTCGCCGTACAGGCCTAGCACCGGCGCCTTGAGGATGGGCGTGATGTCCACCGGGTGCTTGGGCGTGAGTGCGCTGGGCTGCCCCACCAGCCGCCCGTACCAGGCCACGCCCGCCTTGACTGGGCCGTGCGCGGCATACAGCCAGGTGATGCGCCCGCCCCAGCAAAAGCCGGTGATGGCCACGCGCGCCGCATCACCGCCATGGGCGCTGGCCCAGGCCACAGCGCCGTCCAGATCGGCGACCACCTGGGCATCGGGCACCTTGGCCACCAGCTCGGCCATCAGCTGGCTGATGTCGCTGTACTGCGCCGGGTTGCCCTGGCGCGCGTACAGCTCGGGCGCAATCGCCAGGTAACCGGCACGCGCCAGGCGGCGGCAGACATCAGCGATGTAGGCGTGTACGCCAAAAATCTCCTGAATCACCAGCACCACCGGCAGGCCGATTTTGCCTGCGGGTGCAGCGCGGTAGGCAGGCACCTGGAAGCCGTTGACCTCGTAATGCACCGTGCCCGCGTCCAGACCATCGGCGGGCGTGGTGAGGGCCGTTTGCGCCATCAGCGGTGCGGCGGCGGCATAGCCCAGCGTGCCCAGGCCCAACGCAGCCTGCAAGGCGGTACGCCGGGTGGTGCCCACCTCGGTGCTGCGCCCCGGCAGCAGGGAATGGACATCAGAGCGGATATCTTCAAACGGCATAACGATCTCTCCTGAAAAAAGTGCGTGGGCGCCAGGCAACAGGCTATTCAGATGGGAACGCAAGTCTAGAAGACTGCCGCGCTGGGCGCAGCCCGCACCGATGAAACCCCGGCCAGCGCTGGCGGCCAAACCGTACTATCGTGCCAGTCCACGCCACCCACTTTGAGAAACACCATGCACATCCTGCTCACTGGCTCTACCGGCTTTATCGGCCACACCCTGAAAGCAGCACTGGAGCGCGCGGGCCATACCGTGCGCGGCGGCGTCTCGCCCCGGCGCAGCGCGCTGCAACCGGGCCAGGTGGCGATGGACTTTGCCCACGACACCAGCGCCAGCGCCTGGTTGCCGCGCCTGGAGGGCATCGACGCCGTGGTCAACGCCGTGGGTGTGCTGCGCGACACGCGCCAGCGCCCCATTGACGCCGTCCACCGCGATACCCCCATCGCGCTGTTCGATGCCTGCGCCCAGGCCGGTGTGCAGCGCGTGGTGCAAATCTCCGCGCTGGGCATTGACGCCAGCAACACGCGCTACGCCCAGACCAAGCTGGCCGCCGAGGCACACCTGCAACAACTGGCCGCGCAAGGCAAAGTGCGAGCGGCCATCCTGCGCCCCAGCGTGGTGTTTGGCAAAGGCGGCGACAGCAGCGCGCTGTTCATGAACCTGGCGCGCCTGCCGCTGGCACTGCTGCCCGGCCCGGTGCTGCAAGCGCGGGTGCAGCCGGTATCGGTACACGACCTGGCCGCCGCAGTGGTCGCCCTGCTGGGCCCAGCCATAGACCAGACCGGCACCATTGAATGCACCGGCCCCGAGGCGCTGACCATGGGCGCCTTCATCGCCAGCCTGCGCCAGCAACTGGGCCACAGCCCCGCCACCGTGCTGCGCCTGCCGCAGCCGCTGACCACCTTGAGCGCGCGCCTGGGCGACGCCGTGCCCCAATCGCCCTGGTGCAGCGAAACCCTGGCCATGCTGGGCAGCGACAACGTGGGCAACCCGGCGCAATTTGAGCAACTGCTGGGCAGAAAAGGCGTGCATTACAGCCAGCTGGTGGCTACCGCCTGGCGGTGAAATTTTTATAAGCCAAATCAGCATTTAGCCCTTTATTGGCGGGCGCTAGCAGCTATCAAAAATGAACCCTACAGCAGATTTTCTGCACGGCCCGCAGGCCGAGTCAGGCTACAGGGCGCAGCTTGGCAGCGTCTACAGGGTTCCTACCAGGCGGCGCCGAGCGCACCCGACCCGGGGATCAAAACACCCCCAGCACCAGCCCCGCCGCCAGCGCCTCGCCCAGCGCGCGGCACTGTTCCAGGTCAGCATCAGCAATGTGCTTGGGCGCCAGGATGGCCTCGGGCGTTTGCGCGTGGGTACACACGATCAGCGGCTCGGCCACCGCTTTGAGGCGCCAGCCAGTGGCGATGCGCGCCATCTGCCGGGCGGCGTTGCTGCCATCGCTGCCCGCGCAGACCAGGCTGGCGTAGGGGCGGCCATTGATCTGGTCCAGCACGGCGTAGTAGCTGCGGTCAAAAAAGTCCTTGAGCTGGCCGCTGATGGCCGCCAGGTTCTCGGGCGTGGCAAACACATAGCCATCGGCTGCCAGCACATCCTGTGGCCCGGCCTGCGCGGCGTGCAACAGGCGCACGGTGCAGCCACGCTCCTGCGCAGCGCCATCGCGTACGGCCTCGGCCATTTGCTGCGTGCCGCCGGTCAGGGAGTGGTAAACGATCAGCAGGATTTTGTTGGCGCACATGGGCATTGAAGAGGCAATGGGATGGTGCATGCTGGCGCTATTGCCACCATTGCGCAAGCCCCAGAGCACCCCACGGCAATCGTGAAAGCGCCGGTGCAGGGCGCCCCCGTTGGCTGCGGCGGGAGATCAGCTCAGCACGAGGCCCAAGCGCCTTCGCCCTTGGGCTGGCGCTCCATCAGCACCGAAACAGCCTCGGCGGGTTGTAGTTGGCCATCAAGCAGGGTCACCACGGCGTCGCTGATGGGCATGTCCACGCCCAGGTGGCGCGCGCGCTGCACCACGGTGCGGGCGCAGTACACGCCCTCGGCCACATGGCCCAGCGAGGCCACGGCCTGCGCCAGCGTTTGTCCCTGCGCCAACAACAGGCCCACGCGGCGGTTGCGCGACAAATCGCCCGTGGCCGTCAGTACCAGATCGCCCAGGCCCGACAGGCCCATGAAGGTGTCGGCCCGCGCGCCCAGGGCCACGCCCAGGCGCGTCATTTCAGCCAGGCCGCGCGTGATGAGGGCGGCGCGGGCGTTCAGGCCCAGTTGCAGGCCATCGCACAGGCCGGTGGCAATGGCCAGCACGTTCTTCACGGCACCGCCCACTTCCACGCCCACGATGTCGTCGTTGGCATAGACGCGCACGCTGGGGCTGTGAAAAGCCTGCACCAGCGCATCGCGCACGCAGGCGTGTTCACTGGCGGCCACCAGCGCCGAAGGCTGGCCACGCGCCACTTCTTGCGCAAAGCTGGGGCCACTGAGCACGCCTGCTCTTAAATCAGGAGCTACCTGCGCCCGCACTTCGTGCGCCAGCAGCCCAAAAGCACTTGAACCGGGAAGCGCGGCCTCAAAGCCCTTGCACAGCCAGGCCACGGGGGCGCGGCAGTCGCGCAACTGCGCCAGCATGGCGCGCAGGGCGGCCATGGGCGTGGCCACGATGACCAGATCGGCCCCAGCCACCAGCTCGGTCAGGGCGGTGGCAGCACCGTTGACCAGCACCAGCGTGGCGGGCAAGGCGATGTCGGGCAGGTAGCGCGTGTTGCTGCGCGCAGCCTGCATGTCGGCCACTTGCTGGGCATCGCGCGCCCACAGCGTCACGCGGTGGCCCGCCGGGTTGGCAGCGGCGCTGATGGCCACAGCTGTGCCCCAGGCACCGGCTCCAATCACTACTATTTTCATAGCTGCTTGCGCTTGTCTGGCGGGCGCTAGAGGCCGATTTGGCTTCAAATTACTGCGGCAGCGTGCCAGCGGCCTGGGCTTGCTGCTGCTCGTACATGGCCTGGAAGTTGATTTCTGCCAGGTGCACGGGCGGGAAGCCAGCGCGGTTGATGATGTCGGCCACGTTGCCGCGCAGGTAGGGGTACACGATTTGCGGGCAGGCAATGCCGATCACCGGGCCCATCTGGTCTTCGGGCAGGTTGCGGATTTCAAAAATGCCAGCCTGCTTGGCTTCGACCAGAAACACGGTGCGGTCTTCGATCTTGGTCTGCACGGTGGCCGTGACAGCCACTTCATAGATGCCGTCGGCCACGGGGGTGGCTTCCACGCCGAGCTGGATGTCCACGCTGGGCTGGGCCTGCTCCAGCAGGATGGCGGGCGAATTGGGCTGCTCCAGCGACAAATCCTTGAGGTAAACGCGCTGAATCTGGAACACGGGTGCTTCTTGGTCGGACATGGAAGTGAGTCTTTCTGCTCAGACAAAAAAACCCGCTGGGGCAGTGGTTACCGCAGCGGGCACATGGGGCGCGATTATGCAGCGCCCAACAGCGGCATCAGGCCACCGCGCGCGTCCAGCGCCACCAGGTCATCGTGGCCACCGACGTGGGTGTCGCCAATGAAAATTTGCGGCACCGTGCGCCGACCGGTGATTTCCATCATCACGGCACGGGCGGCGGGATCGGTGTCGATGCGGATTTCTTCAATCTGCTCTACGCCTTTGGCCTTGAGCACCTGCTTGGCACGGATGCAGTAGGGGCAGACGGCAGTGGTGTACATCTTCACGGGTTGCATGGGAGAACTCCTTGGGGCGGGGCAATGAATGGGCAAGCGGGCGCGCGCACGGGTGCGGTCAGGACTTTTCTACCGGCAGGCCGGCCTCTTTCCAGGCTTTGAGGCCACCGGCCAGCACCTGGGCGTTGGCATAGCCCAGCTTTTGCGCCAGGGCCGCAGCGCGCTGGGCGCGTGCGCCACTGGCACACACCAGCACCAAGGGTACAGCCTTGTTTTTGACCACAGCGGGCAAGCGCGTTTCAAACTCGGACAAAGGCACGCTCTTGGCACCGCCCGCGTGGCCAGCGGCGTATTCGTCAGCGCCGCACACGTCAATGAGCACGGCTTTTTCGCGGTTGATGAGCAGCACGGCATTGGCAGCGCTCAAGCCCCCGGCGGCCCCTTTGAGCGCAGGCACCACCAGCATGGCACCCGAAACCAGGGCCAGGAGAATCAAATACCAGTTCTCGACAATGAAATTCACGTTATTCCTTGGGTTGGCAAACAGCAGCAATTTTAGAATGTACGGTTTTGGCCCGCTTTCTTTGGGGAAACCATGCACAAACTCGTTCTGATCCGCCACGGTGAATCCACCTGGAACCTGGAAAACCGCTTCACTGGCTGGACTGATGTCGATCTGACCCCCACCGGCGTCTCGCAGGCCATGTCGGCAGGCAAGCTGCTCAAGGCCGAGGGCTACGAGTTTGACCTGGCCTACACCAGCGTCTTGAAGCGCGCCATCCACACCCTGTGGTATGCCCTCGATGAGATGGACTGCACCTGGCTGCCCGTGCAAAAGAGCTGGCGCCTGAACGAACGCCACTACGGCGCGCTGCAAGGGCTGAACAAGGCCGACATGGCCAAGCAATACGGCGACGAGCAGGTGCTGGTGTGGCGCCGCAGCTACGACACCCCGCCCCCCGCCCTCGAAGCCACCGATGCACGCAGCGAGCGCGGCGACCGCCGCTACGCCAGCCTGCCTGCCAGCGATGTGCCGCTGACCGAATGCCTCAAAGACACCGTGGCGCGCGTGCTGCCCTTCTGGAACGAGACCATGGCCCCCGCCATCCGCAGCGGCCAGCGCGTGGTGGTGGCCGCGCATGGCAACTCGATTCGTGCCCTGGTCAAGTACCTGGACAACATCGGCGACGACGACATCGTGGGGGTGAACATTCCCAACGGCATTCCACTGGTGTATGAGCTGGACGACGACCTGCGGCCCATCCGCCACTACTATCTGGGGGATGCCGAGGCGGCAGCCCGGGCAGCGGCGGCTGTGGCGTGCCAGGGCAAGGCGTAAAGCTGCGGTAAAGCTGCCCTCCAGCCACCCGATTGCCCCACCCTCAGGCGTGTAAGAAAATGCCTGCCCGGGAACCGGCGCAGGCATGGCCCTTCCAAGGTATATATTGAAACGGTAAAGGTGTTCTATGGGCCACAAACTCAAAATTGCAGGGTGGGTGTCAATCGGCGTAGTGGCCGGAGCGCTGACCACGGTATCGCTACAAACCGTGGCGCGCGGCGCCATGACGCCGCTGCCGCTGGAAGAAATCCAGCAGCTCTCAGCGGTGTTTGGCTTGGTCAAGACCGACTATGTCGAGCCGGTGGACGATAAAAAGCTCATCACCGATGCCATCTCGGGCATGGTGGCCAGCCTGGATCCACACTCGCAGTATTTCGACAAAAAATCGTTCTCTGAATTTCGCGAAGGCACCACGGGGCGCTTTGTTGGCGTGGGCATCGAAATCACCCAGGAAGACGGGCTGATCAAGGTGGTATCGCCCATTGAGGGTTCGCCCGCCTTCCGCGCTGGCATCAAAACCAACGACCTGATCACCAAGATCGACGACACCGCCGTCAAGGGTCTGTCACTGAGCGATGCCGTCAAGAAGATGCGCGGCGAGCCCAGCACCAAAGTCACCTTGATGATTTTGCGCAAGGACGAGAGCCGCACTTTCCCCGTGACCATCACGCGCGAAGAGATCAAGACGCAATCGGTCAAGGGCAAGATGATTGAGCCCGGCTACGGCTGGATTCGCCTGAGCCAGTTCCAGGAACGCACCGTCGATGACTTCGTGCGCAAGGCCGAAGAGCTGTACAAGGCCGACCCGCAACTCAAAGGCCTGGTGCTGGATTTGCGCAACGACCCCGGTGGCCTGCTGGACGCTGCGGTAGCGGTGTCGGCAGCGTTTTTGCCTGCCAACGTCACCGTGGTGTCCACCAATGGCCAGTTGGCCGAGAGCAAAGCCACCTACAAGGCATCGCCTGAGTTCTACGCCCGCCGGGGCAGTGGCGACCCGCTCAAGCGCCTGCCTGCGGCCCTCAAGACCGTACCGCTGGTGGTGCTGGTGAACGAGGGCTCGGCCTCGGCCAGCGAGATCGTGGCCGGCGCACTGCAAGACCATCAGCGCGCTACCGTCATGGGCAGCCAGACCTTTGGCAAGGGCTCGGTGCAAACCGTGCGCCCCCTGGGCCCTGATACCGGCATCAAGCTGACCACTGCGCGCTACTACACGCCCAGCGGAAAATCCATTCAGGCCAAAGGCATCGTGCCCGACGTGATGCTGGACGAAACCGCCGAGGGCGACGTGTTTGCCGCCCTGCGCATGCGCGAAGCCGACCTCGAAAAACACCTGGGCAACGGCCAGGGCGAAGAGCAAAAAGACGAAGTCCGCGAAAAGGCCCGCGAAGAAGCCCGCAAACGCCTGGAAGAAGAAGCCAAAAAACCCGTGGCCGAACGCAAGCTGCCTGAATTTGGCACCGACAAAGACTTCCAGCTCACGCAGGCACTGAACCACCTCAAGGGGCGTACCGTGCTGGCCAGCAAGACGCAAACCGAGCGCAAGGAAACCAAAAAAGAAGCGCCCTGACCTGCTTTCAGACTGCGCACACCGCACAGGGCCGGACTCCGCCAGGGGCCCGGCCCTTTCAACTTCCCCCATTCCATGAACGACGACCAGCTCCTGCGCTACTCGCGCCACATTCTTCTTGATGAAATCGGCATTGAGGGCCAGGAGCGCATCCTGGGTGCCCATGCGCTGGTGATTGGCGCCGGTGGCCTGGGCTCGCCTGCTGCGTTGTTTCTGGGCTCGGCGGGGGTGGGGCACATCACGCTGGTGGACGACGATGTAGTCGATCTGACCAATTTACAGCGCCAGATTGCCCACACCACGGCGCGCGTGGGCCAGGCCAAGGTGACCTCCATTGCCCAGGCGGTGCAGGCCATCAACCCCACGGTGGCCATCCACACGGTGCAGGCACGTGCCGATGCGGCCCTGCTGGAGCAGCTGGTGGCCAGCGCCAACGTGGTGCTGGACTGCTCTGACAACTACGCCACGCGCCACGCCATCAACGCAGCCTGCGTGCGCCAGGGCGTGCCGCTGGTGGCAGGCGCAGCCATCCGCTTTGATGGGCAAATCACCGTGGTCGATCCGCGCAGCAGCGCATCGCCCTGCTACGCCTGCCTGTTTGACCCAGCGGCACAGTTTGAAGAAGTGCAGTGCGCCACCATGGGCGTGTTTGCGCCGTTGGTGGGCGTGATGGGTGCCATGCAGGCCGCCGAGGCGCTCAAGCTGCTGAGCGGTGCCGGACCGTCGCTGGCAGGACGCCTCTTGATGCTGGACGCCCGCACCATGGAGTGGAATAGCCTGCGGGTGCCGCGCAACCCGCATTGCAGCGTCTGCGGCGCAACCGCCACAGCGTAGGAACACGCCTACGTACAGCGCGTGCTGCCGCTGGCAGAATTGCCGACCGGCCAGACCTACAGTGGTTCAACGGTTAACGCACCTGCCCGACGACCGTGCAATGGATCCGATTGTGAAACTCAAGACCTACATCGTTGAAGACAACGCCACCATCCGCGAAAACCTGATTGGCACGCTGGAGGAGTTGGCATCCGTGGAGTCTGTGGGTGCCGCAGCAACGGAGGACGAGGGCAAATCGTGGCTGGCCGCGCACCCTGCGCACTGGGACTTGGCCATTGTGGATTTGTTCTTGCGCCAAGGCAGTGGCTTGGGTGTGCTGGCCGCCTGTCGCAAGCGCCTGCCCCACCAGCGCATGGTGGTGCTCAGCAACTACGCCACCCCGGACGTGCGCGTACGCTGCGCCCAGTTGGGCGTAGATGCTGTCTTCGACAAATCCAATGAGATTGACGCCCTGATCGACTACTGCATCGCTCAGAGCGATGCGGCCCGCCCCTCACCCATCGACTGATGGTGCCCGCCTCAATCAATCAAGCGGTTTTTCAGGGCGTAATAGGTCAAGTCGCTGTTGGAAGACAGCGCCATTTTTTCCATCAGACGGGTGCGGTAGGTGCTCACCGTTTTGACACTCAACGACAGCGCTTTGGCAATGTCGCCCGCCGTTTCGCCACGCGCCAGCTTCAAAAACACCTGAAACTCCCGCTCAGACAGCTGCTCGTGCGCGGGCGCATCGTCCTTGCGGTTGAGTTGCTGGGCCAACAGCTCGGCCACCGCAGGCGTCAGGTAGCGCCGCCCCAGGGCAATGGTGCGAATGGCCTCGACAATCTCTTTGGGCTCGCACTCCTTGTTCAGGTAGCCACTGGCGCCCTGGCGAATCATGCTGATGGCGTAGTGTTCCTCAGGGTAGCCGCTCAGAATCAGGATGCCCATCTCTGGGGCTTTGGCGCGCAGCATGGCCAGTGCGTCCAGGCCGCTTTGCCCGGGCATGGACAAATCCATCACCAACACATCCACAGGGTGGTTGCGCACCAGGTCAATGGCCTCACGGCCATTGGCAGCCTCCCCGGAGACGCGCAAATCCACATGCTCCGACAGAAACTGGCGCAACCCCGAACGCACGATGGCGTGGTCATCCACAATTCCAACATTGATCATTGAGCCTACTTTCCGCAACGGCAGCTCTGTCTGCCCGCAACACCACGATGTGGCCATACATTGAACCGCACAAGCGGTGCCTGCGGCAACCGCTGGCGGGCGTGGCCGCATTATCCAGAAATTCACCATTTCCGCCCCGGAGGGTTCCATGCGCTGGTCCCAACTGCACAAAATTGCCATCAGCCTGCCACTGGCCGTGCTGGCGGCGCTGGCCCTGATTGCCATCAACGAATCGGGCTACCAACGCTCGCACCGCGCGCTGCAAACCATGGCGCACAACCAGGCCGCACACTCCTCCGTCAACCGGCTGCTGCAAAGCATGCTCGATGCAGAAACCGGCCACCGTGGCTACCTGCTGACCGAGGACGAACGCTACCTGCAACCCTACGAGGTTGCGGTATCCACCGTCAATAGCAACCTGGATGAATTGCGCACCCTGCTGGCCGAGTCCCCCGAAGACATGGCCGACTTTGCACAACTCTCGCGGCAAATATCGCGCAAGCTCTCGGAAATGGAGCTGAGCCTGCAGCTGTACCGCCAAGGCAATGAAGACGCCTGGAAGTTCGTCATGTTCAGCGATGTTGGCAAGGAAAACATGGACGCCATCCGCCGCTATGGGCGCGCCCTGCTGGAGCGCAATACCCAGCGCGTCGTCAGCAGCCAGGTCGAAGTGCAGCGCTCGCTGCACCTCTCGCGCCTGGGCATTGCCACCGTCACGGCCATCGGGCTGCTGGCCTTTTACATGTACCTGCGCCAGACCAATGCCCTGCAACGCGCCACCGAGCGCGAGCAAGAAGTGCTGGAACACGAACGCGCGCGCCTGGAAGGCCTGGTGCGCGAGCGCACGGCCTCGCTGTCGGCGCTGGCCAACCATTTGCAGCAAGTGCGTGAAGACGAACGCGGCTATCTGGCCCGTGAACTGCACGACGAACTCGGCGCTCTGCTGACAGCGGCCAAACTGGACGTGGCACGCCTGAAATCCCGCCTGGATACGCAGGCACCCGAAGTGCTGGAGCGCCTGCGCCATCTGAGCGAAACGCTCAATGGCGTCATCGCCCTCAAACGGCGCATCATTGAAGACCTGCGCCCGTCTTCGCTGTCCAACCTCGGACTCACGGCGGCGCTGGAGATACTGACGCGCGAGTTTGCGGAACGGGCCGGCCTTGAAGTGCAAACCAACCTGGAAACCGTAGAACTGAGCGATGCCACCCAGCTCACGGTGTACCGGATGGTGCAGGAGTCCCTCACCAACATCGGCAAATACGCCCACGCACACAAGGTACTGGTCACGGTACACAACCACCCCCAGCATGTGGCGGTGCAGATCCGCGACGACGGCCAGGGTTTTGACCTCTCTGGCATTGGCCGCACATCGCATGGCCTGGCAGGCATGCGCCAGCGCGTAGAGGCCGCTGGCGGGCGCCTGACGGTCAGCTCCACGCCGGGTGAGGGCACGCTGGTGTCTGCCATCCTGCCCACACCCGATTCGAGCGGCGACACCCCGCGCCGCCGCGCCAGCGACCTGACCGTCTGAACAGGCCCTGGGCCATCCGCAGCCAAGCGCTGTCCTACATGCGTGCGGCCCGGATGCTGACGCCTTCGGACGCCTGACACCCACAACGGCCTGGTGCAACACCACCTACAGTCGATTGCACAGCGCACCACCACACAAGGAGCCAGGCATGTTGCACTACGCCGTCGTTTTTCTGGTCATCGCCTTGATCGCAGCCATTTTCGGTTTTGGTGGCATTGCCGCCGGGGCTGTGGATATCGCCAAGATCTTGTTTTTCATCTTCGTGATCATGGCCGTGGTGAGTTTTGTCATCGGTCTGATCAAGCGACGGTGATCTGTCACGCACCCCGACCAGCCTCCACTCTCATTCAGGACTTTCGCCATGAACACCACACCCACCAACACCCCCTCCACTGATACCCGCGCCAGCGCCCAAGCCAGCGATACCGTCCAGCATCTGGCCGATACCGCGCGCCACCTGACGGACAGCGCACTGCAAGGCGCCCAAAGCGCCATCCAAGCCACCCGCAGCGCCGCCGACCAGTCTTTGGACAAGGCTGCGCACAGCGTGCAGGGACTGCGCGAGAGCGCAGAGCCCGCCATCGGCGACCTGGCCGCCAAGGCACAGGCCTTGGCCTCGCGCAGCATTGGCTACTGCGCGCAAAAGCATGCTGTGCTGCGCAGGCAGATGGACGACTGCACCGCCGCTACCACGGAGTACGTGAAAAACCAGCCCGGCAAATCCATGGCGATTGCCGCTGCCACCGGCGCAGCGCTGACGGCCGCAGTGTTGCTGCTGTCGCGTCGGCAGGGCAGCAATACTTGATACTGACAACCCCATCCTCCACATCCACCAAGGAAAAAACCATGAAATATGTACGCGCCATCGCTTTTGCCGCTCTTGCAGGCATCACCATCGTCACCACGGGCTGCTCGGTAGCCCGCCACCAGCAAACTGTGGGTGCTTATGTCGATGACGCTGGCATCACTGCCGCCGTCAAGACCGATTTGATCAAGGCTCCTGAAATCAGTGCACTGCAAATCAATGTGGACACCCAAGGTGGTGCGGTGACTCTGTCGGGTACCGTGCCCACGGATGCCATCAAGACACAGGCTGGCGATATTGCC
>ERZ724523.976-NODE-976-length-16642-cov-9.829806_pt1 | contig 16642 bp, 17 predicted proteins | sample MGYA00376056_ERZ724523 | MGnify/ENA primary metagenome ERZ724523 (study PRJEB28724, sample SAMN07190888) | wastewater metagenome | isolation source: influent of sewage treatment plant in Hong Hong | place: USA: Christiansburg, Virginia | collected 2016-03-01 ... | reverse complement strand
CGGAACGACTCGTAGTCATCGCTGGAGATGGGGAACAGACCCGCATAGACCTGCGGCTTCACCTTCTTGAAGCCGGCCAGCGCCTTGTCGGCACCGTTCTTGGCCTGCGTCAGGGTATCGCCCACAGGGGCGCCGTGGATGTCCTTGATGCCGCAGACGACCCAACCTACCTCGCCACAACCCAGGCCCATGGTGTCCACTTGCTTGGGGGTGAAGATACCGATGCGATCCACGCCCCACACCTGACCGGTGCTCATCACCTTGATCTTGTCGTTCTTCTTGAGCGAACCGTTCTTGATACGCACCAGGGAGACGACGCCCAGGTAGGAGTCGAACCAGGAGTCGATGATCAGCGCCTGCAGCGGGGCATCCGGATCACCTTCCGGTGACGGGATACGGGCCACTATCTCTTCCAGCACCAGATCGACACCCAGGCCGGTCTTGGCGGAGCAACGCACCGCATCGATGGCGTCTATGCCGACTATGTCCTCGATCTCTTCCGCAACCCGCTCGGGTTCTGCGGCAGGCAGATCGATCTTGTTCAGGATGGGCACCACTTCCAGCTCCATCTCCATGGCGGTGTAGCAGTTGGCCAGAGTCTGTGCCTCAACCCCCTGACCGGCATCCACCACCAGCAGAGCCCCTTCACAGGCCGCCAGGGAGCGAGAAACCTCGTAGGAGAAATCCACGTGGCCCGGGGTGTCGATAAAGTTCAGCTGATAGGTGTTACCGTCTTGTGCCTGGTAGTTCAGGGTCACACTCTGTGCTTTGATGGTAATGCCGCGCTCGCGCTCCAGATCCATGGAGTCAAGCACCTGAGCCTGCATCTCGCGGTCGGACAGGCCGCCACAAGTCTGGATCAGACGGTCCGACAGGGTCGATTTACCGTGGTCGATGTGCGCAATAATCGAAAAGTTACGAATGTGTTTCATCGAGCAAGAATCACTCAAAATTAAGTTAGGGTCGGATATGAGGGCAGGATTTTACTGGATAACCAGGTCGACGGCCAATCTTTAGTCGGCGGGCACCAGAAATAGCGCCTTGTCTGGCGGGCCCTCGGCACCAAAACGGCGGCGACGGAGCCAGAAAAGGGTAACGCCGCTCAGGAGAGGTGACGGGTATTGAGTACCACGCCGAGCATGCGGGGACCATATTCCCCTTGCTCGAGCCGGGCAGAAAAGTAACGAACCAGTAAAAATCCGATGGTGCCACCGAGCAAGCAACTGAGGATGGTGACGCCCTCCCCCGCCGACAGCAGCGGCGCCAACCAGAGCTGGCCGAGCAGGGCACCGAGTAGCAGGCAGAACAGCGGCAGCACATAAACCAGGGCCGCGCCGCGCAGGATACTCGCCTGGGGAATGCCAAGCCTGATTTGCTGACCGACCAGAACCTCGGCGGTCAGCGCCACCCGCAGTCGCTGCGACTTCAGGGGAAAGGCCTTGGCGACTGTGCCGGTACCGCAATTGGACTGCTGGTGGCAGCCGCTGCAGGCTGAACGCCGTTCACACTCCACCCAGGCAAAAGCCCCCTCGACGGCCACCACGGTTGCCAGCTCTTCGCTCATGTTACTCACAAGATGACTCCAGACGAACGGCTATGGACTTACCCGATCTCAGCACGGTCGTCCCGGTTCGGCAAGTGGCCGCATGCCACCTCACTGAACCGCCTCGTTGCGGGCCAGCGGCTGCACCGACTCGGCGATGCGCTTGGCCGTCTCGGTAGGGACTTCCCCGACCACGGTGATCTCCACGCCGACCTCGTTGACGAAGCTCACCAGTGAAGTGGCCCCCTGGCGGATCAATTGCTGACGCACCGCCTGCTTGGGATCGACCCGGGAGACATAGACGGAGAGATCCACCACGCCGTCCGACAGCATCATGTAGTCCACCGGCAGGCTGGTGCTGACCAGCTGGTGCCTGTCCTGAGAGAGCACCTTGAATCCACCCGGCAGCCAGGTCAGGTGCCAGTTCAGGGTCTGCTGGGGAGCGGGATAGGCGTCTTCCAATGCCAGCGCATCGGGCAGCTTGCTGCGGGCCAAGGTGACAAGCCAGGGCGCGGGCGCCGGCTGCCTGTCCAGATCTACCCCCAGCACCTGCTCCACCAGGTTGCCTTCCTTGTCCACCATGTCCACCCGCAGCAGCAGATGACTCTGCTCATCGACCCAGAGTACAAAGCCGTACTTGTCCGCCTCCTTGGGCACCAGTCTCACGACTTGCGCCACCAGACCGGCCACCCGGCTACGACCGGCCAGCACGGGGTCATAGCTTTCCAGCACCCGGGGCAGCGGCATCCTCACCAGACTCGACCATACGCCAGGAAAACGCGCCCCCTTCAGTGTGTAGGGTTCGTGGGTGTTCTCGAAGAAGGTGTATTCATTCTGGCGTTGCAGGTACTCCACCGCCTTGCCGTCGAGGTAGCTCAGATGAGCAACCTCCTTGCCATCGATCACCCCGTGACTGAAACGAATGGGCTCGAGGCGTCCCTGACGGGCCTTGACCATGGACAACTCAAAATTTTGTTGCGAAACGGCACTCTGCATCTGCTGCAACAAGGCCTCGGCCGACAGATCGTCGGCCGAGGCCTTGGCACAAATCAGCAGGAGAGAGGCCAGCAGAATGAGGCTGGACTGGCGCACGGTCTGATCCCTAAAGATGCGTTATTCCTGAATCTGCTTGTCTTGCAGCAGACGCTGTTGCAATTGATGGTCTCGCAGGAAGGCGTTGATACGCTCGCGCTGCTCCTGCATCTGTTGCTCGTTCAAGCCTTGCTGGCGAGGAGTGGCGCGGTTGCCCTCCTGGGGATAGTGCACACTCACTGGCGTCGCACTGCCACCGACCGGTATGGTGTTGAGCACAGGGTTGGCCGGCATGCCGTCGCTGCCCTGGTACTGCTGCACCCCGAAGATGACGGCGGCGGCCACCGATGCGGCAATGGCGTACTGCCCCATCTGTTGGCCAAACCGGCGGACCAGAGGTATTACCTTGCCAGCAGGCTTCACCTGAGGCATAACAGGTTGCACCAGCTTGGGCGCCAGTATGACGGGTTCATCTTCCAGTGCCAGCATGATGCTGTCACTGAGATCCAGTTGCAGATTGACCGGCAGGTCTCCCCGCATGGCATCACCGATCAGATGGTAACGAGCCCAGGTATCTTGCAGAGCGGGATCCGTTCCCAGCTCGTTCAGAACCTCCATGTCGCTGAGGTCACCATCCATCAGGGCTGAAAGTTGCTCTTTATTTGCCATAAGTTTGCCTGTCTTTCCCCAGTTTAATTCTCGATCAGAGGTTGCAGCTTTTTATCGATTGCTTCCCTCGCCCGAAAGATACGGGATCTCACCGTACCCACAGGGCAATCCATGATCTCCGCAATCTCTTCGTAGCTCAGCCCTTCCATTTCACGAAGGGTGATCGCTGTTCTCAAGTCTTCTGGCAAGGCTTCTATGGCGGCAAACACGGTACGCTTGATCTCGTCGGTCAGCGCCAGATTTTCCGGGGTGGCCACTTCTTGCAGGGCTTCACCACCACCATAATATTCAGCCTCGTCCGCTTCGACATCACTGCTGGGCGGTCTGCGCCCCTGTGAGGTCAGGTAATTTTTGGCCGTGTTGACGGCGATCCGATACAACCAAGTGTAAAACGCACTCTCGCCACGGAATGTCGGCAACGCCCGGTAAGCCTTGATAAAGGCCTCCTGCGCCACATCCGGCACATCGCCCGGATTGTTGACATACCTGGCCACCAGGTTGACCACCTTATGCTGGTATTTTCTTACCAACAGGTTGAATGCATTTTTATCGCCACGCTGGACCCGTTCAACCAGCTGTTCGTCCAGTAGATTCTGGTCGCTCATCAGAGCCGTAAAACCCCCATCAGGTTATCGTTCTTCTTTTCCGGCCCCTTCTAAGCGCACAAGTTCAGACAGGAGGAATCAGAGAAAGTTCGCTTGCATTGAAAAAAATGTGATGCAGGCTGCATCACAACCCCCCTTGGGCTACCATGGGGCCAGTTCTTAATCCAGGCCAATGATACTTATGAAAGCAAGTGTTGAATACCTTTGCGACGTACTGATCATTGGCAGCGGTGCCGCCGGTCTGTCCCTCGCGTTGCGATTGGCAGACCAGGCCAAAGTCCTGGTTCTGAGCAAGGGGCCCATCAGTGAAGGGGCCACTCTCTATGCGCAAGGAGGCATCGCTGCCGTGTTCGACGAGACCGACAGCATCGAATCCCATGTGAGCGACACGCTCAACGCTGGCGCCGGGCTGTGTGACCCGGCCGTGGTGGAGTTCACCGCCCGCAACGCCCGCGACTCCATCCAGTGGCTGATCCAGCAAGGTGTCCCCTTCGATCAGGAGGAGGATGCCGAGGGGGAATCCCACTATCACCTGACCCGGGAAGGGGGTCACAGCCATCGCCGCATCTTCCACGCGGCGGACGCCACCGGCAAAGCGGTGCAGCTCACCCTGATCGATCAGGTACGCGCCCACCCCAACATCCAGTTGATGGAGCGCTTCAACGCAGTCGATCTCATTACCACCCGCAAGCTGGACCTGCCAGGCAACCGGGTACTCGGCGCCTACGTCTGGAATCGCAACGTCGAGCAGGTCGAGGTGATCCGCGCCCGCTTCGTGGCACTGGCCACCGGCGGCGCCTCCAAGGTGTATCAGTACACCTCAAACCCGGACGTGAGCTCGGGGGACGGCATCGCCATGGCGTGGCGCGCTGGCTGTCGGGTGGCGAACCTGGAGTTCAACCAGTTCCATCCCACCAGCCTGTTCCATCCCGATGACCCCAACTTCCTGCTGACCGAAGCGTTGCGCGGGGAAGGGGCCTATCTGCGCCGTCCCGATGGCAGCCGCTTCATGCCAGACTTCGACGAGCGGGCCGAGCTGGCACCCCGTGATATCGTCGCCCGCGCCATCGACCACGAGATGAAGCGACTCGGGGCCGACTGCATGTATCTGGACATCAGCCACAAACCGGCCGACTTCATCATCAAGCACTTCCCGACCATTTATGAGCGCTGTCTCGCGGTGGGCATCGACATCACCAAGGAGGCGATGCCCATAGTACCGGCGGCCCACTACACCTGTGGCGGCGTGATGATCGACAACAACGGCCAGACCGACATCCCCGGCCTCTACGCCATCGGCGAGGTGACCTACACCGGGCTGCACGGCGCCAACCGCATGGCCTCCAACTCCCTGCTGGAATGCGTGGTCTACGCCCATCAGGCGGGGGCCGACATCCTGGCCAAGCTCCCGACCAGCGTGGAACCACCCCATCTACCCGCCTGGGACGAGAGTCAGGTGGATGACTCGGACGAACAAGTGGTGATCCAGCACAACTGGCACGAGTTGCGGCTGATGATGTGGGATTACGTGGGGATAGTGCGCACCAACAAACGGCTGGCGCGCGCCAAGCGCCGCATCGACCTGCTCAAGCAGGAGGTGCAGGAGTACTACGCCAACTTCCGCGTCTCCAACAACCTGCTGGAGCTGCGCAACCTGTTGCAGGTGGCCGAGCTCATCGTCAACTGTGCCCTGGAGCGCAAGGAGTCCCGCGGGTTGCACTACAACCTCGACTACCCGGACATGCAAGCAAACCCCAAGCCGACAGTGCTGACGCCGGATCGGGAGTGAATGACTCCCACCACCGTCAATCAGATGACCCCGCCCCGGCGGGGTCATCTGTTATGGGGTGAATCTGGCGGTTTGGGCAGGGCGAGGTGGATGGCGCGGGCCAGGGCGCGGTAATGCTCGGGTGCCAGGGCGTCGGAGAAGAGCCAGAGGCGGCGCTCGGCGCCCTCTTCTGTCTGCAACCTCAGCCAGAGCACACCGGGCAGGATACGGCTGCGGTCATCCAGCCGATGACGTCGGCCTTGCCACTCCAGCCACTCTCCGTCCCAGCAGAGCGCATCGCCCCTCTGCATGACGGGGCGCCAGGCCAGCCAGAGCCCCAGCAACCAGCAGGGGAGAAACAGCCCCCATTGCCAGCCATGGATCAGAGCGGCAACCGGCCAGAGCAACAGCAGAAACAGGGCAAGCAGCAGCATGCGCTGCCGCCGGGAGGGGATGACGGGCATCAGGACCCGCATCAGGAATCAACTCAGACGATCATGACGGGCCTGATTGCGTTCCAGGATCAGGGGGATCATGGCGGCGAAATCGGGATCGCTCGGCACACCATGGCCCATGCTCCAGCGGAACAGTTCGGGATCCTCGCACTCCAGCAGGCGGATGAAGGTCTGCTGCTGTGCTTCGCTCAGGGAGTCGAACTCGTGCTCGAAAAAGGGCATAAATATCACATCCAGCTCGAGCATGCCGCGACGGCAGGCCCACTTCAGGCGGGACTTTTCAATTGGGCTCAACATGGAACTCTCCTTACAAAGACCCGAGGATGGTAGCAGCTGGATTTTCCGGCTGACAAACATTCCTTACGTCTTTACCATGCAGGTCACATACTTTCTGTCTCTGGAATACCATCGTGAGCCTGCCGACCCCTGTTCTTCCTGCCGAGCCAACCCTGTTTCCCCTGACCGATCTGGCCATCACCCGCCTCACCGGCAATGATCGCGTGAAATATCTGCAAGGCCAGGTCACCTGCGACGTCAACGCCCTGCAACCTGGCCAGAGCACCCTCGGCGGCCATTGCGATCCCAAGGGCAAGCTGTGGAGCGATTTTCGCCTGCTCTGCCTCGATGAAAGCCTGCTGCTGCTGACCAAGCCGTCGGTGCTGGCGCGCCAGTTGCCCGAACTCAAGAAGTTTGCGGTGTTCGCCAAGGTCGAGATCGGCGAGTTCCAGGGCCAGGCGATCGGTCTGGCCGGTCAGGGTACGGATGCCTGGATCGCGGCGCAATACGGCCTTCAGGAAACCGGCCTTGTCGAGGGGGGCATGGCGGTCAGGGTGGAAGCCGAACGATGGTTGCTGGTGAGCGAACAACCGCTCGATATCGGCTTGCCCGTCGGACAGGAATCACTCTGGTGGGGTCTGGATATCAAGGCCGGCATCCCGCACCTGGAGGCGGTTCATCAGGGTGAGTACATTCCCCAGATGCTGAACCTGCAGGCCCTGGACGGCATCAGCTTCACCAAGGGCTGCTACATGGGACAGGAGATAGTGGCGCGCGCAAAGTACCGTGGTGCCAACAACCGCGCCCTCTTCGTGCTGGCCGGGCAGGCCAGTGGCCCCGTTGCCAGCGGCGATACCCTGGAGATCCAGCTCGGTGACAACTGGCGGCGCAGCGGCATGGTGCTGAACGCCTGGCAGCAGGATGGCCAGCTGTGGCTCACCGCCGTGCTGCCAAAAGACACCGAGGCCGATGCCAGTTTCCGCCTCAAGCAGGAGGAAGGCTCCCGCCTTGCCCTGCAACCCCTGCCCTACTCCCTGACCGAGTAAGGTCGGCTAACGAGGTACCCGCGCCAGCAGGGCCTCCTTCAGCCAGCGCCCCGCCTGCCCGAGCGGGCGGGCGCGATACCACTGCAACTCCAGTTCCAGCTCGGCCTGGGGAATGAAATCCGGCTTGAGTACCACCAGCTCCCCTCGCGCCAGCGGCCGGTGCAGCAGAAACTCGGGCACCGCAGACCAGCCCAGCCCCAGCTTGACCAGCTCCAGGATCCCGAGATCCCCCTCGACCCACCACACCTGGGACGAGAGGCGAAAGCGATGGCGCTCCGTGCCCTCCCGCCGCCCCGTCACCATCAGCTGGCGGGCCCCTTGCAGGTCGCTCTCGTGCAGCGGTGTCTTGTGGGCCAGGGGATGATCCGGGGAGACCACCAGGGGCATGGCGACGCTCCCCAGGGAGCGGGAAACCAGCTCCCGCTCGGGGTGCGCCTTCTGGTAGCTGATGCCGAGCTGGGCCCGCCCGCTCTTGAGCAGCTCGGTCACATCTTCCATCAGCGGGAACAGCAGCTCCAGCTCCACCGCCGGGTAGCGGCCGGCGAACGCCTCCAGCAGGGCCCCCAGCCAGGGCAGGTGGGAGTCATCGTCGATGGCGAGCGTCAGGCGCGACTCTATGCCGCTGGCCAGCTCCCCGGCAATGGCCTGCAGCCGCTCACTCTGGGCCAGCAGCACCCCCGCCTCCTGACTGATGCGGGCCCCCGCCTCGGTCAGCACCGGGTAGCGGCCGCTGCGATCGAACAACTCGAGGCCGAGGTCGATCTCCAGGTTGGCAATGGCGGTGCTCACCACCGACTGCGCCTTGCCCAGCCGGCGCGCCGCCGCCGAGAAAGATCCCGTCTCAGCCGCCGCCAGCAACGCCTTGAATTGTTCCAGTGAAGGGGTCATCCGTCTGCTCCTGCTCTGCTCTTGGACCTAGCTCTATCTATTTTAACGATAGATACCAACATGAACCTATCGAATAATAGCGATACATTGGTCGCCATCCACAGAAAGAGATAGATAGAGAGACAGATGATGCGTAATACCCGTGACCGCCTGCGCCACGCCATCGGCTTCGAATTGATTGGCCTGCTGATCGCCGCCCCCCTGGCAAGCTGGGTCACCGGCGTCGGTCTCAACCACATGGGCCCGCTTGCCCTGTTCTTCTCGGTAGTCGCCACCGTCTGGAACTATGTCTACAACATCGGGGTGGACAGGTTGCTGCTACGCCTGCAGGGCCATACCCACAAGAGCCTGTGGCAGCGGGTGCTGCATACCTTGGGTTTCGAGGGGGGCTTGCTGGTCGTCGCACTGCCGGTAATGTCCTGGTGGCTCGACATCGGTCTGCTGGAGGCGCTGCTGCTGGATCTGGGCTTCGTGCTGTTCTACCTGGTCTATGCCTTCATTTACAACTGGAGCTATGACAAGGTGTTCCCCATCCCGGGCCAGGGGGCGCAACGGGTCACGGGTTAACAGAGGAAGGGAATAAAACGAGGCACCATCATGCGGCTGGCATGATGGTGCTGATCTGGAGCCTCAGAAGACAGGCATTCAGGCTTGCGCCTTTACCTCGTCGGCGGGCGTCTCGATCTGGGCCGATTCCTGGTTCAGCATGGCCTCAAGGTCGCTCTGATATTGGTTCAGCATGCGCTGTGCCGCGACCATGTCCCCCTTGTGCAGACGCTCGAACAGATGGTGCTGCACCACACCGTTGAGGTACTCCACCGTGATGGGTTGCTCCAGGGCGGACAGCAGCTCCTCTTTCTCCAGTTCAGCATTGATTTCATCGACACTGGTACGCAGCAGACCGGCCAGTTGCACCAACATGCGGCGCTCGCCTTCACGCAACAGGCTCAACATGCGGTTTCTCTGCTGCTCATTCTGTTGGGTCATACATTTCCTTACGTAGAGTGGGAACAAGCCCGCTCATTCTGCCCTGTCCTTTTCACAGCGTCTATCTCGGGCGCATCACTAATTGAGCGTCCCGCCAGCCGGGCGCGGACCGGGTGCTATTTGCCCCTTTGCCCGGTATAGTAACCGCTGTTCCAGAGGGCCAGAGCGCCCCCGTTGATGAGACTGCCAACCCCATGACCGACGCCATTCTGGTGCTCTGCACCTGCCCTGATGAAGCCAGTGCAGACCTCCTCTGCGAGCACCTCCTCACCCAGCGCCTCGCCGCCTGCATCAACCAGTTACCGGGAGTAAACTCCGTCTATCGCTGGCAGGGGAAAATTGAGCGCGCACGTGAAATCCAGCTCATCATCAAATCCAGGGCCTCGCTGTTCGAGCCCTTGCGTCAGTGCATTCTGGCCCACCACCCTTACCAGGTGCCGGAGATCCTGGCGCTCCCCGCAAGCCAGGGTCATCAACCCTATCTCGACTGGTTGACACAGGAGACCTCATGACACTGTTTCACCTGCTTTCCCCCCTGCTGCTCCTGCTGAGCCTGCTCGCGGTCCCCGTCCAGGCCAGCAGCCAGGATCTGCTCAGCAGTCTCGGCATCGAGACCAATGCCCAGCCCAAATTTCTGAAAGTCGACGAGGCCTTCGCCCTCGAGAGCGAGCAGCAAGGAAACAAGCTGCTGCTGACCCTGCGCCTCGCCGACGGTTACTATCTCTATCGCCACAGCATCGGCGTCAAGGGGGACAACCTCGCCTTCGAGGCGCCCGTGCTGCCTGCAGGCACCGAACATGAGGATGACTTCTTCGGCAAGACCCGGGTCTTCTATCAGGAGCTGAAGATCCCCGTCACCCTGACCGAGGTGGGGGGCTCCGCCAGCCTCAAGATAAGCTATCAGGGTTGCACCGAGGGTCTCTGCTATCCGCCCACCGACAAGCTGATCCCCGTGCAGCCTCTCACTACCACCAGTGACGCCGCCGGGCAGGCCGGCCCCGCTGACGCCATCAAAGCGCCAGCCAGCAGCCAGCAGGATCGACTGGCGGCCGCCCTCGGCAGCCAGGGCTTCTGGCTCAGCATCGCCGCCTTCTTTGCGCTCGGGCTGGGGCTGGCATTCACCCCCTGCGTCTTCCCCATGTACCCCATTTTGACCGGCATCATCGCCGGTGCCGGTCAGCACCTCTCCACCCGCCGCGCCTTCCTGCTCTCCTTCGTCTATGTGCAGGGGATGGCGGTCACCTACACCCTGCTCGGGCTGGTCGTCGCCTCGGCCGGCTTGAAGTTCCAGGCCGCGCTGCAGCACCCCTATGTGCTGATCGGCCTCTCCATCATGTTCGTGCTGCTGGCGCTCTCCATGTTCGGGCTCTATACCCTGCAACTGCCGAGTAGCCTGCAGACCCGGCTGTCAGGCCTCTCCAACCGCCAACAGGGTGGATCCGTGGTAGGGGTTGCCATCATGGGGATGATCTCCGGCCTGGTCTGCTCCCCCTGCACCACGGCGCCGCTCTCGGGGGCGCTTATTTACGTAGCCCAGAGCGGCGATCTCTGGCTTGGCGGCGCGGCGCTCTATGCCCTGTCGCTGGGGATGGGTCTGCCGCTGCTGCTGCTCGGCACCTCGGGGGGCAAGTTGCTGCCCAAGGCGGGCGCCTGGATGGATGTGATCAAGCAACTCTTTGGTTTTGCACTGCTGGCGGTGCCCATACTGCTGCTGTCACGGCTCTTGAGCGAGCAGATCGCCACCCTGCTCTGGCTCGGCTGGGCGCTGGTGCTGTGTGCCTATCTCTATCACCACAACCAGCATCGCGCCCACTCGCTCGGCAAGAGTCTCGGCGGCTTCGTGCTGTTGCTGGTGATGATGACTCTGGTGGTGGTGGGCAAGGACCTGCTGCTGCCCGAGCCTGGCGTCAAGGCCAGCACCGGGATCCAGGCTCCTCAATTCATCCGCATCAAGACCCTGGATGACCTCAAGACCCGACTCGAGGCCGCCCGCGGCAAGCCGGTGCTACTGGATCTCTACGCCGACTGGTGCGTCGCCTGCAAGGAGTTCGAGCACAAGACCTTCAGCGATCCCGAGGTGCAATCGCGCTTTGCTGACATGGTGCTGCTGCAGGCGGATGTCACCGCCAACGACGATGCGGATGTGGCGCTGCTCAACGGGCTGAACGTGCTGGGGCTACCGACCCTGATCTTCTTCGATCGCGATGGCAACGAGGTAAGCGGTCAGCGGGTGACCGGCTTTATGGGGCCCGCCGAGTTCCTCGGCCAGCTGGACAAGCTGCGCTGAATCATGGCGGTCTGCTTTAGCTCGCGGGCCGCCCTCTCCACTGCGCGTTGATTTTTCTGACCATCCCTTGTATATGACAGGCGCCATGGCAAAATTTTCCCTTTCCCGTCTCGCATCATCCGGAGTTTTGATGAAAAAGTGGTTCATCCCCCTGCTGGCCTGCTGGCTCTATGGCTGCAACTCAGGTCCAGGTGAAGAGGCGATCCAGAGCCAGGTCACCGCCAGGCTGCAGGCCGAGACAGACGCTAACCTGTTCGAGATCAGCGACTTCGCCGTGCTCGACAAGGAGGAGCGGATGGAGGGGGTCTATCTCGTCAGGGTGAGCTACCGGCTCCACTTCAAGCAGGGGCTGGATCAGCTGCAGGTACTGCACGACGAGGATCTGGTCTATGACAGGGTCGGCCCCTTCCAGCAGGAGATGGCGCTGATGGAGCTGGAGCGCAAATACGGCGAATTCGAGGCAGGCCAGGCCCTGGCGCAGGAGAGCCAGGTCTGGATGATGAAGACAGAGCAGGGCTGGCAACTGGCAGAACCGGCGCAGCAGGGATAAGCGCCCTCCTCCCTGCCGCCAGCCCTCCCCCTTAGACTTACAGCAGATCCTTCATCCGGTGCCACAGCATCCCGAGCGCCAGCAAGGGGGAGCGCAGGGCAGGTCCGCCGGGGAAGGTCATGTGGGGCACGCTACTGAAGAGATCGAAGCCCCGGCTCTCCCCCCTGATCGCCTCGGCCACCAGCTTGGCGGCCATGTGAGTGGCATTGAGGCCGTGCCCCGAGTAAGCCTGGGCATAGAACACATTGGGATGCTCCTTGAGGCGCCCGATCTGAGGCAGCCGGTTGGCGCCTATGCCTATCATGCCCCCCCACTGAAACTCGATGGCGGTGCCCGCGAGCTCAGGGAAGACCCGCAGCAGCTTGGGCAGCATAAACGCCTTGATGTCCCTGGGATCACGCCCCGAGTAGTTGCAGGCCCCGCCAAACAGCAGGCGACCATCGGCCGACAACCGGTAGTAGTCGAGCGCCACGTTCTGATCGCACACAGCCATGTTTTGCGGCAGCAGCCGCTGGCGCAGCCGTTTCTCCAGCACCTGGGTGGCGAGTATGTAGGAGCCCGCCGGCAGCACCTTGCCCCCCAGTTCGGGATTGAGCTCATTGAGGTAGGCGTTGCAGCCGATCACCAGGTAGTTGGCGCGGCAGCGGCCGTGGGCCGTGGTCACCTCGACCCGTTCGCCATACTCGATGTGGGTCACCCTGGAGTGCTCGAACAGGGCGACGCCCAGGCTGGCTGCCGCACGGGCCTCGCCGAGCGCCAGGTTGAGGGGGTGCAGGTGGCCTGAGCCCATGTCGATCATGCCGCCGATATAGCGATCCGACCCCACCACTGACCTTATCTCCCCCTTGGGGACCAGCCTGAGTTCATGCCGGTAACCCAGGCTGGCCAAGTGCTCGGCATCCTCCTCAAATCCCTTGAGGTGGCGTGACTTGGTGGCGAGGTCGCAGTAGCCCCAGATCAGATCGCAGTCGATGTTGAACCGCGCGACCCGCTCGCGCACCAGCTGCACCGCCTCCAGCCCCATCAGGTCCAGCTCGCGCACCCCTTGCTCGCCTATCCAGCGGGCAAACTGGCTGGTGTCGTGGCCGATGCCGCGAATGAGCTGGCCGCCGTTGCGCCCAGAGGCGCCCCAGCCGATGCGGTTGGCCTCCAGCAGCACCACCTTGTAACCGGCCTCGGCCAGGTTGATGGCGGTGTTGAGGCCGGTGAAACCGCCGCCTATGATGCAGACGTCGGCATCCAGCTCACCGCTGAGCTCGGGCCACTGCCTATGGTCGTTGCGGGTGGCCGCGTAATAGGAGGCCACGTGCTCCTGGTGTCCGTTGTGTCTTCCTGTCTGCATGCTCAGCATCCTGCCTTGGTTGCATTTGTTTACTAAATTAAACGCAGTGTCATCGATAATACCCAGCCCAGGGTCACCATTCCAGCCTCCGTGGATCACAGAAATGTAAAAGGTGTCCCGAAGGACACCTTTTTAGGGGCCAGCCGAGGGCCCAAAATGAAAGAGGCGCCCCGCAGGGCGCCTCTTCAGCAATCAAGATACGGTAACGAATTACAGTACGTTGATGGCGTTCAGGTCGGAGAAGGCTTTCTCCAGACGGGCGATCATGGAAGTCTGACCGGCACGCAGCCATACGCGCGGATCGTAGAACTTCTTGTTCGGCTTGTCGGCGCCTTCCGGGTTGCCCAGCTGGCCTTGCAGGTAGGCTTCGTTGGTCTTGTAGAAGTTCAACAGACCTTCCCAGGTAGCCCACTGGGTGTCGGTGTCGATGTTCATCTTCACGACGCCGTAGGAGATGGATTCGCGGATCTCTTCCAGGGTGGAACCTGAGCCACCGTGGAACACGAAGTCCAGGGACTTGGCCGGCAGACCGAACTTCTCGGAAACGTATTTCTGGGAAGCGTCCAGGATGGACGGGGTCAGCTTGACGTTACCCGGCTTGTAAACACCGTGCACGTTGCCGAAGGAGGCAGCGATGGTGAAACGCGGGCTGATCTTGGACAGACGCTCGTAGGCGTAAGCCACGTCTTCCGGCTGGGTGTACAGGGCGGATTGATCCATGTGGCTGTTGTCCACACCGTCTTCTTCGCCACCGGTGCAACCCAGTTCCAGCTCCAGAGTCATGTTCATCTTGGCCATGCGAGTCAGGTACTCGCAGCAGATGTCGATGTTCTCTTCCAGAGACTCTTCGGACAGATCCAGCATGTGGGAGGAGAACAGCGGCTTGCCGGTCTCGGCAAAGTGCTTCTCGCCCGCTTCCAGCAGACCGTCGATCCACGGCAGCAGCTTCTTGGCGGCGTGGTCGGTGTGCAGGATTACCGGTACACCGTAGGCTTCGGCAACGGCGTGCACGTGCTTGGCACCGGAGATGGCACCGATGATGGCAGCCTGCTGGCCTTCCAGCTTCAGACCCTTGCCGGCGGTGAACACGGCACCACCGTTGGAGAACTGAACGATGACCGGGGCTTTGACCTTGGCGGCAGCTTCCAGCACGGCGTTGACGGAGTCGGTACCGACGCAGTTCACGGCAGGCAGAGCAAAGCCGTTCTCTTTAGCGATGGCGAACACTTTCTGAACGTCATCACCAGTGATCACGCCGGGTTTTACGAAGTCGAAAATTTTCTTAGACATGTTTAATCGTCCTGTTCTCGTATGCCGTTAATAAAAAATGGGGGGTTCATCATGAACCGGCACAGCGGCCACATGATAAACGAAACGGGAGGCTTTTGCCCCCCGTCCCGGGTCAATTAGGCTTTGGCGCGCTCTTCGAGAATCGCGACAGCCGGCAGTACCTTGCCTTCTACGAACTCCAGGAAGGCGCCGCCGCCGGTGGAGATGTAGGAGACCTTGTCGGCGATGCCGAACTTGTCGATGGCGGCCAGGGTGTCACCACCGCCAGCGATGGAGAAGGCCGGGGAAGCGGCGATAGCTTCGGCGATCACCTTGGTGCCTTCGGCGAACTGGTCGAACTCGAACACACCGACCGGGCCGTTCCACAGGATGGTCTTGGCGTTCATGATGATGTCGGCCAGGGCCTTGGCAGAGTCAGGGCCGATGTCGAAGATCATGTCGCCATCGGTCACATCGCTAACAGACTTGATGGTGGCCGGGGTGGACTCGGAGAATTCGGTACCCACGACGACGTCTGTGGTCACCGGAATGTTGGTCTCGGCAGCCAGCTTCTTGGCGGTGTCGATCAGGTCGTGCTCGCACAGGGACTTGCCGACGTTGTGACCGGCAGCGGCGATGAAGGTGTTGGCGATGCCACCACCAACCACCAGCTGGTCAGCGATCTTGGAGAGGGATTCCAGCACGGTCAGCTTGGTGGAGACCTTGGAGCCGCCAACGATGGCAACCATGGGGCGCTCGGGCTTCAGCATGGCCTTGCCCAGGGCGTCCAGTTCACCCGCCAGCAGCGGACCGGCACAGGCAACCGGGGCGAACTGGGCCACACCGTAGGTGGAACCTTCGGCACGGTGAGCAGTACCGAACGCATCCATTACAAAGACGTCACACAGGGCGGCGTATTTTTTGGCCAGCTCTTCGGTGTTCTTCTTCTCGCCTTTGTTGAAACGGCAGTTTTCCAGCACAACCAGCTCACCGGCGGCGACGTCTACGCCATCCAGGTAATCCTTGGCCAGGCGGACCGGGCAGGACAGAGCGTCTTTCAGATAGTTGACTACCGGGGCCAGGGAGAATTCTTCGTTGTATTCACCCTCGGTCGGACGACCCAGGTGGGAGGTGATCATCAGCTTGGCGCCCTTTTCCAGAGCCAGCTTGATGGTCGGCAGCGTCGCCACGATACGTGCATCGGAAGTGACCTTGCCGTCTTTTACCGGCACGTTCAGGTCAGCACGGATCAGAACGCGTTTACCCGCCAGATCCAGGTCGGTCATCTTGATAACAGACATATTCAGTCCTCTATATATTTTCAGGTAATGTTAAAAAAACAGTAACCTTGCGCCCGGTGCAGACTCTCAGCCTGCGGCCATCATGGCCCGGGTGGTATCCAGCATGCGGTTGGCGAAGCCCCATTCGTTATCACACCACATCAACATCTTGACGAGGTTGGCATCGCTCACCCGGGTCTGGGTACCATCAATGATGCAGGAGTGTGCATCATGATTAAAGTCTACGGAGACCAGCGGCTCTTCCGTGTAGTCCAGGATACCCTGTAATGTACCTCTGGATGCCCGTTGCAGGGCTTGATTTACGTCACTAACTGTCACTTTTTTACGAACAGTAATGCTGAGATCCATGGCGGTGACGTTGATGGTCGGCACCCGTACCGCGATCGCCTCGAACTTGCCGGCGAAGTGGGGGAGGATTCGCTCCAACCCCTTTGCCAGCTTGGTATCCACCGGGATGATGGACTGGCTGGCGGCCCGGGTTCGACGCAAGTCGCTGTGATAGGCATCGATGACTTGCTGATCGTGCATGGCCGAATGAATTGTCGTAATAGTACCACAATTTATCTCGAATTCTCGATGCAATGTTTCGATGACGGGCACCACGCAGTTGGTGGTACAGGAGGC
>ERZ724523.973-NODE-973-length-16662-cov-7.175408_pt1 | contig 16662 bp, 8 predicted proteins | sample MGYA00376056_ERZ724523 | MGnify/ENA primary metagenome ERZ724523 (study PRJEB28724, sample SAMN07190888) | wastewater metagenome | isolation source: influent of sewage treatment plant in Hong Hong | place: USA: Christiansburg, Virginia | collected 2016-03-01 ... | reverse complement strand
TGGCTCTGGCTCTGCTACCAACAGCTCTGCGGCGGCGCGGGCACGCTCAGCTTGCATTTCGGCCTCGTAAGCCTCTTCCTGCGCAGCCAACTCTTCCAGCGCAGCCAGCGCATCCTCCAACGGGGGGGTCAATGTGTTGGCCACCTCCGTCTGAAGAATCTGCCGCAGCGCATCCTGCACCTGCACGTTGGCCTGCTTAAGAAAGCCAGCGGCAAACTGGTGCAGAAGCCGGCGAATATCCTCAGCAGCATCTATAAACACCTGCGCCTGCGCAGGCTCCCCACAGGACTGTAGTTGCACATGGGAGAGTGCGTGCTCCAGCAACCTGGCCGTCTCGGACAAAGCCATGAAGCCCACGGTGGCAGAGCTGCCTGCCAGGGAGTGCGCCAAAGCAACCGCCGTATTGGGCAGTGGCTCATGCAGCTCCAGCGACCACTCTTGGAGCGAAACTGCCAGCCGACGCGACCATTCATCCGCCTCGTTGAGGTACACGTTGTAGAGCGGTATCCCAATACGCAGTGTGCCGATGACTTTGACAGCATCCTCCAACGGAGCGGGCATCGAGTCCTGTACAGGTGCAGTGTTTTCGGGTGGTACCGGTTGTGGCTCAGCAGCCGCTTGCAGCTCCATTTCCGGCTGTACTGCCAAAGGTGCCACCGATGCCTCAACGGTAAGCTCTGGCTCTGGCTCTGGCTCTGGCTCTGGCTCTGGCTCTGGCTCTGCAACGGCGCCTGCCGCCAAAGTGGACTCCGGAGCAACTACTTCTGCGAAGGACACCTCTGGCACAGCCAGCTTCTCAGGTTCCTGCGCCATCTCTGGCTCGGCCACAGCGACTGTCTCAAAGGCAGTCTCCGGAACAGCTTCCTGTGGAGCGAAGGGTTCTTCGGGTGCAGCCAGCGCTTCAGGCTCAAATGCCACTTCCGGCGGCAACGCAGGCGCCACCTCCAACTCGCTCACAACCGCATCTGGCCAAGCAAGCGGTAGTTCCAGCAGGTTTCCTTCTGCCACTACCTGCTCAGGTGCAATTTCTTCAGGTGTAATCTCTTGCGCTGGAGACTCCAGACTGTTGGCAGGCTCAGCAAACGCTTCAACGCTTGGCTCCCAACCAAAATCTTCCGGCAGCAATACCGGCAAAGGCTCTGAACCCACCAACAACGGTGGAGCTTCCACCACAGGCTGCACTTCGGGCAGCGGCTCGGTCATATCCAGCGCCGTAGTGAACTCGGCAAAATCAATCTCTTCAGCAGGTGCTTGCACAAAGGCCGTATCCGTAGTGGACAGTGCCTCTGGCGCTGCCGGCTCGGGCATGACGTCAAACGGAACGTTCCATGCATCGTCCGCCACCTCGATGGCCCCCACGGAATGACCATCTGCTGTCGCAGGAACAACCTCTTGGTTCGTCTCCTCGGGCAAGGCAGGCATACCTGCCAACTGCTCGATGGCGGGCTCGTGCTGCACGCTGGGCGACTCCAGCGACAAGGGAGCATCCAGCGGTAACGAGGGCTCCTCTGGCACCGCCACTGGCGCTGGCGCCAAGACAGCGTCCGGCGCCGACACACCAGGCAAAACCAATGGCAAAACCGTACCCGTCTGGCGCATGGCATCGGCAGACGCACGGAAGGCCTCTGCATGCCAAACGCCAAAATCGCCACCACTGGCAATGTCTTCCGCCCAGCGGCCAAAACCTTGCAAGGCATCCTGCGCCAACTGCAACAAAGGTGGCTGCATGGGCTTTTGCTCTGCCAGCCAGGCATTGAGCAGTTGCTCCATCGACCAGGCAGCCTCGCCAAACTCGTTCAACCCCACCATGCGGGAGCTGCCTTTGAGCGTATGAAACGCGCGCCGCAGCGTGGTCTGCTCACTCAGGTCGCCTGGCGCACGGTGCAGTTGTTGGACTGCGCCCAGCCCCTGGACCACCACCTCGCGCGCTTCCTCCAGGAATACCTCCAGCAGTTCATCATCCACGTCCAGGCGCGGTACTGACACCGGCTGAGGAATAGGTGGTGCCACGGGTGCAGGCACGGGCATTGGGGCCTGCGCCAGACTCAGTGACTCAACAGGCAGATCGGTTGGCCCTGTAGCAACTTCCAGCGGCGCAGAAGCCTGGGCCACGGGCACGTCAGGCACTGCGGGCATGACCGATGCCGCAGGAACAATGGATGCAGCCGGTGCAGCAGGCACTGGTGCAGGCGCCAAAGCCGGTACAGGCTCCACGGCAGGTGTACGCGCCACGACCTCGGGCAGCGGCGTTGGCGCACGCTCCTGGGCCACGTGCTCCACTTCTTCGGGCTCGTCAGTGGCACGCGCGCGGGTACGCCCCATCAGGGAACGCAACTCGCCCAACTCCTCGTCATAGACAAACAGCTTGCGCGCCAAAGTGCGCTGGTAGCTGAGCATGTCGATCAGAAACCCCAGCGCTCCCAGGCTATTACCCAGTTTCTCGAAGGTTTGGCTGCGCTCATCGGCCCCTTGCACTTCGTTGATCAGCAACCGCTCCACCGTGTCGCGCATGCGAACCACGGCCATGGATGCTTGATCCAGGCCCAGCACAGACAACACACCCCGCATCTGCGCCAGCTGCCCAGGAACCGCTTTCAGCGGACTGGTGTCCTCGGGCTTGCGGAAGAACTGGTCCATCGACCGCTCGGCCTCGCCCAGCGTAACGCGCAGTTCATCCACCACACTGCCCATGGTCTGGTGATCGCTGACACGCCGGTACAGCTCCTCCATCCAGGGCTCCAACGGCTCAGGCTCAGCCCCCGCACGCACACTGTCGAGACGCTCGGCCAGACGATTGGCCCGGTGGGTCATGTGTTCGTCAGCAGTGTCCAGCTCTTCAAAAGCAGCCTGTAGGTAGAGCACAGACGTCGCCACTTCCATGGCCAGCGCCGCAGAGGGGGGCTCAGCCGACCGGATCGTGGCATCCAGCGCCCTGGTCATGGCCTGCGCCAAACTCTCGCTGTTGCGATGGAGCTTGCGCAGCGAGTCACATACCAGGCTGAACTGATCCGCCGCAGGTTTGAGTTTGTTGCGGTCTCCCCCTGCCAACGCTGACCAGGTTTCTGTGGCGGTGGCAATTCGCTTGCGGGCTTGCGCCAGAACCACGGGATCAAAGCGACCAAAACGGCGCTCCTCATAATCCACCGGCGCAAAGCGATCCAGGGCAAAGGCGCCCCGCACCGCCTGCAATGCAGGGGCTTGCCCAGCATCGGTGTGGCGCGCCTGGGCACAGAAAAAGAGCAGGTCTTGCACCAACCGGTCGCCCACGGCAGGGTCGCCCTTGGCCAACGTGGCGTACTGCATGAGCACACGCGAGGCCACTCGCTTCACGTACAGATCCGTGACAAACAATCCCTGCGCAAATGCCTCAAAAAATCCAGCGCAAATCTTCCAGAATGCTCGCGGCTGCTTTTCAGACTGCGCAGCCGCCAGCCCCAGAGAAAGATTGCGCAAATCACGGGCAGCGTCCGGGCTGCCCTCTTTAACGATCTTCAGCACGGCCTGATCAAGCCGGGCACGGGCCTCAACGCCATACGCCACCGGAGCAGTATCTACCGCCGTTGCAGGCTCACGAAAACGCCGCTCCGCAGGCCACAGGTCGGCCGGATGAACGCGGTCTACACCGGCCAGGGCCTGCACATCGCGGTACTGCGGAAACAGCGCTACAGCAGACACCGTTTTGCCGGTGAGCACGCTGTCCAGGTATTCACTGAGCGCAAAACTGGCACGCTCCAATACTGCGGCGGCTTCGTCTGTGCACAGCTCAGGGCGCTGCACATACCGCTGAACAGCGGACTCCATGGCCCGCAAGACCAAGGCGGGTGCGGCCATACCCACCATCTCCAGCGCACCGCTGGCCTGGTGCAATTGCTGGCGCGCCATGCGCAGGGAGCTGGCGTCCAGCGCCGCCAGATCAGACTCCTGGGCTACCTCGGCATCGTGGACAAAGCGGCGCAAAGACTTGACGGCAGCGTCCAGCGACTTGCGCAGTTCATCAAGCACCCAGGCCAACGGCCCCAGGTCCTGCTCGCCGTGGCTTGCGTCTGTCGGCAGTGTGTTGTCGACATCAATAGATGACATGGATTCGTCCCCGGCCGCACAGAGCCATTTCGTTGTTCGTAGCGTCAGGCAATCTTGAACCGGGCCACCGACTGGCGCAGTTCCTCTGCCATATGAGAAAGTTCGCGCACCTGCTGGGCGGTGGTGCGGGTACCCTCACCGGTCTGTTCTGTCACGGCAAAAATGTGCTGGATGTTCTCAGCCACCTCGTTGGCCAGCGTGGCCTCGCTGGAAGTGGAGGAAGAAATCTGCTCAATCAGCTCCGCTAGGCGGCGCGACACCTGGTCAATCTCGGAGAGTGCGGTACCGGCGCTGTCAGACAGGCGCGCGCCTTCCACCACACCCTGTGTAGAGCGCTCCATAGCGGCCACGGCATCTTGCGTGTCGGTCTGAATGGCCTTCACCAGCGCAGAAATCTGGCGCGTCGCATCGGCAGAACGTTCGGCCAGTCGCTGCACTTCTTCGGCCACCACCGAGAAGCCGCGACCGGCTTCACCGGCGGATGCAGCCTGAATGGCGGCATTCAGGGCCAGCACGTTGGTTTGCTCGGTAATGTCAGAAATCAGCTCGGTGATTTCACCAATCTCTTGCGACGACTCGCCCAGGCGCTTGATCCGCTTGGAGGTGTCCTGGATCTGGTCACGGATGGAGTTCATGCCGCCAATGGCATCCTGCACAGCCTTCAGGCCGGAGTCGGCTGCTTGCAGCGACTGGCGCGCCACCGTAGCGGACTCTTGCGCCTGCACAGACACCTCATTGATGCGGGTGGCCATTTCCAGCACAGAGCGGCCGGTTTCACGGATCTCGCGCAACTGCTCTGTCGAGGCGGCCAACAGCTCGGTGGAGGTGCTATCGACCTGCGCTGTCGTTTGTGCCACGCGGGTTACCGTGTTTTGCACGCTGCCCACCAGCACGCGCAGTTCTTCCACCGTGTAGTTGACCGAGTCGGCGATAGCGCCGGTAATGTCTTCAGTCACGGTGGCTTCCTGTGTCAGGTCGCCCTCAGCCACCGATTGCAGCTCGTTCATCAAACGCAAAATGGCTGCCTGGTTGGCATCGTTGATACGCTTGGCTTCTTGCTCTTGGCGCTGGGCATCCTTGTTTTGCAGTTCAGCGGCCTGCTGGCGGTGGCGACTGTCAAGCAGCTGAACCCGGGAAATGCCCACACCGCACAGCAGCACAAACATACCTGCCAATACCAGCGCGGCCAGCTGCCCAGCGCCCATACCTGTCTGGGCTGACAACTTGGTCTGGAGTGCCTCCATCTGGCGGCGCAGAGGTTCACTGTCGCCAATGATGGCGGTCTGCGCTTCACGGGCCGACACCAATCCCTGCAAGTTGCCCAGAATGGCGCTGGCCTGTGTACGGGTTTGCTCATAGAGCTTGATCAGCGCTTGCAACTGTTCACGCGTTTGACCGTCTTTGGTGGAAGCCAAGCGCAGATCGGGGCTGCCATCGAGCAGGCCCTGGGCAATTTCCTTGAAAGAGTTCAAATCCTTGCCCAACAGGAACACGGCTTCCGGGCTTACACCCTCCGTGGTCTGGAATTCGTTGGCTGACTTGCCGATACGCTGCGTCAGCATCACCAGCTGGCCAGCCGCTGAAATCTCGGAAGCGGGGGCGTTTTGCTGCAACTTCAGGGACGAAATGGTTTCTGCAATTTCCAGCAAATCCGAAGACTGGCGGTTGATGGTGCGCAGCGCATCGCCTACCTGGGTCAGAATTTTTTGTTGCCCCATCACAACCGCTGCATTGCGGTCAGCCCGCTCCACCAGCGGCGCAATTGCCTCCAGCTCCGGCTGAAATGATTCGCCCAATGCCTGCACACCCAGTTCTGTATCACCCGAATTGAGCGCTCGCACGTTGCGCGCCAGCACCCCGGCACTTTCAACCACATCAGGAAATGCCTGCGCACTGCCCACCAACGCCTGCGATACCGATTTGGCCAAACGCTGCGACTGCATCAGCGACTGTCCCGTAGCTGCCAGTTGCTGCGCCGCACGGTCAGACTGCTTGAGCACCCAGCCGGCGATCAACGCCACTACCACCACACCAATCGTCAGCAAAATGAGCAAGCGCCGCTGGTGACTGGCTGCTGCGGCCTTGCCCAACAGGGGCAGCTCGATAAACTCTGCGCCAGCGCCACCCTGGGGGGCACGCCCATCTTCTCCGGGGTAGCCCTGCACACTGTTCAAGGCATCGCCATGGAAAGCCTCTCGCAGCGCAACGCCGTCGAGCGTAGAGCCTGCCAGTGAGTCCTGGCCCAACGCTACATCGGCAAGCGCATCCTGCTTTTCGGTCTGGCGACCGAACAGTTTTCCGAATTGTTTCACGACGGACATGTGCAACCTTAAAGAAAGATTCAAGCGCTGATGCTTAAAAATGTGGGATGTTGTGCCAGAAGCTGGAGGTTCAGCTCCTGCCAGCGGGCACCGCTGGCGTCCATATAGACCGAGCCAAAAAAGGAAGGCGCATCCGGCGCAGGCGGATCGGACGAGACAAAAGCATCCACACCGCGCAAACCTGCCAGGCGATCGACCAGCAAAGCGACGTTGACTTCCAGTGCCGTATTGAGGGCCAGCAAGCTGGCTTCGGCAAGTTTCTGCTCAGTGCGCACAGGAGAGTCGCCCAGCAGCACGGCAAGATCCACCACGCCAGACAACCCGCCGCGCAAGTTGGCCACACCCAGAAACCACTTCTGGGTATACGGAACAGGTTGAACGGCACCCCAGGGGAATATCTCTCCGGAATGCCCCAGCGGCAACAAATACGACGTTGCGCCAGCCTCCACAGCCAGCCAGGAGGACACAGAAAGCGCCTCGCTTTTGGCTGCCTGCAAGCGGTTGGCAAGTCGGGCTTGGAGATCTCTGAGGGCTTCTCTGTTAGCCATAAAAGACGCCGGACCGTCAGTTCAACGCGTCAATTCTGGCTTGCAACTCAACCGGATCCACAGGTTTAGTGATGTACCCGCGTGCGCCTTGGCGCATACCCCATACCCGGTCAGTTTCCTGATTTTTGCTGGTGCACATGATGATGGGCACATCTGCATACTGTGGATCGCGGGAAATAGCACGGGTCAGCTGAAAACCATTTTGTCCTGGCATTACCACATCCATCAGGATCAAATCTGGCTTTTCTTCTGCCAAACGCCGAAAAGCCTCTTCTGCATTTTCTGCGGTGCGCACCTGCATACCTTTTTTGTGCAGCAAATCGCTCAAAAACATCAATTCGGTTTTTGAATCGTCAACGACCAGTACTTTATGGATGGGCATTACATCGCTCCTTGATCGGGATTACCAAACTGCTGCACGGCCTGCAACAGCTGGTCTTTGGTGAAGGGTTTGGTGAGATATTCCTGGCAGCCGACCATGCGCCCGCGCGCTTTGTCAAATACGCCGTCTTTGGACGAAAGCATAACTACCGGGGTGTGCGAAAAACGGGCGTTTCGCTTGATGATGGCCACCGTCTGGTAGCCATCGAGTTTGGGCATCAGAATGTCGCAAAAAATCAACTGCGGGTGGTAATCATTGATTTTTGCCAAGGCATCAAAACCATCGTCGGCCAATAACACCTCGTGTCCGCCCTGCTTGAGAAAAATCTCTGCGCTTCGACGGATGGTATTGCTGTCATCCACCACGAGCACTTTGAAAGTTGCGCCATTTGTAGTCAATTGTCACTGCTCCCGATGGGAAAAATAAGCAACGCGGCCAAGCCGCATCAAATCTGAACCATCTCGAAGTCTTCTTTGCGGGCACCACACTCGGGACAAGTCCAGTTCATGGGAACCTGTGCCCAGGGGGTATTGGGAGCTATGCCGTGTTCAGGCGAGCCCGCCGCTTCGTCATAAATCCATCCACAAATCAAACACATCCAAGTTTTAGGGTCTGTCACAGCTTAAAGGGCCTTCACGTAGAATGCAACGATTGTATCTAGTCACCTCTGCGGGTTGCAGTTTCTACACCACCCCTTGCTGAAACGGGTTCATGACACCACCTTCCCACCCAGAGAGCGACGCACCGCCACCGGTGCAACCCACGCACCCCGCCTGCGTCATGGTGATCAACGCCAGCGATCCCAGCGGTGCTGGAGGCCTGACGGCAGACATCGCCACAATGGCCTCTGTGGGCGCACACCCGGTCGCGGTGGTCACGGGCGCTTATGTGCGCGATACCAGCGCCATCTTTGACCACTACAGCTTTGACGACGAAGCTGTTACAGAGCAAGCCCGTACCGCGCTGGAAGACCTGCCGGTGCAAATCATCAAAGTGGGCTTTGTCGGCACCCCCGAAAACATCAGTGCCATTGCCGAGCTGACCACCGATTATCCCGAGCTACCCGTCATCAGCTACATGCCTAACCTGTCGTGGTGGCAAGAGGATCTGATTGACCAGTACCTGGACGCCTTTGCCGAGCTGCTGTTGCCGCAAACCACTGTGTTGGTTGGAAACCACAGCACCCTGTGGCGCTGGCTGCTCCCTGACTGGAACCACGAGCGCAGTCCCAGCGCCCGCGACATTGCCGCCGCCGCTGCACAAAAAGGCACGCCCTACACCCTGGTCACCGGCATCCCGCTGCCTGAGCAGTTTGTGGAAAACGTCCTGGCCTCGCCCGAGGCCGTGCTGGGCAGCGGCCGCTTCGAGCTGTTCGATGGCGTATTCACCGGCGCGGGCGAGACCCTGTCAGCCGCCCTGACCGCACTGCTGGCCTGCGGCAGCGATCTGGGCGAGGCCTGCGCCGAGGCCTTGGGCTACCTCGACCACACCCTGGAAAACGGTTTCCGCCCTGGCATGGGCCACCTCATTCCCGACCGCATGTTCTGGGCTGCGCCCGACGATGCGGACGAGCCCTCGCCCGAAGGCGACACCACCGATGTACCGTCCATCGACGGCTTTGTCCTCCCTCCCCATGACACCCAGCACTGACCGCAACCTCCCCCTGTTCGAACGCGCCAAGGCCGTCATTCCCGGCGGCGTCAACTCGCCCGTGCGCGCCTTCAAGGCCGTGGGCGGCACGCCGCGCTTCATTGAGCGCGCGCAAGGTGCCTATATGTGGGATGCCAACGGCCAGCGCTTCATCGACTACATCGGCTCCTGGGGGCCGATGATTCTGGGCCACGGCCACCCCGCCGTGCTCGAAGCGGTGCAAAAGGCGGCGCTGGAGGGCTTCTCGTTCGGTGCCCCCACCGAGCGCGAGGTCGAGCTGGCCGAGGCCATCATCGATCTGGTGCCGTCCATCGAGATGGTGCGCCTGGTCAGCTCGGGCACCGAGGCGGGCATGAGCGCCATCCGCCTGGCGCGCGGCGCCACCGGACGCAACAAGATCGTCAAGTTCGAGGGCTGCTACCACGGCCACGCCGACGCGCTGCTGGTCAAGGCCGGCTCGGGCCTGGCCACGTTTGGCAACGCCACCAGCGCCGGTGTGCCCGCCGAAGTGGTGCAGCACACGGTGGTGCTGGAATACAACAACGTGCAACAGCTCGAAGAAGCCTTTGCGCTGCACGGCCCAACAATAGCCTGCGTGATGATCGAGCCCATCGCGGGCAACATGAACTTTGTGCGCGCCAGCGTGCCCTTCGTGAAACGCTGCCGCGAGCTGTGTACGCAGCACGGCGCGCTGTTCGTGTTCGATGAGGTCATGAACGGCTTTCGCGTGGCGCTGGGCGGCGCGCAAAGCGTGTATGCGCGCGACATTCCGGGCTTTGAGCCGGACATCACGGTCATGGGCAAGGTCATTGGCGGTGGGATGCCGCTGGCGGCCTTTGGCGGCAAGCGCGCGGTGATGGAGCACATGGCGCCACTGGGCAGCGTCTACCAGGCGGGCACGCTGAGCGGCAACCCCGTTGCCACGGCCTGCGGGCTGGCCACGCTGCGCGAAATTCAAAAGCCCGGTTTCTTCGAGGCCCTGTCGGCCAGCACCCGCACCCTGGTCGATGGCCTGGTGGCCGCTGCCGCTGCCGAGGGCGTGCCCTTCAGCGCCGACTGCGAGGGCGGCATGTTCGGCTTTTTCCTGCTGCCCACGCTGCCGCAGAACTACGCCACCGTCATGCAAAGCGACGGCGCGCGCTTCAACCGGCTGTTCCACGGCCTGCTCGATCGCGGCGTGTACATTGCCCCGGCGCTGTACGAGGCCGGTTTTGTCAGCGCAGCGCACACGCCGCAAGACATTGCCGAGACCATCTCCATCGCCCGCGACGTGTTCAAATCACTCGCAAATTGATAGCTGCTTGCGCCCGCCAGCAAAGCGCTAGCGGCCAAAAACACTAAAAATACCGCCGCCACCCTGGCGGCTTTCCTTTTGCCGCCCTGACTGCCCATGCTTGCTGCACTGAAGTTCTGTTTTGCCACACTGGTGCTGGTGCTCAACACCCTGGCCCTGTGCGCCCTGATGGTGCCGTTCGCGCTGATCAAGCTGCTGCTGCCGTTCACGCCGGTGCGCCGCCTGACCGACCGCGTGCTCAACAAGATTCCCGAGGGCTGGATTGCCATCAACAGCTTCTGGCTGGGCGCCGTCAACCGTGGCCGCTGGCAGGTGTCGGGCCTGGAGGGCCTGCGCCGCGACGGCTGGTACCTGGTCACCTGCAACCACCAAAGCTGGGTGGACATTGTGGTGGTGCAGCGCGTCTTGAATCAGCGCATTCCCATGCTCAAGTTCTTCCTGAAAAAAGAGCTGATTTATGTGCCCGTGCTGGGCCTGGCCTGGTGGGCGCTGGACTTTCCGTTCATGCGCCGGGGCGGCGGCGGTGGCAGCGCCCGCAAAGACCTGCGCGATGCGCGCGCCGCCTGCGAGAAATTTCGCCTGCTGCCCACTTCGGTGACCAGCTTTGCTGAGGGCACACGCTTCACCGCCGCCAAGCACGCCAGCCAGCAGTCGCCCTACCAGCACCTGCTGCAACCCAAGGCGGGCGGCATGGCGATGGCCCTGGGCACCATGGGCGAGCTGTTCCACGGCCTGGTCGATGTGACCATCGTGTACCCCGACAAGGTGCCCACTTTTGTCGATGCGCTGTGCGGGCGCCTGGGCGATGTGGTGGTGCTGGTGCAAGAGCGCCCCATTCCGCCCGAGCTGCTCAAGGCCAACGCCAAACAGCGCGCACTGCTGCAAGACTGGCTCGATGGCGTCTGGCAAGACAAAGACCGTGCCATCGCGCAGGTGCTGGCCCAGCGCAGCGCGGGCCGCGCCTGAGCGCAAGCAGCGTTGGCAGCGCGCCGCAAAAGCGCTTGATTTGATAGCTGCTTGCGCTTTATCAGCGCGGCTTTCAGCCTGTTTTAACCCTATAAATCCGCAGCCAATTACTGCCCAGGGGCTGTGGCGTCCTGCGGCTGCTCGGCCCAGAGCACGGCGCGGTCGCGGCCCGTGTTCTTGGCTTGGTACAAGGCGGCATCGGCCTGCTCAAACAGCAGGGCAATGCCTTGCGCTGGGGCGCTGTTTTCCGGGTACAGGCAGGTGGCGCCCACGCTGATGGTGACGCAGTGGCGCACCGGGCTGGTCAGGTGCTCCAGCGCCAGCGCGCGCACGGTGGCGCACAGGCGCTGCGCAGTGACCCGGGCCTGGGCGCTGTCGGCGTCGGGCAGCAGCACGGCAAATTCCTCGCCGCCGTAGCGGGCCACCAATTCGCCCTGGCGCTGCGTGGCCGTGGCCAGGGCGGCGGCCACCTGTTGCAGGCAGTGGTCGCCGCCCACGTGGCCGTAGTGGTCGTTGTAGGCCTTGAAGTGGTCGATGTCGATCATCAACAGGGCCAGCGGGCGGCGGCGCTGCTGGGCCTGGGCCCAGGCCAGCGGCAGCGCTTCGTCCAGCGCGCGGCGGTTGGCCAGCTGGGTCAGGGGGTCCAGGCGCACCTGCTCTTCCAGCGTGTGGCGGTAGCGGTCGAGCTGCTCTTCGGACTGGCGCCGCTCGGTGATGTCTTGCACCGTGCCGGTCATGCGCAGGGTGTTTTGCTGCGGGTCCATGGCGTACTCGCCCCACACCTGCACCCAGCGCTCTTGCTGATCGCAGGTGCGCACAATGCGGTACTGCGTGTGCAGCGGGCTGCACTGCTGCAAGGCTTGCCGGTGAACCTGCATCACTTCGGCACGGTTTTCGGGGTGCAGCATGGCCACCCACTGCCGCAACGTCATGCGCTCTTGCGGCGGCAGACCGAAGATGGCGCTGGCCATGCTGGACATGAAAAACTCTTCGCTGCGGGCGTAGTAGGCAAAGTAGCCCACGCGGGCCGCTTTTTGCGCGCTGTCGAGCCAGTGCAGGCTGTATTGCAGCTCGTTTCTCAGCGCCTGCTCGCGCCGCCGGGCCTGCCATTGCCAGCCCGCAAAAGCGCTGCCGCCCAGCAGCAGCAGCAGGCTGGCCAGCAGCGCCATGCCCATCCATTCGTTGCGCTGGGCCTGGGCCAGGGCTTCGTCCTGATCCACCTTGGCCACCAGAATCCAGGGCGTATCGCGCACGGTGCTGGCAAAGGCCAGCACGGGTTTGCCCCGGTAGTCCACACCGTGCAGGATGCCGCGCTCGCCGTGGGCCGCCTGCACGGCCACGTCCAGGGGCGCGTCGTCCATGATTTGGCGCATGTCCTGGGGTGCGGCATCGCCCAGGCGCGGCGGGATCAGGTACTGCACCCAAGGGCCTTCGCGGCGCACCAGCAGCGATTCAGCCGACCGGTTGCTGTTGGGCAGGGTCTCCAGCAGGGGCGCCAGGCGGGCCTGGGCGTGCAGTACCAACCAGATGGCGCCCAGCGGCGCGTTGTCGGGGCCATAGATCGGGGCCAGCACGCCAAAGAACGGGAACGCAAACGCCGCGCTGCGGTGCAGCTCCACGCCCACGGGCTGGGCCGAGTCCAGGGCGCGGCGCAGGGCCTGGGTTTCTGGCGGGTCCAGGGTACGCTGCGGCGCGCCGGGCTCTGGCGCGCGGGCCTGGCTGGCCGAGTCCAGCCGCACCACACCCCGGGTATCGACAAAGAAAGCGGCGGTGTAGCGCAGGTTTTCTTCCAGGCTGCGCAGGCGCTCTTGCAAGGCGCTGGTCTGCTCCTGGGTGGGGGCAGCCGCCCAGTGGGCCACGGCGTGCATCAGCAGGGGGTCGTTGGTGAGGTCAGCGGCATCTCCCAGGTGGCGCACACGCCAGTCGGCAATGTTGGCGGCCTGTAGTTGGCTGACGGCCCGCAGCGCCGTCTCGACCTGGTGGCGGTAGGTTTCCACCCGCTGCTGGTAGGCCTGCCACACGCGCGCACCCACCACCACCAGCAGGGCCAGCAAAATGGCCGCCAACAACCAGCGCCGCCACAGGCGTGGCAGCCAGCGAGAAAAAAGGGGTGCAACAGGCATGGGGCGGCAGCGGGCGAAAGCAAGCCGAAGGTGAATGCAACCCAGCGGGCAAAACGTGACAGATTGTGAATATGTCACACTTTGCATAGGATTTTCCGAAGCGCCACGGCAATTCCATGCGTTGTTTCAACCCTTTCTGCCAGCTTACAGCCCGACCGCCATGCACCACTTCTCTCCCGACCGCCGTGCCCACCTGGGGCAATGGGCTGCCTTGGCTGGCAGTGCGCTGTGTGCCAGCCAGGCTGCGGCCCAATCCCCGGCGGGCAGCGTGGCCCCGGAGCACAAAGTCACCATCTACCTGAGCCTGGAACCCGAGAGCCTGGACCCGACCATGGCCGCCTCGGCCTCGGTGGGCGAGGTAGTGCACTACAACGTGCTGGAGGGGCTGACCCGCATTGAAGAGGACGGCAGCATCTCGCCGCTGCTGGCGCAGTCGTGGTCGGTCGATGAAAGCCAGCGCCGCTACACCTTTGCGCTGCGCCCGTATGTGCGCTTTCACGATGGTGCCCCCCTGGACGCGCAGGCCGTGCGCTTCAGCTTTGAGCGGGCGATGGCCCCCGAATCGACCAACAAGGCGCGCAAAGCCCTGTTTGACAACCTGGCCGACATCGCCACGCCCAACACCCACACCGTGGTGCTGACGCTGCGCCACCCCGACCCGCACCTGCTGTTCCGCCTGGGCGAGGCCACCGCCGTCATCCTGCACCCCGACAGCGCTGCGCACGCCGCCACCGCCCCCGTGGGCACCGGCCCCTACCGCTTGCAGCAGCGCCGCACCGGGCACAGCGTCACCCTGGTGAGAGCGCAGGGCCAGGGCCGGTCGCAGGCGGCCACCATCGAGCAGGTGGTGTTCCGCTTCGTTCAGGGGCGCGAAGCCCTGGGGCCGCTGCTCAGGAGCGGCGAGATCGACCTGTTCTTCCACTACGCGGCGCAAAACCTGCACGGCGTGGAGGCCGATAACCGCTACCAACTGCTGCTGGGCTCGTCCAGCGGCAAAGGCATGCTGGCGCTGAACCACCGCCGCGCGCCGCTGGGCGATGTGCGCGTGCGCCGCGCCATCACCCACGCCATCGACCGCGAGGGCTTTATCCGCCAGGTGATCAATGGGCGCGGCACGGTCATTGGCAGCCACTTCAGCCCCTCGGATGCGGGCTACCTGCACCTGGCCAGCCTCTATCCCTACGACCCCGAGCGTGCCCGGGCGCTGCTGCGCGAGGCCGGGGTGGTGGCGCCGCTGCGCCTGGAGCTGGCCCTGCCGCCGCCGTCCTACGCCCGCATCGGCGGCGAGTTCGTGGCCGAGCAGCTGGCGCGCGTGGGCATCCAAGTGCAGCTGAAAAACCTGGAATGGGGCCAGTGGCTGGCCGGGCCGTTCAAGGGCGATTTCGACATGACGCTGATCAACCATGTCGAGCCGATGGACTACTTCATCTACACCGATCCGCAGTACTACTTTGGCTACGACAGCGCCGACTTCCGCGCCCTGGTGCAGCGCTACGCCCAGGCCGTGCAACCGCGCGAGCGCCAGCGCCTGTTCGGCCAGTTGCAGCGCCACCTGGCACAAGACGCGGTGAACGCCTGGATTTTTGCCCCACAAATCGACGTGGTGCGGCGCAAGGGCCTGCGCGGGGTGTGGATGGACTACCCGATTTTTGTCCACGACGTGTCCGCCATGTCGTGGAATTGAGCTATTGATTTGATAGCTGCTTGCGCTCGCCACAACTGGATTTCAGCCTGTTTTTACCTTTAAAACCGGCACACCCCCACCGCACAGCCACCCCCGGGCCGGGCGCAAAAAAAGCGGCTCCAGGCCGCTTTTTTCTTGCGTGCGGCGGCTGTGCAGCCGCCGGGCACCGCGCTCAGTGGCGGAAGTGGCGCACGCCAGTGAACACCATGGCCACGCCGCGCTCGTTGGCGGCGTCAATCACCTCCTGGTCGCGCATGGAGCCGCCGGGCTGGGCGATGCAGGTGGCACCTGCGTCCACCACCACATCGAGGCCGTCGCGGAAGGGGAAGAAGGCATCGCTGGCCACCACGGTGCCTTGCAGGCTCAGCTTGGCCGCTTCGGCCTTGATGCTGGCGATGCGCGCCGAATCCAGGCGGCTCATCTGGCCCGCGCCCACGCCGCGGGTCTGTCCGTTCTTGCAGAAGACGATGGCGTTGCTCTTGACGTACTTGGCCACCGTCCAGGCGAACAGCAGGTCTTGCAGCTCTTCGGGCGTGGGCTGCTTGGCAGTCACCACCTTCAGGTCAGCCAGCGCCAGCTCGTGGGTGTCGGCGGTTTGCACCAGCAGGCCCGAGCCCACGCGCTTGGTTTCGATGGCGTTGCGCACGGCGCCGTAGTTCTCGGGCAGGTCGATCTGCATCAGGCGCACGTTGACCTTGGATTGAAAGATTTCCAGCGCCTCAGGCGTGAAGCCGGGCGCCATCAGCACCTCGACAAACTGCTTGGCAATTTGCTGGGCCGCTGCGCCATCGACCACGCGGTTGAAGGCGATGATGCCGCCAAAGGCGCTGGTCGGGTCGGTCTGGAAGGCCTTGGAGTAAGCCTCCAGCGGGTGCGCGCCCACGGCCACGCCGCAGGGGTTGGCGTGCTTGACGATGACGCAGGCCGGGGCTTCAAAGCTCTTGACGCATTCCCAGGCGGCATCGGCATCGGCGATGTTGTTGTAGGACAGCTCTTTGCCCTGCAACTGCACGCCGGTGGCCAGCGAGCCCACGGCGGGGTTGAGGTCGCGGTACCAGACGGCTTGCTGGTGGGCGTTTTCGCCGTAGCGCAGGTCTTGCAGCTTGGTGGCAAACATGTTGGCCTGGCTGGGGAAGGCGGACATGGCGGGCACGTAGTCTTCGGCCTGCTTGTCGGCGTCGAACTGCACGCTGGAGAGGTAGTTGCTGATGGCGCCGTCGTACTGCGCAATGCGGTTGAACGCCGCTGCCGACAGGGCAAAGCGCAGCTGGTCAGACAGCTTGCCCGCCGCCTGCAACTCGGCCAGCACGGCGGGGTATTGGCCCGCGTCGGTCACCACGCCCACGTCCTGCCAGTTCTTGGCGGCGCTGCGCACCATGGCGGGGCCGCCGATGTCGATGTTTTCGATGGCATCGGCCAGCGTGCAGCCGTGCTTGGCCACGGTGGCTTCAAACGGGTAGAGGTTGACCACCAGCAGGTCGATGGTGTCAATGCCGTGCTCGGCCAACGCGGCCATGTGCGCGGGCAGGCTGCGGCGCGCCAGCAGGCCGCCGTGCACCTTGGGGTGCAGGGTTTTGACGCGGCCATCGAGCATTTCCGGGAAGCCGGTGACAT
>ERZ724523.969-NODE-969-length-16717-cov-6.292882_pt1 | contig 16717 bp, 18 predicted proteins | sample MGYA00376056_ERZ724523 | MGnify/ENA primary metagenome ERZ724523 (study PRJEB28724, sample SAMN07190888) | wastewater metagenome | isolation source: influent of sewage treatment plant in Hong Hong | place: USA: Christiansburg, Virginia | collected 2016-03-01 ... | reverse complement strand
ACCGGAAAAAACAGCCAAAAAATCAGGTTGACCGTAACAAATAGAGGAGACAAACATGAACGACAAAGCAGCAATCGATTTCTGGTTCGATTTTTCCAGCCCTTACGGCTATCTGATGGCCGAGAAAATCGACGCCATTGCGGCGAAACATGGCCGCCAGGTGAAATGGCACCCGGTTCTGCTCGGGGTCATTTTTCAGGCCACCGGCTCGCGGCCACCGGCGGATGCAGTCAGCAGCAAGGGTAAGTACATGCTTCACGACTTCGCCCGCTCGGCTCGCCACATGGGCATTCCCTACAACCCGCCCAGCCGTTTCCCGCTGCCGACACAAAACGCCGCCCGCGCCTACTACTGGCTGCACGGCCAGGATTGCGCGCTGGCTCGACGTTTCGCGCTGGCGGTTTATCTTGGCTTCTTTGTTGATGATCTCGATATTTCGTCGCCGGAAATCGTTTTGGAAATTGCGGCCAAAATCGGCGTTGACCGTAACAGCCTCGCAACCGCGCTGCAAAGTCCGGAAATTAAGGCTAGGCTCAAGGACGAATGCGATGCTGCCCTGAAAGCCGGCGTCTTCGGCTCGCCACACGTCATCATCGACGGCGAACCTTTCTTCGGTGCTGACCGCCTGCCGCAGATCGAGCGCTGGCTCGAAACTGGCGGTTTTTGAGCGAATTTTGAAAGACACCATGAAACGAATCTGTGTTTTTTGTGGCTCGAATGCCGGCCATGATCCGCGCTACCGCGCCGAGGCTGTAAAACTTGGCCAATTGCTAGCGGCGCGCGGTATCGAGCTGGTCTATGGCGGTGGCAATATCGGTCTGATGGGGGCGGTAGCCGATGCCTGCCTGGAAGCCGGCGGCACAGTCGTCGGTGTGATCCCCGAAGCCTTGATGGGCAAGGAAGTGGCAGGGCGGGCAGTTGATCACCGGGCACTGACGCGGATGGAGGTGGTCGATTCGATGCACACGCGCAAGGCGCGCATGGCTGAGTTGTCCGATGGCTTCATCGCACTGCCCGGCGGCTTCGGCACCTTCGAAGAGTTTTGCGAAATACTCACCTGGGGGCAACTCGGTTTCCACGTTAAACCGATGGGGCTGCTCAATGTGGCGGGCTTTTACGACCCGCTGCTGGCCTTGTTCGATCATGCGGTCAAGGAAGGTTTCCTGCGCCAGCAAAATCGGGCGATGGCGTTGGCCGAGACTGATATTGAGCGCCTGCTGGATGCAATGGCGGCCTACCAGCCGGAGCCGGTCAGTAAATGGCTAAAAGAGGAAAAGCAGTTGTAGGGCAAGACGAACACCGAATCACTCAGGACATATAAGCAAAAAATAGCGAGGCGACATGACTACCCTGAAAACCCAACTCAATCCACGCAGTGCCGACTTTCAGGCCAATGTGGAGGCCATGCAGACGGTGGTGGCCGATCTGCACGAAAAGGTCGAGAAAATTGCCCTTGGCGGCCCGGAAGCAGCGCGTCAGAAACATCTGGCGCGTGGCAAGCTGCTCCCCCGCGAGCGAGTTAATGGCCTGCTCGACCCCGGTACGCCCTTCCTCGAGATCGGCCAGTTCGCCGCCTACGGCATGTATGGTGGTGATGTGCCAGCAGCTTCGGTGATCGCCGGCATCGGCCGTGTCGAAGGTGTCGAATGCATGATTGTTGCCAATGACGCAACGGTGAAGGGCGGCACCTACTACCCGCTGACGGTTAAGAAACACCTGCGGGCGCAGGAAATTGCCATGGAAAATCGACTGCCTTGCGTTTATCTGGTCGATTCCGGTGGTGCGTTTCTGCCCATGCAGGATGAAGTCTTTCCGGACAAGGAGCACTTTGGGCGCATCTTCTTCAACCAGGCCAACCTGTCGGCGCAAGGCATTCCGCAAATCGCTGCCGTACTTGGCTCGTGTACCGCCGGTGGCGCCTATGTGCCGGCGATGTGCGACGAGTCGATCATCGTCAAGAATCAGGGCACGATTTTTTTAGGTGGTCCACCGCTGGTCAAGGCGGCGACCGGTGAAGTCGTCACCGCTGAAGATCTGGGCGGCGCTGACGTCCACACGCGGATTTCCGGTGTCGTCGATCACCTGGCCGAGAACGATGCTCACGCGCTGGCGATCGCCCGGCGCATCGTCAAGGATTTGAACTGGAAAAAAGTGCCGCCGGTGACTTTGGCAGCGCCGGTCGAGCCGCGTTACCCGACGCAGGAGTTGTACGGCGTCATCCCAACGGATAGCAAGAAGCCCTTCGATGTGCGCGAAATTATCGCCCGCGTGGTCGATGATTCTGATTTCGATGAATTCAAGGCGCGCTACGGCACGACACTGGTCTGCGGCTTTGCCCGCATCTACGGCTATCCGGTGGGCATCGTCGCCAACAACGGCATCCTGTTCAGCGAATCGGCGCTCAAGGGCGCGCATTTCATCGAACTCTGCGCCCAACGCGGCATCCCGCTCGTATTCCTGCAGAACATCACCGGCTTCATGGTCGGGCGCAAGTACGAAAATGGCGGCATCGCCCGCGACGGCGCCAAAATGGTGACGGCGGTGGCTACCGCCAAGGTGCCGAAATTTACCGTGGTCATCGGCGGCTCGTTCGGCGCCGGTAACTACGGCATGTGCGGTCGCGCCTACAGCCCACGTTTCCTGTGGATGTGGCCGAACGCCCGCATCTCGGTGATGGGCGGCGATCAGGCGGCGGGCGTGCTGGCTACGGTCAAGCGTGATGGGTTGGAAGCTACCGGCAAAACCTGGAGCGCCGAGGATGAGGCAGCCTTCAAGGCGCCGATTCGTGAGCAGTACGAAACGCAAGGGCATCCTTACTATGCCTCGGCGCGGTTGTGGGACGACGGCATTATTGATCCGGCCGACACGCGCCGTGTCCTTGGCCTCGGCCTTTCGGCGTCGATGAACGCACCTGCCGAAGAAACCAGGTTCGGCATTTTCCGGATGTAAGTCGATGTATCTGCCCAAACACTTTGCAGAAACCGATATCAGCGTAATGCACGCCTTGATGCGCAAACATCCGTTGGCAACGCTGATTTGTCATGGACCGGCGGGGCTGGATGCCAACCACATTCCTTTCTTGCTGGCCAATGAGCCCACGCCAAACGGCAAGTTGCAAGGCCATATCGCGCGTGCCAATCCGCTGTGTAAAGCGGGTGAAACATTGGACGACGTGTTGGTGATTTTTCAGGGTGCCGAGCGCTATATCAGCCCATCCAATTACGCGACCAAGGCCGAACACGGCAAGGTCGTGCCAACCTGGAATTACACAGCCGTTCATGCCTATGGCCGCTTGCGCCTGATTGATGATGCCGCATGGGTTTTTGCCCAGATTTCAGCGTTGACCGCAACACATGAAGCCCGCCTGCCCCTGCCGTGGGCGGTTAGCGATGCACCGACTGATTACATAGAAAAAATGCTGGGTGCCATTGTCGGCATCGAAATCACCATCGATCGCCTGATCGGCAAATGGAAAGTAAGCCAGAACCAACCGCCGGCCAATCAGGCCAGCCTGATCGACGCATTGGACGGCCAGCCCATGGCGGACCTGATCCGCCAGCGACAACAATAAATGGAGCGAGACATGTTTACCACCCTGGAAATCGAACGTAACGGCCCGGTCGCCACGATCTGGATGAACCGGCCCGACCTCCATAACGCCTTCGACGAAACCCTGATTGCCGAACTGACTGCCGCCTGCATGGCGCTCGACGACAATCCGGAAGTCCGTATCGTCGTTCTCGCCGGTCGCGGCAAGAGTTTCTCGGCCGGCGCCGACCTGAACTGGATGAAGCGCGCCGCTAACAACGGTGTCGACGATAACCTCAACGATGCCCGTGCGTTGGCTGGCATGTTGCGCGTCCTTGCTGAAATGAAAAAGCCGACTATCGCCCGTGTGCAAGGTGCGGCGCTGGGTGGCGGCATGGGCCTGGCCTCGGCTTGTGACATTGCTATTGCTTCGAGCAAGGCTGTCTTCGCTACTTCCGAGGTTAAATTTGGCATTATCCCGTCGGCGATTTCACCTTACGTATTGCGAGCCATTGGCGCCCGGCAGGCTTGCCGTTATTTCCAGTCAGCGGAACGCATCAGTGCCGAACGCGCCCGCGAAATTGGTCTGGTGCATGAGGCGGTTGAGCCTGAAGAACTGGATGCAAAGGTTCAGGAAATTGTCAGCGCATTGCTGCAAGGTGGCCCATTGGCCCAGTCTGCTGCCAAGGATCTGATTCGCGCCGTCAATAATCAGCCGATCAACGATAACCTTGTTGAAGACACCGCTCACCGCATCGCTCACCTGCGCGCCACACCGGAAGCCCGTGAAGGCATTTCGGCTTTTCTCGACAAACGTTCGCCCGCCTGGGTTGGGGAATAAATCATGTTTAACAAAATTCTTATCGCAAACCGCGGAGAAATAGCCTGTCGCGTGATCAAGACAGCGCGACGTATGGGCATTCGCACCGTTGCCGTCTATTCCGAAGCCGACGCCAACGCCCGCCATGTGCGCCTCGCTGACGAAGCCGTGCTGCTCGGCCCGGCCGCGGCCCGCGAATCCTATCTGGTTGCTGACAAGATTCTTGATGCTGCCAAGCGGACGGGGGCGCAGGCGGTGCACCCGGGCTATGGTTTCCTCTCCGAGAACGCCGATTTTTCTGAAGCCTGTGCCGCCAACGGCATCACTTTCATTGGCCCGCCGGCCTCCGCCATTCGTGCCATGGGCTCGAAGTCGGAAGCCAAAAAGCTGATGGGCGCGGCCAATGTGCCACTGACGCCGGGTTATCACGGCGATGATCAGGAACCCGCTCTGCTGCACCGCGAAGCTGACCAGATCGGCTACCCGGTGTTGATCAAGGCAGCGGCGGGTGGCGGCGGCAAGGGTATGCGCCTGGTTGAAAAGAGCGAGGATTTCCTCGATCTGCTCGCCTCCTGCAAACGCGAGGCTACGTCCAGTTTCGGCAACGAGCATGTACTGATCGAGAAATACATTACCAAGCCGCGCCATATTGAAATTCAGGTTTTTGCCGATACGCAGGGCAACTGTGTTTACCTGTTTGAGCGCGACTGTTCGGTCCAGCGCCGCCACCAAAAGGTGTTGGAAGAAGCACCCGCCCCCGGCATGACGCTCGAACGCCGCCGTCAAATGGGCGAAGCGGCGGTAGCCGCCGCCAAGGCAGTCGGTTACGTCGGTGCCGGCACGGTCGAGTTCATCGCCAATCAGGACGGCTCGTTCTATTTCATGGAAATGAACACCCGCCTGCAGGTCGAGCATCCGGTCACCGAAATGATCACCGGGCAAGACCTCGTCGAATGGCAACTGCGCGTCGCTGCCGGCCAGCCGTTACCACTGGCGCAGGAACAATTGCAGATTCGCGGCCACGCTCTCGAAGCACGGATTTATGCCGAGGATGCCAATAAAGGCTTCCTGCCCTCGACCGGTAAATTGATCCGCCTCTCGCCACCGGCTGAAAGCATCAACGTTCGCGTCGATACCGGCGTCGAGGAAGGCGACGAGATCACGCCCTACTACGACCCGATGATCGCCAAACTGATCGTCTGGGACGAGCATCGCGACGCTGCGCTGGCCCGTATGCGCAAGGCGCTGGCCGATTATCAGGTAGCTGGCGTGACGACCAACATCGACTTCCTCTCGCGCCTCGTCGCCTGTCCGGCCTTTGCCGGTGCGGATCTTGATACCGGCCTGATCGAACGCCAGAAAGACTTTCTTTTCCCTGCAGCGCAAGCTGTGCCACGTGACGCTTTGCTCGTTGCAACCGTCGGTGAACTGCTCTGGGAGCAGCACGAAGCGAAGCAGAAGGCCAAAACCAGCGGTGATCCGTGGTCCCCCTGGCATGCCCGGGACGGTTGGCGAATGAATCTTTCGGCTGCCCGCCTGATCGGATTCAGGGATGGTGACAGCCTGATCGAAGCGCAAGTCAGCTACCAGCGCGACCAATGGAAAATCAGCTTGAACGGTGAAACGACGCTGGCGCGCGGCAAAAAGCTCGACGGCGATCAGTTCGCCGTCGAACTCGATGATCGCCGCCTGATTGCTTCGGTTGTTGCGGTCGACGACAAAAGACACGTCTTTTTACATGGCGCAACTTACATTTTGCTCCGTGACGACCCGCTCCATTTGGTCGAAGCCGGCGGTGCGCAAGGTGGCGGTCTGACCGCGCCAATGCCCGGTAAAGTCGTAGCTCTGCTTGCCCAAGCCGGCCAGAAAGTTGACAAAGGCGCGCCGTTACTAATCCTCGAAGCCATGAAAATGGAACACACCATTACCGCGCCCACCGCCGGTACCGTCAAGGCATTCTGCTATGCCGCCGGCGAGCAGGTTTCCGATGGTGCGGCACTGGTTGAATTCGACAGCGAAAAATAGGCTCAGGCAGCAGATTGTTTCCAAACCAGTCACAGGAGGTGTTCCGATGTCAGATCAAAACCTTGCCGGCAAACGCGTTCTGATCACCCATGCCGATCAGTTCATGGGGCCGGTTCTGTGCGATGTTTTTGCTCGTCATGGCGCAACCGTGATTGCCGATACTTCGCCACTGCTTGAGGTCGATGCGCCTGCTGAACTTGTCGCCGCTACTGGCAAGATTGATGTGCTGGTCGCCAATCTTGCCATGCCGGCACCGACGACCGTGGCTACTGAGGTCTCCGAGGAGGAATGGCATGATGCGTTCGCCGTACTCGTCCATCCGCTGGCACGCCTTTGCCGGGCGGTACTGCCAGAAATGATCGCGCGCCGCGCCGGCAAGATTCTGGTGATGGGCAGCGCCTCGGCACTGCGCGGGATGAAGCGTGCTTCCACCTACAGCGCGGCACGTGGCGCGCAGTTGGCTTACGTACAGGCGCTCGGCGTCGAGGTTGCGCCGCATAATGTTCAGGTAAATGCCATCGCGCAGAACTTTGTCGACAACCCGACTTATTTTCCAGCGGATGTTCAGGCCAATCCACGTTTTCAGGAACGCCTGAAGCGAGAGGTTCCGCTTGGTCGTCTGGTTGGCGCTGAAGAAGATGCAGAGTTTGCTGCCTATTTGTGCAGTGATTCAGCCAACTGCTTTGTCGGACAGGTTTTCCCTGTTTGCGGTGGTTGGGTGACCAAATAGATATCGGCTGCGCAGCCATACAGAAAATTGAATGAGGCATCCATGATTCTTCCGTCCAGCGTAAAAATCGTTGAAGTCGGCCCACGCGATGGTTTGCAGAATGAAAAGCAGATCGTTCCGACCGAGATCAAGATCGAACTGATCAACCGTCTGGCTGATGCCGGCGTGCGGGTCATTGAAGCGACCTCCTTCGTCTCGCCCAAGTGGGTGCCGCAGATGGGCGACAACGCGGCGGTGTTGCAAGGCATCAAAAAACAATCTGCTACGGTCTACCCGGTTTTGACACCAAATTTGCAGGGTTTTGATACCGCAGTTCAGGCCGGAGCGACTGAGGTTGCCATTTTTGGCGCGGCTTCCGAAAGTTTTTCGCGCAAAAACATCAATTGTTCGATTGCCGAGAGCCTGAAACGTTTCGAACCCGTCGTTTCCGCCGCCAGCGCGCTTGAAATCAAGGTGCGCGGTTATGTTTCCTGCGTTGTCGGCTGTCCCTACGAAGGTGCGATTGATCCGCAAAAGACTGCCGAAGTGGCCAAAATACTTTACGACATGGGCTGTTACGAAGTCTCGCTCGGCGACACCATCGGCGTTGGCAATCCGGCCAGCATCAGCCGGATGATTGAGGCTTGCGCCAAGCAGGTGCCTATTGAAAAACTCGCCGGCCATTACCACGACACGTATGGCATGGCGATTGCCAATATCTACGCTTCTCTGCAACTCGGCATGGCAGTTTTTGACAGTTCAATTGCCGGGCTGGGTGGTTGTCCTTATGCAAAGGGGGCTTCCGGCAATGTGGCGACTGAGGATGTTGTTTACCTCCTGCATGGTTTAGGCATTGAAACCGGCATCAATCTGACTACACTGGCAGGCATCGGTGACTGGATTTCCAGCACCATTAACCGCCCGAATGGTGCCAAAGCCGGCCGGGCGCTTTGTGCGGGAAGCGAAGTGTGAGTTTATTTTCTGCCGTCAGTGATTTTCTCAAACCGACACCACCACTGAGTCCGGCGGTTGAAAAAGCCTTGTTGCGGGTTGGCGAACTGGTTAGCCCACAACTGAAATCGGCCAGCGGCTTTGAACAAAAACTGGCCGGGCCGATTGAATACGCGCTCGGTTATTGCGATGGCCTGATCAGTGCGCTGCCTGGTCCCATTGATGTCAATCGGCGATCATTTTCCAACGATCCGCTGGTTCACGCCTTGTTTGCGACGGCCCATGACATTGACCAGATGCTTGGCCGCAGCCAGGCGGTTCGCGATTATCTGGCGGAACCCGCTTGTTGGGAAAGTGAGTACTTTTATGCCCTGTTTGCTGCTCGGCGCATGCAAAAGAAGCAACTTGGCATGTCGGTGCAGGGCAGTGTCGTACAAAGTGACGTGCCGCAAATCGTTATCTATTTTTCTGATCAAACCCTGATTCAACCAAACTGTTCGCTTGAAACAACACTGCAACACCTGCGTGCCAATGCCCTCGATAGCCTGCTGAAGACATTCCATGATCACGTTGAGGCTTTGCGTGCCGAACGTGAAGGTTTGCGTGCCGATCTTTCGGTTGAACGCGCCCACCTGACCGTCCTGCGTGGCAAAACGCCGGGTAACGAACACGCGGTGCATACCCGCCACCTTGAGGAGCTTGACCAGCGTTTGCGTCAATCAGCCGAATCATTGATGCCGGATCAGCTTGTCGAGGCGCTGGCAGAGTTTCTACACGCGCCCGAAAGCTCGCTGGCGCTGACGCCGGTGACGATCACCGTCGACCGCCTCGGCATCGTCAGTGACAACGGCAGTGACGATGCCAATTGCACACGCTTGATTTCCCGGAACTAAGTGCCCGTGACAAGCGTCATTATCTCGTCATCCTCGCCCGCATCAGTCGCGACGAAGCCCTTGAGGCTGTCGAAATGGTGCGTGATCAACAACATCGCTTCATGCTCATCTGAATGATCCCCTCTCCCTGCATCAATATCTGCAAAATGGACGACAGCAATGGCTTGTGCCTTGGCTGTTTTCGTACCATTGATGAAATCACTGTTTGGTCGCGTACCGACAATGCCACGCGTGCCAATATTCTCGCTGCCGTTACCCTGCGGCGGATGGAAAACGCCTCCATGGAAGGCCCCGCGCACCATGAGTGACGAAGAACAATACCTCTGCGTCGGGATCTGCATGGCTGATCCGGATTCCGGTTACTGCCTGGGTTGTGGCCGCCCACCATTCGAGAGTCCGGGTATCGTCGCCGAAGTGGTGAACATTCAAACTCCAAGCAAATCGACCAGCCAAGATCCGGATCACCCGGAATGACGATGGCGCTCCCCAAAACACTGCTCGTCCTCGAGCGCGGCTGGCTATCGGCCAACAATATCCTGTGTTTTGACGGTGACAATGCCACCTTGATCGACAGCGGATATGTCACCCATGCCGAACAGACGGTCGCCCTGGTGGATAGTGCCTTGCACGGTCGACGGCTAAAAAGCCTGATAAATACGCACTCGCACTCCGATCACATCGGCGGCAATGCCGCGCTACAAGCTGCGTTCAACTGCGAAATCACAGTGCCCGCCGGGCTGCATGCGGCGATTGCCGATTGGGATCAGGACGCACTGTTGCTTTCGCCGCTGGGTCAGCAAGGCGCTCGTTTTCAGCACGACCATCTGATCGGTGCCGGTTGTGAAATCGAAATGGGTGAGCTTAACTGGCAAGCCTTGGCGGTTCCCGGTCACGACATGGAAGCGCTGGCCTACTACAACCCGGAAAAGCGCATCCTGATTTCCGGTGATGCGCTTTGGGAAAATGGTTTTGGCGTTATTTTTCCCGAACTGCTCGGCGAGGCCAATGGTTTGGCCAGCACACGGGAAACGCTGGAAATGCTTGCCAAATTGGCCATCGATACCGTCATTCCCGGTCATGGCAGCCCATTTGTTACGGTCGACGCCGCTTTTGAGCGTGCTTTTCGCCGGTTATCCAACTTTCAGGCCAACATCGAACAACTCGCCTGGCATGCGATCAAGGTCATCGTTTCCTTCGCCATGATGGAAAAGAGACGCTTGCCGCAGGCCGATTTTCCGGCCTTCGTGCTCAGCCTGCCCTTCGCGGTCGACGTCAATGCCCGTTACCTTGATTTCTCTGAGGACAAAATGACCGAACGGGTCGAGCGCGAATTGCTTCTGGTCAACGCACTACGCCGCGAGGATGGCTGGCTGGTCGCCGGTTAAGCCTTGGGTAAAGCCTGCTGAACCAGTTGCACCCAGTAACTGACACCCAAGGTCAGTAATTCGTCATTGAAATCGTAATGCGGGTTGTGCAGTGTGCAGCCGCCTGTCCCTGGCCCGTTGCCGAGCCAGACGTAGCAGCCTGGCTTTTCACGCAGCATGTAGGCGAAGTCTTCCGCACCCATTGACGGCAGGATGTCGGTGAGCACACGCTCACTGCCAAAGACAGAGCCGGCAACCTCACGACAGAAATTTGTCTCGTGAACACTGTTGACCGTCGGTGGGTAACGATGATCAAAAGTGACACTGATCTGTGCCCCGTTGGCTGCTGCAATACCGCTGCACAGGCGCTCGATGGCCCGTTCAACCGTTTGCTGAACCTCGGGTTTGAAGCTGCGGATGGTGCCGCGCAAGACGACTTCTTCCGGGATGATGTTCCATGCCTCACCGGCATGGAATTGGGTGACGCTGACCACGGCGGCATCGCACGGGTGCAGGGTGCGGCTGACGACAGTCTGCATGGCCTGCACCAATTGCGCACCGGCAACAATGGAGTCGACCCCCTGATGCGGCATCGCAGCATGGCAACCATGGCCGCGTACGAAAATTTCGAAAGCACAGGTGCCGGCCATGACCGGTCCCGGCATGACGGCGATTTCACCGACCGGGATGCCCGGCCAGTTGTGCAGGCCATAAACGGATTCAACCGGGAAGCGTTCAAACAAACCTTCCTCAATCATCACGGCGGCACCACCTTCGGATTCCTCGGCGGGCTGGAAGATGAATACGGCAATGCCGTCAAAGTCGGGATTGCCCGCCAGATAACGCGCGGCACCCAGCAGGATGGCGGTATGTCCGTCGTGGCCACAGGCGTGCATCTTGCCCTGATAGCGAGAGTGGTGCGGAAATTCGTTCATTTCGGCCAACGGCAACGCATCCATGTCGGCGCGCAGGCCGACCATGCGTTGCGATGTGCCGGCGCGTAGCACACCAACAACGCCGGTTTTGGCGATGCCGCGATGGACTTCCAGCCCATAGCGCTCAAGTTCCGCGGCGACCAGATCGGCGGTGCGGTTCTCGTTGAAGGCGAGTTCAGGGTGCGCGTGAATGTCGCGACGCTGGGTGGTCAACTCAGCCAGAAATGGCAGATCGAGGAGGGGAATAGTCGAGGGCATGGCAGTCTCCTAATTTCCTCCTATTATGCCCAAGCTTGCCTGACTGCGCCGCCTTGATTATCCTGCGGCTCATGGATCTCATTCTTATCAGCGGGCTTTCCGGCTCCGGCAAATCGGTTGCCCTGCATCTTCTCGAAGATGCAGGCTATTACTGCGTAGATAATCTGCCGGTCGTCATGCTCACGGTGCTGGTGCGGATGCTCAAAGAGGAGGGTATTGCCAAGGTTGCGGTGGCGATTGATGCGCGTTCCGGTCACGGTATCGAATTACTCACTGACAAACTCGCCCTGCTAGAAAAGGAACAAACCAGAGTCACCTTCATTTTCCTGCACGCGAACCCAGAAACCCTGCTCAAACGCTATTCCGAATCACGTCGTCGCCACCCGTTGGCCGCGCAAGGGCAAACGCTGGATGAGGCGATTCGTGCGGAAAGCAAGCTGCTGGAGCCGATTTCAAGCCTCGGTCACCGCATTGATACGAGCAATCTGAAGGCTAATGCCCTGCGCGAATGGATACGTCAATTTATCGAGTCGGCACCGGGTAGCGGGCTGACCCTGATGTTCGAGTCCTTTGGCTTCAAACACGGCATTCCGCTCGATGCCGACTTCGTTTTTGACGTGCGTTGCCTGCCTAACCCGCATTACGACAATGACCTGCGTGTTCTGACCGGCAAAAATAAACCGGTGATTGATTTTCTGGAAGCGGAAGAAGAGGTTAGACGGATGCGTGACGATATCGCGCGTTTTGTTGCCAGTTGGCTACCCTGTTTTATCCGCGATAACCGCAATTACCTGACGGTGGCGATTGGTTGTACTGGCGGCCAGCACCGTTCGGTCTATATCGCTGAATGGCTGGCCCGTGAATTTGCTGAGCAGGCGCGGGTGCTGGTCAGGCATCGGACGCTGGCTGGCGGTTAGACCGATGAAACACCCTCTCCCCCGACCCCGCTCCCACAGGTGGGCTAGGGGAGAAAAACGGGTCAGCTAATGTTCTGGTTGGGGCTGATCAAGCTTGGCGATTGGCTGGTCATTTGCGTGGCGGCTGTTCTGGTCGGGCTGAGTTTTCCGCTTTTCTGGCAAGGTGGTTTGGCGGATCGCGCCATCATTCGGCAAAACGGTCAGGTGTTTGCCGATGTTGATTTGCGTGCCCGCCGCCAATTGGAAGTCCCCGGCCCGCTTGGCCAGACGCTGATTGCGATTGAGCCGGGCAGGGCGCGCGTGCTGTCTGACCCCGGGCCACGGCAATATTGTGTGCGCCAGGGCTGGTTGATGCGCCCGGGAGAAATCGCCATCTGCGCACCCAATCGCGTCAGCCTGCAAATCACCGGACGGACCAAGGTTTATGACTCAATCAGTTATTGAACTGACCGTCACCGACGAAGACCGTCGTATCGCCTGGTTGGCGACGGCCGCGGTTGCACTGTCGCTGGTTGATGCGGCAATTCCCAGCCCCTTGCCGGGTGTCAAGCCAGGTCTGGCCAATATTGTTACGCTGGTTGTGTTGGCCCGTTATGGCTGGGCGACAGCAGTCTGGGTCAGCGGCTTGCGTGTACTGGCCGGCAGTTTGTTGCTTGGTTATTTTTTGGCGCCCGGATTTTTCCTTTCCCTGAGTGGCACAGTGCTTAGTCTGGCGACATTGGGCCTTGCCCGCTACTTGCCGTCACGCTGGTTCGGCCCGGTCAGCCTGAGCATTCTTGCTGCCTTCGCCCATATTGGCGGGCAACTCCTGCTCGCCCGGCTGTGGCTGATTCCGCACGATGGGGTCTTCCTGCTGACGCCGGTATTTGCCGCTGCGGCACTGGTATTTGGCACCATCAACGGCCTGATCGCCGCTAAACTGCTGGGTGACCCACCACCGCCTCCGGAGCCAACTCATGCCTAAGACCATTTGCCTCGCCTTCACCGGCGCCTCCGGCATGCCTTATGGCCTGCGCCTGCTCGAATGCTTGCTGGCGGCTGGCTGCAAGGTGCAATTGCTTTACTCGCAAGCGGCGCAGATTGTTGCGAAGCAGGAAATGGATTTCGAGCTGCCGTCGCGGCCGGTGGATGCGCGAAATGCCTTGTTAAAGCAATTCGTTGCGGTCAACCCGGAAAATCTCTCCGTTTTTGGGCGCGAAGAATGGTTCGCCCCGGTTGCCTCCGGTTCCAACCCGCCTGACGCGATGGTCATCTGCCCCTGTTCGATGGGCACCCTGGCCGCTATTGCACAAGGCTTGGCCGATAAGCTGATCGAACGCGCTGCCGATGTTGTCCTCAAGGAAAGTCGCAAGCTGGTGCTGGTGCCGCGTGAAACGCCGTTCTCGGCGATTCACCTCGAAAACATGCTGCGCCTGTCGCGTGCCGGTGCGGTGATCCTGCCGCCCAGCCCGGGTTTCTACCAACACCCGAAAACAGTTGAAGATATTGTCGATTTTGTCGTTGCCCGTATCCTCGACCAACTCGCTGTGCCGCATCAGTTGATGAAACGCTGGGGCGAGTAATGGGCTGGTTCGATTTCTCGCGTTCGGCCAATGAATCGACGGTGGAAGTCATCAATATTCCGCTGTTTCCGCTCAATACCGTGCTTTTCCCTGGCGGGGTGTTGCCGTTGCGCCTCTTCGAGCAGCGCTATCTTGACATGGCTGCTGTCTGCATGAAGGAGGGCAAGCCCTTCGGCATTTGCCTGATCGAAGAGGGGGGTGAAACAGGCAAGGCAGCCCGTCCGCATGCAGTGGGAACGCTGGCGGAAATCACGGATTGGGAGATGGCGCAGCTGGGTATTTTGCAGATCACAACACGCGGTCAAAAGCGCTTTCGGATACTGGAACAGGAAATCGGCCCCAACCAGTCGCTCAGCGCCCGCGTGGAAGTGATCCAGAATAACGGCCCGTTGCCTTTGCCTGAAGAGCGAAAACGCCTGTTGCCGCTGCTTCATCGTGTAATCAAGGATCTCGGCAGCGAACGTATTCCCGAACCGCATTTGCTTGATGAGGCGGAGTGGGTGAGTTATCGGATTACGGAGGTTTTGCCGATTCAGAATCTTGCCAAACAAAAACTGTTGGAGCTGGAAGACCCGATAGCCCGGCTCGAAATTCTTGAAAAGTACCTTATCCAGCGCAAATTGCTGGATTAAAAAAAAGGGGCCCGAAGGCCCCAAAAGCAAGGAATAGGGATGAACCCATGCCTTGACCACAGAGAACGTTGTTTTGCGCTTACAGCCGCTCGAAAATACCGGCGGCACCCATGCCGGTGCCGATGCACATGCTGACCATGCCGTACTTGCCGCCGGTGCGCTGCAGGCCATGCACCAGTGTGGCGGTGCGGATGGCACCGGTCGCCCCGAGCGGGTGGCCGAGCGCAATGGCACCGCCGAGCGGGTTGATCTTGCTCGGATCGAGCGGCACATCCTTCAACACGGCCAGCGCCTGCGCGGCGAAGGCTTCGTTGAGTTCGATCCAGTCCAGTTGGTGTTCGGCGATGCCGGCCAGCTTCAACGCCTTGGGAATCGCCGCGACCGGGCCGATGCCCATGATTTCCGGCGGCACACCAGCCACGGCAAAGCTGCAGAAGCGCGCCAGCGGCACCAGGTTGAACTGCTTGAGTATCTTTTCCGACACCAGCAGCACCGCCGCCGCACCGTCCGACATCTGTGAGGCGTTGCCGGGCGTTACCGAACCTTTGGCGTGGAAAACCGGCTTCAGCTTGGCCAGGCTCTGCAGCGTCACATCGGCGCGCGCGCCTTCATCGTTCTCGGCCAGGCGCTGACGATGCTTGACCTCACCGGTTTTCAGGTCGGGCAGATACTCGTCGATCAGATACGGCGTGATCTCGGCCTTGAAATGGCCGGCATCGATGGCAGCACAGGCCTTCTGGTGCGAGGCGTAGGCGAAGGCATCCTGTTCTTCGCGGCTGACATGCCATTGCTGCGCCACCTTCTCGGCGGTCAGGCCCATGCCGAAGGCGATGGCCCGCTGCTCGTCGTGGGCAAACACGGCCGGATTGACCACCACCTTGTTGCCCATCATGTTGGTCATCACCGTCATCGACTCGGTGCCGGCCGCGATCATCACGTCGGCCTGGCCGAGGCGGATCTGGTTGGCCGCATCGGCCACCGCCTGCGAACCGGAAGAGCAGAAGCGGTTGATGGTGATGCCCGGCACATTGTTCGGCAGCCCGGCCAGCAAGACGCCGATACGGGCGACGTTCATGCCCTGCTCGGCTTCCGGCATGGCGCAGCCGACGATCACGTCGCCGATCAGTGCCGGGTCGAGCCCCGGCGCCTGCGCCATGACACTCTTGAGGACGTGGGCCAGCAGGTCATCCGGCCGCACGTTGCGATACATGCCCTTGCGCTTGGCGACCGGGGTGCGGGTCACGGCGACGATATAGGCGTCCTGAATCTGTTTGTTCATTGTCTGTCTCCGCCGTCTCAGTTACGCAGGGGTTTGCCGGTGTCCAGCATGTGCTTGATGCGCGCCTGGGTTTCCGGGGTTTTGAGGAGTTCGAGGAATTGCTGGCGTTCGACGGCCAGCAGCCAGGCTTCGTCGACCAGGCTGCCGTATTCAATTTCGCCGCCACACAGGGCAACGGCCACGGCACGGGAAACGCGGTAATCGTGGGCTGAAATCATGCCGCCTTCGCGCATGTTGACCAGCGTCATTTCCATGCTGGCGATTCCGGCTCGGCCGGCAACCGGAACGCCACGCGCTGGCACCGGCGGGACGTAACCGGCATCGGCCAGCAGGCGGGCTTCCTTGAGGGCGACGAACAACAGTTCACGGGCATTGAACAGGATGGTGTCGCCCGCCTTGCCGAAACCGAGATCGATCGCTTCATGCGCGCTCTTGCTCATCTTGCCCATGGCCACGGTCATGAAGGTTGGCGACAGGTTGCCGAGCACTTCGCCTGAAGCGCCCGACTGTGCCGCCCAGCGGGCCGCGCGCAGCGCCAGCTCCTTGCAGCCGCCACCGGCCGGGATCAGGCCAACGCCAACTTCGACCAAGCCGAGGGTGCTTTCCAGCGCCAGCACACGTTTGGCGGCGTGCATGGCGAACTCGCAGCCACCACCCAGCGCCATGCCCTGCACGGCAGCCACCACAGGAATTGGGGCGTACTTGACCGCCATCGTCGCTTGCTGGAATTTGGCTACCGTCTGTTCGAGCCGGTCGAAATCACCGGCAACACAGGCATCGCTGATCTGTTTGAGATTGGCGCCGACGGCAAAGGGCGCGTCGTGCCAGATGACCAGGCCATCGA
>ERZ724523.966-NODE-966-length-16750-cov-6.023420_pt1 | contig 16750 bp, 10 predicted proteins | sample MGYA00376056_ERZ724523 | MGnify/ENA primary metagenome ERZ724523 (study PRJEB28724, sample SAMN07190888) | wastewater metagenome | isolation source: influent of sewage treatment plant in Hong Hong | place: USA: Christiansburg, Virginia | collected 2016-03-01 ... | reverse complement strand
AAAACAGTCCTGAAAATTGGCGTAGCTTAGGATGGGACTTTATTTGCATCCCACAACTAGGACGTTGGCTTTGTTATGGCTGGAACATTCAAGGGCCTGACTCAGGCTCAGATCGATAGAAAGCTGAAGGAGGGGCGCGGTCAAGGCCGGGGATCTGACTACAAGCCGTTCATCTACACCAAGGATGTCTCTTCTCTGGGACGTTCCCACCGCCTGTTCGGCAATAAATGCCGACGAATGCACCACCTCCTTTCCGACTTAGAACTCGCCGTCTTCCTCACTCTGGATTGGTCTCCCAAGGTCATCGATATCCGGGAGCAATTTCCCCTTCGGGTCGAGGACACAGTCCGCCTTGCTGAAACATATGGGCTTCCCCACGGCAAGTTTCAGGGAATCCCGCAGGTGCTTAGTTCCGACTTTCTGGTGGACTTCGACGATCCCACACGCCCGGCTATGGCGCTCCAAGCAAAATACAGCGCAGACCTCGAGAAACCTGAAGTCATCGAGCGCCTAGAGCTCGAAAGGCGTTACTGGGAAGAGAAAGAGATCTCCTGGGCCATTGTCACCGAGAGGGAGATTTCCCGGACGGCATTTGCCAACATCCAGTGGCTCTACCCCGCCCAGGCCGAGGAAGATATTGTCCTCAGCGACCTCGAACGCTACTACAGCTTGTTCCTGTACGAGTTCCAACGCCATCCTGAGCAGACGCTGACGAGCATTGTTCAGAGCCTAGATGTGGCTTACGAGCTTGAACCAGGGCAGGCACTCTATTGGTTGCGTCAGTTGCTTGCTCGCCACTATTTTCTCTTCGATATCAACAAGCTCTACAGAGAGCTCAAGCTGGGTGATCTATCCGTCAATCCCCATCAAGAACAGCAGGAGATACGCCATGTTCCCGGTTAACTTGGTGCTCCAGATGGGTGAGTTACGCAGACGTTTGCTCTGGTGCGACACAGAGCTGGTCATCTGGATCGATATTGACTCGAGCTTGGCATTTCCAGAATCGGCTTCAGTCGCAGAGCTGGAGGGGTTGCTTATAGCCGGGGAGCTGAAACGCATAGATGACCCTTTTCTGGATGTGACTCTTCGGGAGGTTGAGGCGGGGTCAAGTGACCAGCAAAAGCGCGATTCGGCCTGGGAGATGCTGGCAGAGACAGTTCGTGACACCGGCCTGTTTGAGCGCCGAGCCAGAGGGGAAATTGTTAAAGGCATAATGGAGCGCCACGGTGTTACCAAGCAGACGGTGTACCGGCTTCTCAGGCGTTACTGGCAACGGGGCATGTGCAAGAATGCCCTGCTGCCGGATTACGCCAACTCGGGAGGCCGTGGTAAGCGACGCAAACCGGACCAGGCCAAACTGGGGCGGCCCAGGATGGTCAGAGATGGGCGGGGAAGCAACATTACTCCCGAAATGGAGCGTATTTTCAGGCGCGTCATAGAGGAGCGCCTGCTCAAGGAAAAACATCCGTCGATTCCCGACGTCTACGCTGCCAGCCTGAGCCTGCTCGGTACTATGTTTCCCGACTTGCCGACACATGATCTGCCGACGGTGGAGCAGTTTCGTTACTTCTACAAGCGCGAGTACCACTTTACTGAAATTTTGGCTCGCCAGGCATCCGCAGTGGATTTCGCCAAGGATATCCGGCCGATCAGGGGAACGTCGACGACAGAGGCTCTGGGGCCTGGTTACCGCTACCAGATCGACGCCACCATTGCTGATATCTACCTGATATCGGATCATGATCGCAGCCTGATCGTAGGCAGACCCGTTGTTTACATAGTGAATGATGTGTTTAGCCGGATGGTGACGGGCATGTACATCGGGTTCGAGGGGCCATCCTGGATCAGCGCCATGGTGGCCCTGGCTAATACCACTGCCGACAAGGTGGAATATTGCCGCCAGTATGGTGTGGAGATTGACGTTGGAGATTGGCCTGTGCAGGGCTTGCCCGATGTGGTGCTGGCGGACAAAGGTGAGCTGAACGGCACCAAGGTTGAGGTGTTCGCCGAATCCTTCGGAGTTCGCATTGAAAATGCACCAGCCAGGCGTGGGGATGCCAAGGGTATTGTCGAGCGCCAATTCAGGACGGTACAGGAACGTTTTAAGCCCTATGTTAGCGGCGTGGTCGAAGGTCACATCAGCCGCAAGCGCGGTGGCCATGACTACAGACTCGACGCCAGCCTGACACTACCGGAATTCACAAAATGCATCATCGCGAGTGTCCTCTGGCACAACAACTTCCACGTCCTGAGTAAATACGACAGGACTGCCGGTATGCCCGGTGACCTGCCCGCTATACCTGCCAGGTTGTGGCATTGGGGGCTGGGTAACCTGACGGGCCGGTTGCGGGTCGCACCCCAGGATCTGGTTCGCATCAACCTGCTGCCCCATGATCAGGCCACAGTTTCGGAACTGGGTATAAGGCTATTTGGTTGCTTCTATACCTGCCAGGAGGCTCTGAAGTCCGGCTGGTTCCACCGGGGGCAAGGCCATAGACCCGAAAAGGTGATGGTGGCCTACGACCCGCGCAGTGCAGACCACATCTACATTCGTCCCTCCAACAACCTCAAAGAGTACTGGATTTGTGATCTCGCCGATCGCAGCAGGCGCTTCCGGGGGATGACCTTCTGGGACGTCTGGCTGTTGTCCAAGGAGGAGCGCAGAAGTGATGCCAACGCTGCCATGGAGGGGATGAAGGAGAGGGGCAGGCTACTCGAGAAGATCGAGGCCATCGCCGCTTTGGCGGAGAATGCCAGTCCCATCAAAACCGGCATGTCCAAGAAGGATTTGGGAACCCAGATCCGCGAGAACAAGCAGGATGAAAAGCGCCATGAGCGTCGCCAAGGGGCCTTCAGACCTGCGAGAGAGCAGTCAGGCAAGCCCGCCGATGTGGTCCCGCTGAGGGGTGAGAAACCAGACGATTATGCCTATCCGGATCTGGGCGACCTTATCTTCGGGGAGGGGGACAATGACTGACGAGATCCGCAGCGGCGCCATCCCCTTGGCCCAATATCTGGAGCAGCAACTACCAGAATATCAGGACAATCCGCTTATCAGCGCCTTGCCACCCATACCCGACCTGCAAGAGGTGGTTACCCAACTTCAGGCTGTGCCCAGCTTCGATCCTCAGGAGGCATTCCTTGACGGGCGGCTCAGGGCCCACGCCATTGCCCGCCTGTTGCATGGTTTCTTTCAGCCTCTGACCCACCACCTTGAGTTGGAAGCCAAGATCAGCCTGATGATCCGCCAGGGTTACATCGGTCGTAACCCTGCCAATGGTGCCTGGCATTCCCACCTACAAAACGGTTACCGCCGCGTGGAGGAAGAGGATTTAGAGGCTGCGGTCTACCGGAGCGTTTCTTCGACGGCCAGCAGTCTGTCGCTGTTCGGCTGCTCTGGCTGCGGCAAGACCCGTACCCTAGAGCGGATCCTGAGTATGTACCCCCAGGCCCTCCATCATCACGACTACAACATCACTCAGCTGACCTACCTGAAAGTAGACTGCCCCATAGACGGCGATCTGGACGAGCTTTGCCTGAGCTTTTTAAACCAAGTGGACATGGTGCTGGGCACTCATTACAGCCGCAGTCATGGTCGTAAGAAACTGGGCACCAAGCGCCTGCTGGCCAGCATGTGCCAGATCGCCAATCTTCATGCTCTTGGAGTATTGATCATCGATGAGGTTCAGAACCTCAACGAGGCTAGGTCTGGCGGGGCCGAGAAGATGCACAATTTCTTCGTATCCTTGGTCAACACCATAGGAGTGCCCATCATTCAGGTGGGCACACACAGGGCCAGCAAGTTCTTCCAGCGTACATTCAGGGCTGCTCGACGTATCTCCGGCTTGGGCAGCATCCGCTGGGACAGGCTGCCAAGAGACGAGCACTGGAAACGGCTCTTGAAACGGCTTTGGAAGTATCAGTGGGTGCGGAATGCCTACCCCTTGGACGATGAGCTTGAGGCGACCATGTACGAGCTCACTCAGGGGGTCATGGATATCGTCATCAAGTTGTTCGCACTGGCGCAGATCCGGGCCATAGTGACGGGTGCTGAATGCATCAAGCCAATGTTGCTGCGCAAAGTCTACGAGGATGAGTTCAAGCCGGTCCATCCCATGTTGGCAGCATTGCGGAGCAACAGGCCGGAACTCATCGCCAAGTACGACGACCTTCTGATGCCAGAGATAGAAGGCAAACTGCTCTCCCTTACACAGTCATTGGACAGAATTACAGAATCCAAGCCACTGGCACCACTGGTCGACGATAGGGCCAAAAAGCTGGCGGCCTTGCTCGAGGGAATGGAGATTCCCAGGGATATTGCTATTCCTATGGCTGACGAGCTGCTGGCCGAGTATCCCGAGATTCCCTTAGCAGCATTGATCCACAAGGCGACATCCTACCTAGTCCAGGACAAACCCAAGGCTTCAGGATTCTCCAGAGTGAAGCGGACGGAATGGGGTCAGTTACCTCAAGACGATTTGCGGCGACGCTATACCAGCGGACCCGAGGGCGAGGTTTACGGCAGGTTCAAAGAGGCTGGTCTGGTGTTCGACCTGCAAGTGCTGCTGGGCAAGGCGAGCTGACATGTATTTCCCCAGGCTTTACCCAGACGAACTCCTCTACAGTGCCATCGCTCGCTGCCGGGTTCATTTGGGGGTGGACAGCCATAAGAGCCTGTTGAGGGAGCTATTCGGCGATACCAGAGTCGCGGCGATTACCGACCTGCCCAGCCACTTGGAAAGTCTGGCGAGCAACATAGGCTTGGACGCCGGTGATCTGGTGGTCAACCACACTCTCTTCCCGCTTTATTCGCCTTTCATCCCACAGGAGCGCCGACAAAGACTTCTCCAGGCCATGCTGGCTCAAGACATGCCCGTAGTTATAGGCCTAGCTGGCGCCTCTACCGCGTTGGTCAAATGGCCCGAGTGGTTGCGGTACTGCCCGATCTGTATCGAGGAAATGGTGGCAAAATTCGGAGAGCCCTATTGGCGGCGAAGCTGGCAGGTCCAGGGTGTGGACGCCTGCCCGGCCCACGGTTGTACGCTTGTGGATTCTCCCATCCCGTTCAGGCGAGCACAGAGGCACGAATTCCATGCTGCCTCCTCCCTGTTTCTGCACCATAGCTCCACTGTCCAGCCCTGTGGGGAAGGGGCAGCCAGGCTAGCGGACGCATTAACGCAGCTCCTGGCCTTCAGGGGAACAAGCCCCTCCGGTTACGAGGTGTGGACCAACTTCTACCGGCATCTGGCCGCTGAGTGCGGAGCCATGAAGGGCCAGCAAATCAAGGCCTGGATCATATGGGAAAGAATCCTTGAGCTTTATCCGAGGGACTGGCTTGCGGTCAACGGCCTATGGGCGGCTGAACCGCCGTCTTGGCTCCAATCCATGTTCAGAAAGCACCGCAAGGCGTTTGGCTTCCTGCAACACCTCATTGTTTGGACAAGTTTGAGACCTGGGAAAAACGTCAATGATCTCATCGCTGAAGCAATGACCTGCGCTGCGGATATTGCTCCCCATCCACCTATATCACAGCTGCCAGCAGATGCTTGCTTGAGAAGAAAGTACCGATCTCAGTGGCTTGTTGCCCTTAATACATATTGCGGAGCTAAGGCTGCTAGAAGTGCAGGCTTTCAAGCCACTTATGCCTGGATCTACCGGCATGACAGGGAATGGCTGCTGAATGTCGACAAGACCAAGCATGCTCGGCAGGGTAACAACAGCTGCATCAATTGGGCTGCCAGAGATAGAAAGTTAGTGCGACTCCTGGTGCGAATAGGCGAACGCTCTGAAGCGGATCTGAGCCTGCCACGCAAGAGTCGTAGCTGGTATCTGCATCAGCTTCCTCATCGAGCATCCGTCGAGCGCCACCTGGATCAACTTTCTCTCTGTCGGGCTTTTCTGGATCGATATGCCGAGTCTGTTGGGGAGTACCAGATCCGTCGTTTGACCAATGCCATGATCGAAGATGCTATGGCAGGCCAGCATTCAATGGGTTGGCAATTGGCAAGACGTTGTGGATTGCAGAAGGGCAAGATTGCTTCTCTGACAGCCTCATTTATCACAAGCATAGGAGGATTGGATTGAGTCGTATTTTGTTCCGCCAGATCCCTAAAGATGCCAAGTTGCTGGCCGTAGGTAATTTTTTCAGAGCTAATTCCTCAGAAGCACCATGGCGCTTAGCGTCGATTTTCAGTCAAAAAAACGAGATGGAGCAACGTCAGTTCGGCTTGGAGATGAGCTGTATTTTGGGCGTTGGCCGCGAGTTTGTCGCAGAAGATGAAGTCCCTTATCGCTCGAATGGCTTCCAGAAAAAACTCAAGCTACCACCGATAGCGGAATGGCGCGAAAAGCTGCTGGGCGAATGTCCTCGCTTGGCCAAAAGGCTTGCCTGCAATCCTGAGGTGGCCAGCCAACGATGCTTCGTGTTCGAGGCGGATGGCCTCACCGTCTGGCTCCCCAAGTTCGAGCTGGCCCGCAAGCTTTTCTTCCATGCCGGTTTCCTGGCTCGGTCAGCCTTTGAACCCAGTGGCTTGGACATGATCTTCTCGGTGCAGAGGGATCAGGACGCCATCCATATCCATACCCCAGCTAAGACAGGGGCTCCGGCCCGTCTGCTCCAGATGGAATCGTATCGTGATCTCTTCAGTTGGCTGCTGCTAAGTGAGGGCGTTAAGCAGTCTTTCGAATCTATATGGCGATGCCTAAATCAGGAGCGGTTTTCATCGGGCGGACGATATACCCGCTGGCAGTTCAACTTTGAGCCACCGGCTACCATTTCAGGTGCCAGCATGGAGGTTCTTGGTCCCTTAGATTGGGACAGTAAAGAAATTCTGGTCTGGGAGATTAAGACTCTACAAGGGCTCGAGTTGAACTGTTTTCAACCGATATTGTTCCATCACCCTGCACTCAAGCTCTCAGTTAGTGGAGAGGGGGGAGGAACCCGAAATCCAAGTTCATCTAGCGAGTCCATTATCTTAGATGGTGAGGAGGATACGGATGAGGACAAGGATCGCCAACTGTTGGACCTACCGATGGAAGGGTTATCCTTCCGTGGGCAGCGGCATACGCGGGCCGTCTACCAAGGACAGAGAGCAAGCCGTTTTGGTCAGAAGCTGGAAGGTGAAGAGCTTCCTGGTGACGGTACTCTTCTTGGATTGTGCGACGACGTAACCGGAGGAGAGATCCCCCCGACAGAACTACAGCAACTGGAAGGGCAACAGGAAGAGCAGCAGGAGGCGGAAGTTTTCCCCAACCGCTTTGAGTTACTCAAAGAAATCATCAAGCAGATAGCCAATGAGCCAGATATCGATTTGCTGGAACTTGAGGTGAAGCCTTTACCTCAAGTCCTCCGTCGTAGCTATCACCTGATGGATGATGGTTCACCGCGCTGCTACTTGAAGGCCAACTTCAGGTTGAAAAATGGGCTAGAAAAGTACCTTCTGGAGGTGGACACCAGCGATAACAAGAAGCACTTGTCTACACGTATCGTCAGGATGAAGCCGGGAGTGAATCCATCCCAGGCAATCGTGCAAATATTGAAAGACACTGTGCAGGGCTCACTGCGATGGCCGATGAGCATCGTAGTGTACTGTGACACCAATGAGGCGATACATCATCCCAAGGATGGCGATGACATTCGCCAAAAGAGCTGGCAACAGCGTCTGTCATTATGTTTGAGGCTTGAATAATCATAGGTGAGGTGAACGTGCAAACCAACAAGAATTTGTTTAAAAACAAAGTCTTGGCGTGTTATTCTCTATGTTTAATAGTTGTAATGCAGCATATCGAACATGCCTTTACGTTAATAGATAGTGATGCAAATCGACGGGTATTGAGAGGGGGTTCAATACAGACCCTGATGCAAACGTGGTATACAGTAACGGTGCGCCTTCGCAGGGATCCTTTTTCCTATCATTCGTTCCGTCAAACACTTGGCCCGATCATTGAGCTTATAGGAAGCACCCATTGTACCAGCGCCCATTTATCAATGGTTGGAATAACTCATGACAAGAAAGAAAGCAAAACACTCAACAAGTAGTAATAGCATCCTGATTATTTTTGTACTGGTCTTCGGTGCTGCTGCAGCAATCCCGAAGCATGCTTTCGCCATTGTGGTCATAGCTTGTATTTGGGTTGTTCTATGGCAACTAGGCAAACGCGAAAAACAACAGAAGAATCAAATACCAACATCAGCTTTAGTGGCCACTCGCCAGCAAGAACCAAAAAATACCAGCATGAACGTCTCTAGGTCTGAGTGTTTAACTAGTGACATAGATGCGGAGGATGCTTCCGGATTGTTTACCATTCAACTCGGTTCACGCCCTTCCACAACCTTTGGAATTCCAGATGCAGGTAGACAGAAATCGGATGCCCGCTGGGTGCCAGCAGGAGAGTCTGTCACTGTCTCTGGTTTTTCGCTCCCCGGTGGCATGTTCTATTTAGGAACCACATTAGGTGGTCGGTACGACGAGCAAGAGCCCTCTCTAATCAACTCAAAACTTCGGATCGCCAAGTCATATGTCGATATTGAAGAGCGGCTAATGCCTTATTGGCCAAGTTTTCACTCAATCACACCAGAGGCTCGTCGTGGCTATCTTCAGTGGCTTGCTGGAGGACGCCATGATCCATTGGCAGATTTAGGTTACGTCTTTCTTTTTTTCTATGGGCTGGAACGCCGGGTTTTCGTTGATGCCGTAAATGAGCCCGAGGTGAATGCTGAGACTCCTTTGATAGTTACAGAAATCCAGCGCCTACTGAGTATTTATGGCGAAAACCGATCATTCAGGGGATATGCGGAGGGTTTCCTGGATTATCTGAGAAGCACTACTGTTAATCCAAACATCTATCTCAGCCCACCTCCCAAAGTGACAGCGTCCACCTCCGAGATGCCGCTGACACTACGCATAGGGTTAGGGCAACATGCCTCCAACAAAAAACCTCTTGATGCAGATTGGGCTTTAGCTTGGGCCTTAGCTGACCCCAACATCAATAAACGGACCCCTGCCACACGCTGCAAAGACATCTTTGCAACCCTGTTCAAGCTTAAGTACTCAGACTTGCATCCTAATGGTCTGATCTTGGTGAAAAACAAGACCAAGCTTAAGGCTAGCTACCGTCCAGCATCTTCGGCATTGAAGGTACAGACGCTTAATCTCGGTGATCTTCCCGATGTCATGGCAACCTCGGGCACACGTAAGCATCTACACGAACTAGTTGAGCTATGTACTAGTGAGCTTGAACCGTACAGCCGGTATTTGGGCCGAAACCTTGAAAATGCAGAAGCCCTAGAAGGCCTCCTTCAACTTCCGGCAGCACTATGGCCAGCAGCGGCACGCGTGGAGTTAGAGGATCTGCAGTCCAGAATTGGCGATGACTTGGTTGTTATGAGCTTTGGCGAACTCGCAGGCCGCTTCAAGAGTGCTGGGACGCTGTCTCGCAATAAGGTGCTTGCGCTTGCTCAAGCGCTGGAGTCACTTCATATCGGTTTGGAGCCAGACGTACTGGCCGGTTGTAAGACACCGAAAGCTGAAGACCGAATCGCATTGTTCGTAACCCAGCCAGAAGACGGATCACTCCGGGCTTCTGCGGCGTACAATGCCGCATCGGTAACCCTTGATCTGGCCAGTGCAGTAGCATCTGCCGATGGTGACACCTCCAATGATGAAATCATGCTGCTTGCTCAACACATAGACTCATGGGATCACTTGAACGTTGCCCATCGCAAGCGTCTCAAGGCTCATTTGCAAATTCAACTCCAGCAACCACCCACTCTCGCAAGTCTTAAGAAAAAGCTTGATCCATTGACCGTCGAAGCAAAGCGTACAATCGCCAGCTTCTTGGCTCACCTGGCTCAAGCCGATGGCACCGTCAGTCCGTCAGAGGTGAAGCTTCTTGAGCGAGTGTATAAGACATTGCAACTGGATAGTCAGCTGCTATATGGCGACCTTCACGGAGCAGCATCTGGAGCGACTATTGCGCCCGTTAATCCTGTAACAGGCTATCCCAAATCCGAACCTGAAGCACAAGTCTCCGCAACCGCGAAACAAGGCTTCGTGCTAGATCATGAGCGGATTGCACAGTTACAGCGAGAGACTGCTGAGGTTTCTGCTCTACTGGCCCAAGTGTTCATTGATGATCAGGTTCCGGAGGTTGAGCAACACATTGAAACCATAGAGCCTGATCAGGTGTTGAGTGCTGACGTTGTCGGTCTCGACTCAGAGTACTCTGCATTCCTTCGTTTGTTGATCTCTCGCCCCGAGTGGAGCCGTCTCGAGCTTGAAGCTGTAGCCAGCGACATGGAACTGATGCTCGATGGTGTTTTGGAGCAAATCAACGACATGGCTTTTGAACGTTTCGACATGCCCGTCACAGAGGGTGATGATCCTATCGAAATCAATTCAGACATTCTGGAAGAATTAGCCCTATGAGCAAAATCAGATCCAAAGATCGCGACGCGGTCATTCAATCACTGCGCGCCGGCGTGGTTCCTCGTGTCGGCCAACATTTGATTCAAGTCGGCCGGGTTGGCGAACTCGATGCACTGATCAAAGATGTAGATCGACTGGCCGACAGTGGTTCAGCCTTTCGAGTCGTGATCGGCGAATACGGGGCTGGCAAGACGTTTTTCCTGAACTTGGTGCGAGCAATTGCTATGGAGCGGAAACTCGTGACCATGCATGCCGATTTGAACCCTGACCGTCGGCTGCATGCCACTGGTGGACAGGCACGCTCACTTTACTCTGAGTTAGCCAAGAACATGTCAACGCGGACAAAACCCGATGGGGGGGCACTGCAAGGCATCGTTGAAAAATTCATCTCCCAAGCTAAATCCGAAGCCAAGGCAGCAGGTACTGACAGTGAAGCTGTCATTCGCAAACACCTAAGTGAACTGACAGAGATGGTTAACGGGTATGACTTCGCTGAAGTGATTGCTGCATATTGCCGTGGCTTCGAGGAGGGTAATGAGCAACTCAAGGCTGACGCAATCCGATGGTTGCGCGGAGAGTTCACAACAAAAACGGATGCCAGAATGGCCTTGGGTGTACGGACAATTATTGATGATGCGTCCGTGTACGATCAACTCAAGCTGCTCTCAAGATTTGTCAGGCTTGCAGGTTTTGGTGGTCTGATGGTCTGTCTTGATGAGCTGGTTAACCTCTACAAGCTAGCGAACACACAGGCTCGTAATGCCAACTATGAGCAGATCCTACGTATCCTAAATGATTCCCTGCAGGGGTCATCCGAGGGACTTGGTTTCATATTGGGTGGCACCCCCGAGTTTTTGATGGACACTCGCCGAGGCCTATTCAGCTATCCAGCCTTGCAGTCCCGACTGGCCGAGAACTCCTTTGCTAAAACCGGGCTAGTGGATCTTTCAGGGCCTGTTATCCGTCTCACGAGTCTTACCCCTGAAGACTTCTACGTACTGCTTCAGAAGCTTCGACACGTATACGCAAGCGGTGACGCTGGAAAGTATTTGCTACCTGACGAGGCGCTTCCACAGTTCATGGCGCACTGTAACCAACGATTGGGTGAAGCTTACTTCCGAACTCCGCGTACCACTATCACTGGGTTCATCAACCTACTGGCCATACTGGAGCAAAACCCAGGTTCCGATTGGTTGACACTTATTGGAGGCGTCGAGATCGCCAATGACTTAGGCGGCGAGAAAGACACAAAGGTCGACGCAGATGATGAACTTGCCACCTTCACACTCTGACTCATCGGGTTTCGAGCAACTAGAATCCCGGATCCAACGATGGATTTGGGCTGAAGGCTGGACGTCCTTGCGCGACGCCCAAGAATGGGCGGTGCCAGTGCTAGTGGATGCCGACCAAGATGTCATCATCGCCGCAGCGACTGCCGCAGGGAAAACAGAGGCTGCATTCCTTCCCATACTCACCAACTTGCTTAACCACGATGATCCGTCTGGCGCCGTGTTGTATATCAGCCCCCTCAAGGCCTTAATCAATGATCAATGGGATAGGTTAAGCCGCCTCTGTGAGCAGCTTGAGATCCCCGTAGTTGCTTGGCACGGGGATATTTCATCGAGTAAAAAACACCGCTTTCTAAAATCGTCTGAGGGGGTGCTATTAATCACCCCAGAATCCCTTGAGGCACTGTTCGTTAACCGTGGCTCAAGTCTTGGCGGAGTATTCCAAAATCTGCGTTATATCGTCGTTGATGAGTTGCACGCATTCATCGGAAGCGAGCGAGGCAAGCAGCTTCAATCGCTGATGCACCGAGTAGAACTTGTTGTTGGCTGTCGTCTTCCTAGAGTTGGGTTGTCAGCGACACTAGGCGACATGAAGATGGCATCGGAGTTTCTACGCCCGGGAAGCGCCGACACAGTGACCGTTATTGAGTCCAAAAACTCAAACCAGACTCTCCAGGTGCAAGTCCGTGGTTACATCCAACCACCGATGAACGAGCTTATGAAAGCGCGTGTTGAGCTTTCTCTTGATGGAGAAAATGAGGGAGAGCAGGACTACGAGGCAAGCTCTGATTTTGCTATCGCTGACCATCTCTATAAAGTATTACGCGGCAGCAATAACCTAATTTTCCCGAACAGTCGGGCACAGGTTGAATGGTACGCTGATCAATTGCGTCGACGCTGCGAAAATGATGGTTTGCCCAACGAGTTCTGGCCTCATCACGGTAGCCTCTCAAAGGATCTGCGAGAGCAAGCTGAGCATGCGCTCAAAGCAGGTAATCAGGCAGCGTCAGCAATTTGCACTACTACGCTTGAGCTTGGGATCGACATCGGGAGTATCAAGACAGTTGTTCAGATTGGTGCCCCACCATCGGTGGCGAGTCTGCGCCAACGACTAGGGCGTTCTGGCAGACGCCCTGGAGAAAAAGCGACACTGCGCGTTTATTGCAAAGAGTCGCCACTCACTGATGGATCGAGCCTTTCTGATCTGTTGCGACAAGGACTGGTCCAGACCATTTCTATGGTTAGACTGCTAGCTCGTGGATGGTTTGAACCTCCCAGAGCTCAGGGCATACACGCGTCCACCCTTGTTCAGCAATGCCTTTCCGTCATTGCTCAGTGTGGTGGCGCATCTGCTGCGGATCTCTGGAAAAGCTTGATTGCCGAGGGGGCATTTCCGAAGGTCGAGAAGTCAGACTTCATGGGACTGCTCAAATCCCTAGGTGAGCATGAACTCATTATTCAAGATAGTTCAGGGTTATTGCTTCCAGGGGTGGTTGGAGAACGACTGATCAACCATTATGAGTTCTACAGTGCATTCACCAGTGATGAAGAATTCCGCTTGGTGTGTGATGGTAAAACGCTGGGGTCAGTCCCCGTAAGCCGTCCGCTGACCAAGGATCAACGCATTATTTTTGGAGGCCGTAGATGGCAGGTGCGTGATGTTGATCTCCAGGCCAAGGTCATCATTGTTTCAGCCGCGCGCGGCGGCGCACCTCCCCAGTTCGATGGTTTGGGGGCAATGGTGCATGACGTCGTGCGTAAAGAGATGCGCGCAGTTCTGGCCGATTCGGCCCCCTGCCCGTTTATTGACAGTAGCGCTCAAGCGTTACTCGACGAGGCTCGAAAGACTTTTTCCTTATTGCGCCTTGGTGACCGTTACTTGATCGAGTCTGGCAGTAAGTGTTCATTGATCAGCTGGCTAGGTGACTACGCCAACGATGCACTACGCCTGTTGCTCAATCATGTGGGTCTTCCTTGCCATAACACTGGTCTTGTTATCGAGATTGATGCGAGCATAGATCAAGCAAACGCTGCACTCAATGCCGTAGGTAGCCTAGACCCAGGCGATCTCAATTCGACTCTTGCAGATGTGGAAAACATGCTGCGCGAAAAATGGGATTGGGCGCTGCCGGAGCCGTTGCTTAAGAGATCGTTTGCTTCAATATCGCTGGATATCTCGACCGCAATAATTTTCGCCCAGAGACATTTTGCGAGCTGAATCTGAATCACTATTAAGCAAGTGACATCAGGCTTGGTTTAGTGACTTATTCGCATTCTCCCAAGGCTGTCGCACGGAATTGTGATGGATATTGAACAGATAAATCATCGACTACAGCAGATTGCGGAGCAGATCGCCGAACTGGAGTTGGAACGAAAACATCTTGAAATACAGCGTAGCCAGTTGGCTCGTGCCATGGTGTCCCCGCCATCGTGTACATCTCTTTCTTCCGAACAGAAGATTACACTCTTCGCCGAACGTTTCATCGGACGAGCTGATGTGTTTGCTACTCGCTGGGAGAGTAAGGCTGGCAAGTCCGGTTACTCGGTGGCTTGCGCGAATGAATGGAAGCCCGGTGTCTGCTTAAAACCAAAAATCAAATGTGGTGACTGTCAGCAACGCAAGTTTTTACCGGTGCTCGACCAAACACTGCGTGCCCACCTGACAGGAAAGTGCACAGTTGGGATCTACCCATTGTTGCCTAGTGACATGTGCCGCCTGCTGGCCGCCGACTTTGATAAGTCAGATTGGCAACCTGCCGTTACTGCCCTGAGAGAGGTTTGTGAGGAGCTGGGAGTTCCCTGTCTGGTCGAGCGATCCCGCTCCGGTAGCGGTGCTCATGTATGGATTTTTTTTTCGGAATTAGTGTCGGCCCAAAGGGCGCGCTTATTGGGCGCGGGTCTCCTCGATAAAGCGATGGAGCGCTATCCAAAACTTGGATTCGACTCTTATGACCGTCTATTTCCTAATCAGGATCATATGCCTGCAGGGGGGTTTGGGAACTTGATTGCTTTGCCATTGCAATATGGTCCTAGGCAAAACGGCAACAGCACCTTCATTGATGCCGATTTTAATGAGGTGGTAGATCCTTGGCTGACATTGATGCAAACCGGCACGATGACCAGTGCAGAGATTGAGGTCATCATCGAGCAATTTGGTTGTGAACTGGCGCATGCGGAGCATACCGCCTCATCAGAAACACCTTGGAAAGCAAGGCTGCCAGTGGCGAAAGGTCGTATTGCTGGTTGCCCTAGCCAAGTCGAGTTGGTTTTGGCCAACATGATCCATGTTCCAACGGCCTCATTACCTTCGCAGCTTGTTGCGCGGTTAAAGCGTCTGGCGACATTTTCCAATCCTCAGTTCTTCAAAACACAGGCCCTGCGGTTTTCAACCGCAGGGATCCCTCGCCACATCTGTTGTGCGAGGATGGAGGAAAACTACTTGAGTTTGCCGCGAGGAACGCAGGGTGCGCTGCTCGAGTTGCTGGCAGAACAAGACATTATCACTGAGCTGCGTGATGAGCGGACTGAAGGAATGCCATTAAAAGGGATCCGCTTCCTGGGTCTTTTGCGTAAAGAGCAGCAGTTGGCTGTGAATACGCTGGCAGAGCAGGACGTTGGAATCCTCCATGCGCCGACGGCATTTGGGAAAACAATCACGGCGATAGGGATGATCGCCAAGCGTCGGGTCAATACCTTGGTATTGGTGCACAGCAAGGAGCTGGTGTTGCAGTGGCAGGAGCGTCTTCAGTCATTTCTAGCTGATGTGGAGATTGGTGTAGTTTACGGGGGACGGGCAAAGCCAACGGGCCAAATAGATGTGGCAACATATCAAAGCTTGTTGACTCGTACTGACAACACCATCAAGCCGTTTGCATTCGAATATGGTCAAGTCATTGTAGATGAATGCCATCACTTGTCGGCTCCGCGGTACGAACATCTCCTGAGTGAACTCAGCCCTCGTTATGTCATGGGGGTGACGGCAACACCTCAGCGTCAGGATGGACACCAACCGATCATCTTTATGCAAGCTGGCCCTATCCGTTTCCACGCTAAAGCAAAAGAACAGGCGGATTTTGCGAAGACTCTGTATTGCAGAGTAGTCAATACATCTCCGCCAGCGGCGTTGATGGACAAGGATCACAAGCCACATATTTCCGCAGTCTTCAAATGGCTGATTGAGGATGAGGTGAGGACAGACCGGATCGTGTCGGACATTGCATGCTGCATTCAGGTGGGACGGAGCCCTATCGTGCTGACAGAGCGCCGTAGCCATGCAGAAGATCTGAGTAAGCGCCTTGAGGCATTGGGTTATCAGACATCAACATTAAAAGGCGGTATGAAGGCATCACAGATACGGGAAGAGAAAGAGCGCTTGGCGGAGGCCGATGTGGTTATCGCTACTGGCAAGTACGTCGGTGAGGGATTCGACTTACCACGCTTGGACACGCTGTTTTTGGTGCTGCCAATCTCTTGGAAAGGAACCTTGGCACAATACGTCGGACGGATCCATCGAGTGAGTGATGGTAAAGTCGAGGTTCAAGTGTATGACTACATTGATATTGGCCATCCTATGCTGGAGAAAATGTTTGGTCGACGGGCTAAGGGTTATGCATCGATGGGCTATCGTTTTGAAGAGGCTGACCTGAGTGATTTTCCCAAACAAGGCGTCATCACGGGGTTTTGAGAGGTCTTGATTCACCTGAGAGCCGTGTCGAGGGAAGATGACCCTCTCCGAAGAGGGTTATCGCCAAACCATGAGTTTGGATTAGTGAAAAGCCATATGATCCTACGAGCTAAGGATGAGACTTTATTTTCATTTATCTAGCCCCATGTAGTTTTATGGCACGGATTAGGATGATACTTTAGCTTCTGTTTTGATCGAAAAAACGGCCACAAACGGCCGTTTTCTGTTTTTTAGGATGAAACTTTATTTTCATCTCACAAGAGCCGCTGTTGCGGCTCTTTTTGTTGCTGCTGACCGGCTCAGGAGAGCCGCAGGTTGGTGATGGTCACGTCGTTCAGCGAAGGCACTAT
>ERZ724523.955-NODE-955-length-16864-cov-5.056636_pt1 | contig 16864 bp, 14 predicted proteins | sample MGYA00376056_ERZ724523 | MGnify/ENA primary metagenome ERZ724523 (study PRJEB28724, sample SAMN07190888) | wastewater metagenome | isolation source: influent of sewage treatment plant in Hong Hong | place: USA: Christiansburg, Virginia | collected 2016-03-01 ... | reverse complement strand
ACGCTCACGAATGCCGTTGTTCTCTACAGCTTTCAACTCAACGACCAAGGCCTGAACGTAAGTCAGCGTGACCAGATCACCGATACGAATCTGATCAAAATTCTTCACTTCCTCACCCGCCGGAATAACCATCTGATTGCCCTGCGGGCCGACCAGGGTCACTTCGCGAGTCTTCTTGTTAATAGACTTGACCTTGCCCTGCAGCTGAATCGCATCGGCTTCACCCATTTTGCCTGGTGCCTGGCTGGTTACAACAGCAGCCTGCGGTGCGCTCTGCGCAAAAGCGGCGAGCGGGGCAGCAAAGATGCCAGCAGCGAGCAGCAGGGTGATTTTGTTGATTTTCATGTTTTGCCTTTTCAGGGTTGAGAGGGGAATAGTCATATTACTCAATTACCATGAAAAGGCGAGAACCTGCGACATTCACCGTGTAAGTATCAGGTTAAGATTAGTAATATTCGTTTACATCTGCCTTGCTGGAGTTCGTCATGCCTCACCTGAAAATTCTCGCACCGCTTGTCATTGCAACCATCCTGGCGGCTTGTGGCGAAGAAAAAACCGTCACCGCCAAAGGTCCGAGCGAGGTCACGGCAATCCAGGTAAAAGTTCAGGAAACCCCGGTCACTTTTGAGTACACGGCACAAACCGAAAGCTCGCAACTGGTCGATATCCGAACACGGGTTTCCGGCTTCCTCGACAAGCGCGTTTACAAGGAAGGCAGCTTGGTGCGCAGCGGGCAAACGCTGTTCCAGATCGACCGCAAGCCCTTTGAGGCACAACTTGCGGCGGCAAAAGGAGAGCTATCAGCCCAGCAGGCACGTCTTTCCGTTGCGCAGGCAACGTTGGCCCGTGTCAAACCGCTGGTTGAGCAGAATGCTCTATCCAAGAAGGATCTCGATGATTCAATCGGCAACGAGCAAACTGCCAATGCCGCCGTCGAGGTTGCTCGCGCCAATGTCATGACCGCCGAACTCAACCTTGGCTACACAACCATCAAAAGCCCGCTCAACGGCCTCGCCAGCTTTGCCAAAATTCAGGATGGCAGCTATCTCAATGCCAATAGCCAGGACGCCTTGCTGACCACGGTGGCGGCGCTGAGCCCAATGCGCGTTGTTTTCTCGGTGTCGGAGAATGCTTTGCTCAAATATCGGGACAACATTGCCAAAGGTTTCCTGAAAGCACCCGAAAAGGAAAATTACACCATTGAAGTGGTGCTGGCTGATGGTTCGGTCTACCCGGAAAAAGGCCGCCTGACCTTTGCCGACACCTCTTACTCGCAAGGCACCGGCACCATTCTGCTACGCGCCGAAGTAGATAACGCCCAAGGCTCGCTGATGCCAGGTCAATTTGTCCGCGCCCGCATGACCGGCGCGACCTACCCCAATGGAATTCTGATGCCACAAAAAGCCGTTCAGCAAAGCGGCCAGGGTTATTTTGTCTGGGTCATTGACAAGGAGAGCAAGGCGCAAACCCGTCCGATCGAAGTGGGTAACTGGATGGAGGACAAATGGCTGGTGCTGGGTGGGCTACATGCTGGCGAAACCGTGATTACCGATGGCTTCATGCGCCTCGCCCCCGGCGCACCAGTGAAAATTGCAGCGCCAAAGGAGGCTCCTGCTCCCGCGCCGAGCCCGGCTGCGGCCCCAGCCAAGTAAGCGGAGCCACACATGTTCTCGCATTTCTTTATTGACCGGCCGATCTTCGCGGCAGTCATCTCGATCATCATTTCCATCGCCGGCGGTGTGGCAATGATGGCCTTGCCGATCGCCCAATTCCCCGACATCACCCCGCCCCAGGTGACGGTCAGCGCCAATTATCCTGGTGCCGATGCCAGCACCGTTGCCCAGAATATCGGCGCCCCGATCGAGAATCAGGTAAATGGTGCCGACAACATGATCTACATGTCGTCGACCAGTTCAACGACCGGCAATTACAGCCTCAACGTCTATTTCAACATTGGCACCGACGTCAATCTGGCGCAGGTGGATGTCCAGAATCGCGTCAATGCCGCCCTGCCACTTTTGCCGCAGGCTGTGTCGCAGCAAGGCGTGCTGGTCCAGAAGAAGAGCGCCTCTTTCCTGATGCTGATTGCGCTGTATTCGGAAGATGGACGTTACGACGACGACTTTGTTTCCAATTACGCCAATATCAACGTGCTTGATGCCATCAAGCGCCTGCCCGGCGCCAATCAGGCGGCCATTTTTGGCGTCGTTGATTCGGCCATGCGCATCTGGCTCTCGCCTGACCGCATGGCCTCACTAAGCATTACGGCATCCGATATATCGAATGCCGTCTCGCAGCAAAATAATCAATTCGCGGTGGGCCGCATTGGCCAATCGCCGACGCCGGAGGCAGTGCAGCAAACCTTCCCGGTGACCACCAGCGGGCGCATGACCGACCCCAAGCAATTCGAAAACATCATCCTGCGCACCGATGCAAAAGGTACGTCAATTGTCCGCCTCAAGGACGTGGCGCGCGCCGACCTCGGACGCAAGGACTATTCGCTGCGCAATGTTTATGACGGCAAGAAGGCAACGATGATCGCCATCTATCAACAGCCGGGCGCCAATGCACTGGATGTCTCCAAGCAGGTTAACGCGACGATGCAGACACTGGCCCAGAGTTTTCCGGCCGGCATCAAATACGAAGTGGCGCTCGATACAACACGCTTCGTCCAAGCGTCGATCAACGAAGTGGTGCATACCTTCTTCGAGGCCGTCGTGCTGGTCGTCTTCGTGGTTTTCCTCTTCCTGCAAAGCCTGCGCCTGACGATCATCCCGACCATCGCCGTACCGGTTTCCATGTTCGGCACCTTCATCGGCATGCTGCTGCTCGGCTATTCGATCAATATGCTGACCTTGTTCGGGATGATTCTCGCCATCGGCATCGTCGTCGATGACGCCATCGTCGTGATCGAAAATACCGAACGCAATATGACCGAATTCGGGCTATCACCGAAGGAAGCCGCCAAACGGGCGATGACTGAAGTCAGCGGGCCGGTGATCGCCATCGTCCTGGTGCTTTGTGCGGTATTCATTCCGGTCGCCTTCCTGAGCGGCATGACCGGCCTGCTCTACAAGCAATTTGCCGTCACCGTCGCCATCTCGGTGGTTTTCTCCGGCATCGTCGCGCTAACCCTCTCGCCGGCGCTGGCTGCTTTGCTTTTGAAACCCCATCACGGTGAAAAGCACGGTTTCTTCAAGGCATTCGACGCCGGCTTTGAAAAAGTCACCAATGGCTACGTCAAAGGCGTCGTGCGCTTTATTGCCAGTCCGAAAATCCCGCTGCTCACCTTCCTGGCCCTCTGCTTTGGCGGCGTCATGCTGTTCAAGACTGTGCCTTCGGCTTTTGTGCCGCAGGAAGATCAGGGCTACATCTTCGTCCCGTACTTCCTGCCCGATGCGGCCAGCCTGGATCGTACTGGCGCGGTCGGCGCGCGGGCAGCCGAGTTCATGCAGAAGCACCCGGCAGTGGCCAACGTCACCCAGATCAATGGTTATTCGCTGATCGATGGGCAGTACAAAACCAGCGCAGGGGTGCTATTTGTTTCACTGAAGGATTTCGAAGAACGTAAAGATCCAGCTTTGCGCGCCCCGGCGCTGATCAAGGCGGCGGGCGCAAATTACAGCCAGATTCAGGAAGGCGTCGCGCTACCGATCAACCCGCCCTCCATCCCCGGCCTTGGCGTCACCTCCGGGTTTGAAATGTGGCTGCAGCAAAAAGGCAGTGGCAATTACGGTCAACTGGTCGATACGATGCGAAAAATCATCGTCAAAGCCAAGGAACGGCCAGAGTTGCGCGGCGTTTCGGCTACCGCCAGCGCCAACAGCCGGCAACTGCTGGTCGATGTCGATCGTGACAAGGCAGAAGTCCTTGGCGTACCAGTGCAGGACATCTACAACAGCCTGCAAACCTTGTTCGGCTCGATGTATGTCAGCCAGTTCCCAAAAGATTCGCGGCTCTGGCAGGTCATTCTGCAGGCCGAGCCAGGTTTCCGCCTGAAGCCTGAGGACATTCAGCATATCTACGTGCGCACCCATGAAGGCAAGATGGTGCCGCTCTCGGCTGTGGTTCAGACGCGCTACGTTACCGGCCCCGATCTGGTGACCCGCTTCAACAATTATCCGGCAGTCAAGATCACCGGCTCCGCCGCCCCTGGTTATAGCTCGGGCCAGGCGCTGGAAGCCATCGAGGAAATCACCAAAGAGCTGATGCCGCCCGGCTACGGCTATGAATGGGCCGGCGAAGCGCGTGAGGAAAAATCGGCTGGCAGCACGTCGACCATCGCCTTTGTCTTCGGCCTGATCTTCGTCTTCCTGATCCTCGCGGCGCAATACGAAAGCTGGTCGCTTCCCTTTGGCGTCATCCTCGCTGTGCCTTTTGCGCTGGTTGGCGCACTAATCGCCATTTTCCTGCGCGGCATTCCCAATGACGTGTATTTCCAGATCGGCCTGATCACATTGATCGCCCTGGCCGCCAAAAACGCCATTCTGATCTTCGAATTTGCCGTCATGTTGCGTGACGAAGGCAAATCCTTCGCCGAAGCAGCCACCGAATCGGCACGCTTGCGGCTAAGACCTATCGCCATGACCTCATTCGCCTTCATTCTCGGCGTTGTGCCACTCGCCATTGCCTCCGGTGCCTCGGCCAACAGCCGCCATTCCATCGGCACTGGCGTCATCGGCGGCATGCTCGGCGCAACTGTGATTGCCGTCTTCTTTATCCCGATGTTCTTTGTATTGCTCGGCAAATTCTCAGAACGTTTCAGCAAAAAAGCGGAGGACAAGGCATGAAACATTTGGCCCTTTCCAGCCTCTGCGCCCTCTTGCTTGCCGCTTGCGCGGTCGGCCCGGACTATGAACGGCCAGCGCTCACCAAGCCCGAAGGCTGGCGTAGCGGCAGCGCCTTGCCTGCCAGCGAAAAGCCTGAAGAGCTGGCCAATCTGGCCTGGTGGAATCAACTGGAAGACCCGGTCCTTGATGCACTGGTTGCCGAAGCGCTCGCCAACAATCGTGATCTCAAAATCGCCGCCGCCCGTATCGACGAAGCTGCCGGCGTGCTCGGCACCACCCGCGCGCAACTTTTCCCCCAGTTTGGCGCCAGTTTGAGCGGTAGCCGGGCACAAGCCAGCAATGCCGGCGCCACACCGATACCTGTTACGGTCGACCGCGTAAATAGCCAATATTCTGCGGCGCTCAATGTTGGTTGGGAAATTGATCTCTTTGGTCGCATTCGTCGCGCCACCGAAGCCAGCCGGGCCGATCTGCTATCCACCGAAGAAAGCCGCCGCGGCGTTGCGCTCTCGCTCGCCGCCACCGTCGCCAACAGCTACATCAGCCTGCGCGATCTCGATGCCGAACTCGATATTGCGCGCCAGACACTCAAGACCCGCGAGGAAAGCCTGCGGATTTTCGAACTGCGCTACAAAGGTGGCGTTGTGTCAGAAATGGAAGTGGCTCAGGTACGCTCCGAAATGGAGGCAGCACGCATCGCTGTCAGCAACCTTGAGCTATCCGTAGCACAACAGGAAAATGCAATCTCCGCCCTGCTCGGCCGCTTGCCCGGCCCCCTCCCGCGCGGCAAGACGCTGGCCACAATGGGGCTGCCGCTGCCACCGGTCAGCCTGCCTTCCACCGTGCTTGAACGCCGGCCGGATATTCGCCAGGCCGAACAAAATCTGATCGCCAACAACGCTCGCATCGGCGTCGCCAAGGCAGCTTACTTCCCCACTGTTTCGCTAACCGGCCTGCTTGGCTCAAGCAGCGTAGCCTTCTCCAACCTGCTCACCGGCCCGGCCAAAGTCTGGTCTTACGGTGCCGATCTGACGATGCCGATATTCACTGCCGGCGCCATTACCGGCCAGGTCAAGTCGGCTGAAGCCCGTCAGGTTCAGGCGCTTGAGCAATACCGCAAAGCGGTCGAAAATGCCTTCCGCGAAGTCGATGATGCGCTGATCGGTGGCACCAAATCGCGCGAAGCAGTGGACAGCCGAATTCGCCAGGTGGAAGCATTAACCATTTATGCACGCAGCGCTCGCCTGCGCTACGAAGGTGGTTACTCATCCTTCCTCGAAGTACTCGATGCCGAGCGCAGCCTGTTCCAGGCGCAGATTTACGAATCGCAGGCGCGTGGCCAGGCTTTGATTGCGGTCACAACACTCTATAAAGTGTTGGGTGGTGGCTGGCAGGCGGCAAGTGAATAAGTTGCGCCATCTATATTAGCGGATTATTATGCACAGCTTAAAGCAACCATAAATCTAAGGAACAACAGCATGTACAAAACACTGGTCGACAACTCGCCGCTGATCAAGGTCAGCACTGGCAAATTCGAGGCTGACTACGCCCTGAACGGCTCCCTGATGAATCCGCTGGAAGCCTTTTACGCTTCACTGGCCGCCTGTGCCGCCGTTTACGCCAAAAAATCATGCAAGGGTCTGGGTATCGCCGCTGAAGGCATCGACATCAACTGCACACCTTACGCCGGCCCCGGCGGCCCGCTAACGCTGGCCAAATTCAAGACAGAAGTCCGCTTCCCGGCACATTTTACAGATGAGCAAAAAGCCGTAATTCTCGACAGCATTGCCCACTGCGCGGTCAAGGAAGTTGTACAGGATGGCCCGACCATCGAATTTCTGGTCAGCGAAGTTTAAGCACAACGAGATCAAGCAAAAGGCCCACCGAAATTGGTGGGCCTTTTGCATTTTAAATTGCAAAAAATCAAGCTTCTGCGATACCTTCCAGCATTTTTTGCAGTTCGCCAGCCTGATACATCTCTTTGACGATGTCGCAACCACCGACAAATTCGCCCTTGATATAAAGCTGGGGAATCGTCGGCCAGTTGGCGTATTCCTTGACGCCATTACGGATTTCTTCATCAGCCAGCACGTTAACCGTAACCGGGTTATTGACGCCGCAGAGCTTCAGCACCTGAACCACGGTAGCGGAAAAGCCGCATTGCGGAAAACGGGCGTCGCCCTTCATGTAAAGGACAACCGGGTTAGTGGTCACGGTTTCGTGAATGCGTTTCTGTACATCAGACATAGAGGCTCCAGATTAAAGATAAGCACCGCTGACACGGTCTATGCCGGCCAGATCGGGATGAGTGAACGCCGCTTTGAACCCGGCGGCGGTTAATAAGTTCCTGCTGGCAACGCCCTGATCGTAACCGTGCTCGATAAGCAGCCAGCCTCCGGGCTTTAAATGCGCCGCAGCATGGGCGACGATGTGACGGATACAGGCCAGCCCGTCACCATTGGGCACTTGATCGGTCAGCGCCAGACGCGGCTCGAAAGGCAACCCGTTGAGTTCGAGATGCGGGTCTCCTTCAGCCACATACGGCGGATTGGAAACAATCAAATCAAACTGTTCGCCGTCGACCGGAGCAAACCAATCGCCTACGCGGCAATCGACTTTCGCCCCCAAGCGACCGGCATTGTTACGCGCCAATAAAATCGCCTCATTTGAGATGTCGACCGTAACAACTCGCGCCGTCGGGCATTCCAGCGCCAGCGAGATGGCAATAATGCCCGAGCCCGTGCCGAGTTCAAGAACGTTTGGCGAATCCAAGCCACTTAATTTGCTCAGCGCCAGATCAATCAGCACCTCGGTTTCCGGACGCGGAATCAGCACCGCTGGCGACACCTGAAAGACCCGCCCGCGAAACTCGGCTTCGCCAACCAAATAGGCCAGAGGCTCACCGGTAGCGCGCCGTTCGACCCATGCAGCAAACTGCGCGTACGCTGGCGCAATCACGGGTGTCTCCGGCCGCGCCAGCAAATCGGTATGCGAACAACCGGTGGCGTATTGCAGCAGCAGACGGGCATCAAGCCGGTCGATTTGCTGCCGTGCTGCGGTCAACGCCTCAAACAAGGTCATTTTTAGTTCTGCTCGGCCAGTTCAGCCAAGAGATCAGCCTGATGCTCGGAGGCCAGCGCACCGAGCAATTCGTCCATATCACCATCGAGAATCGCTGCAATCTTGTACAACGTCAGATTGATGCGGTGATCGGTGATCCGACCCTGCGGGAAATTGTAGGTGCGGATGCGCTCGGAACGGTCACCGGAGCCGATCAACGATTTGCGCGTGCTCGAAATATGCGCCTGCTGCGCGCGTACCTGAACGTCCTTGATCCGTGCCGCCAGCACCTTCATGGCGGAAGCCTTGTTGGCGTGCTGCGAACGGCCATCCTGACATTCGGCCACTATCCCGGTCGGCAGGTGAGTAACGCGCACGGCAGAGTCGGTTTTATTGATGTGCTGCCCACCTGCACCGGATGCCCGATAAGTGTCGATGCGCAGGTCAGCCGGGTTGAGGTTCACATCTTCGACTTCATCAACCTCCGGCATGATCGCCACGGTACACGCCGAGGTGTGGATACGGCCCTGGGTTTCGGTTTCCGGCACGCGCTGCACGCGATGGCCGCCCGATTCAAACTTGAGCCGCGAGTAGGCGCCATTGCCGGCAATCCGGCAGATGATTTCGCGATAGCCACCGAGTTCGGATTCACTGGCCGACATTACCTCAACCTGCCAGCGCTGACGTTCGGCAAAGCGCGAATACATGCGAAAAATGTCGCCGGCGAACAACGCCGATTCATCGCCGCCCGTACCGGCGCGAATTTCGAGAATGACGCTGCGCTCATCGTTGGGGTCTTTTGGCAGCAACAGTTTTTGCAGATCGATTTCGAGTTGCGGCAAACGGGCCTTGGCCGCCAAGATTTCCTCTTCGGCAAACTCGCGCATTTCCGGATCACTACGCATCGCCTCAGCCTCTGCCAGATCATTTTCAGCCTGACGAAATGCGTGAAACTGGATGATCACCGGCCCAATCTCGGCGCGTTCGCGGGAGAGTTTGCGGAACTGATCCATGTCATTGGCCGTGCTGGGCGCTGACAACATGCGGTCAATTTCATCGAGGCGGTCGACCAGTAAATCCAGTTTTTGGCGAATGCTCGATTTCATGTCGTTTAGCCAGTCGGCCAGTTTGTCTTTGAAGGGGCGTAATGGTAACCGAGAACACTGTTCCTCGGCGACGATTGGGGATTGCAAAGGACTTCTGACAAATGCATACTGCGCGCACTTGTAGACAATTTTTATGTTAAAAATCTCTCACTCTGTAATAGCTTTGGCGAAAACGCTGGAGCTGAGCTGGAAAAAATATCGCAGCGATGGGGATTCGGATGTGTTTGTCGAATTCACACTGTCGCTCAATGGCCTGACCGAGCAATTGAATCACCAACATTTGCCAGGTTTGGTACGTGCCTGCCAGGAGCTTGAAAACACGGCATTGGCATTATTCGGGGATCAGTCGACGCATCCAATTGCACAGCATCAGACGAATGCGATTGAACGGCAACTGAGCATCATCCTGGATGAATTGAAGCGTTATGAAACGCCGGCTGTCAGTACGCGTCGCGCTTCAGATAGCGAAAAGATCGACGAAGAGGACTGGGGCCATCCACGCAAGGTGCTGATTATTTCCCATGAAAATCATCCGTGGACTGCATCCCTATCCGAACAACTTTGTTTTTTTGGGCTTACCCCTGAGGCGCGTTGCTGGGATGAGCCAATCAGAGAGGAAGAAACGCCGCTGGCCACGGTTTTCATCCCCGACAAAGAAAATTGTGTTTACCCGCCAGCCAACCACAATTACATCAAGCTGCTGCGCAATCATTTTCCGACCAGCTATTTTTATTGCCTGTCGGTGCCTTCAAGCCTGGAGTGCATTGTTCAACTTCAGCGGGCTGGCGCGGATGTTTGCGTGCCGGTTGGCAACAAGGTCAGTGACTTGTTGTCGCGCATCCTTGATCTGGTCAAAACCCGCGAGACGGAAATTCACCGGGTGCTGGTGGTTGAGGATTCGGCAACCGCGGTTGCACTGATCAAACGCTCGCTTTCCCAGCACGGCATGGATAGTCGGGCGATCAATGATCCGCGCCTGCTGCTCGAAGCCGCTGCCGATTATCGCCCTGATGCCATTTTGATGGATATGTATATGCCGTTCTGCACCGGCGTCGAAGTGACCCGTGCGCTACGCCAGATTCCAGAATACAAGGCTGTACCGGTAATCTACCTGTCGAGCGAAAACGACATTGCGCAACAGGTCGAAGCGTTGCGGCTCGGTGGCGACCAGTTTTTGACCAAGCCGATCAACCCGATCATTCTGGCGGCGGTAGTTAAAACCAAAATTGAACGCTACCGTGAAATGATTTATTCAGGCCGCCATGACAGCCTGACCGGGCTGCTCAATCATTCGACCTCGAAAGGCCAGATCGAAAACTGGCTGCGGGCCAGTTCACCCACCCGCTCTTTGGTTGTAGTCATGATCGACATTGATCATTTTAAGTCGGTCAATGATAATTTTGGTCATCCGGTTGGAGATCAGGTAATTCGCAGCCTTGCTTGGCTATTGCGTGGTCGATTGCGCGCGAGCGACATTATCGGGCGCTATGGTGGCGAGGAATTTATTCTCGCTTTGCCGGATGTATCGACCGCTCGAGCCGTAAGTTTGATGGAGCGAATTCGGGAAAACTTTGCCAGTTTGCCGCATGCACATGCCAACGGTGCATTACGCGCCACGTTCAGCTGCGGCCTTGCCGCCCTGCCCGCCTACACAACGGCTTCGACATTGATTGAGGCAGCTGACCATGCCCTGCTGGAAGCCAAACGTAGTGGGCGCAATCGGCTCGTTCTAGCCCCCAAGACAGCACTCGATCAATCACTTGAGTGCAAATGAAAAAGTCGACTTACAGCTAATTGCAGTTGGGTACGTTCGTCGCCTTCAGCCTGATTCAGCGCCATGGTTGGCGCATGCAGTATTTTGTTGGTCAGGCGCTGCGACAGGTGTTCAAGCACCTTGTCGGCTGGCTCACCTTTGGCCAGCAACTTCATGGCGTGTTCAATTTCGTGGCGACGCATGCGCTCAGCCGAATCACGCAGCGAGCGAATCACCGGAACCGTATCGCGCGCCTGCAACCAGCCAATGAAATCCTGCACGCGCGTGGCAATAATCACTTCGGCATCAACCACCGCCGCCTGGCGCGACTCCTGGCCACTTTCAACCACTTGCGCCAGATCATCAACGGTGTAGAGGAAGACATCATCCAGCTCGCCAATTTCCTCTTCAATATCACGCGGCACGGCCAGGTCGACCATGAATATTGGTCGGTGACGACGCGCCTTGACTGCCCTTTCCACCATCCCCAACCCGATAATCGGCAGCGGGCTGGCGGTGCAGGAAACCACAATGTCGTGATGTGCCAGATGCTCGCCAACTTCTTCGAGGCGGATCGCCGTACCGTTGTAACGTTCAGCCAGCGCACGGCCTCGCTCCACCGTGCGATTGGCGATAGTGACCTGCTTCGGCTGTTTGGCGCAGAAATGGGCAGCACACAGTTCGATCATCTCGCCCGCACCAATGAACAGAATTCGCTGCTCGCCGACCGATTCAAAAATCCGCTCAGCCAGATGCACGCCGGCCGCTGCCATCGAAACAATATTGGCGCCAATCGCCGTCGTGCTGCGCACCTCCTTGGCGACCGAAAACGAGCGCTGGAAAAGCTTGTGCAACTGCGTACCAAGCGTGCCGCTCTCCTCGGCAACGCGCACGGCATCCTTCATCTGCCCGAGAATCTGCGGCTCACCAATGACCATCGAATCGAGTCCGCTGGCAACGCGGAATGCATGGCGAATCGCTTCAGGCTGATCATGCACATAGATGTAGGGCGAAATCTCGCCCCGCTCAACCTGGTGATACTGGGCCAGCCAGTCAATGACAACCTCTGGCGTTTCAGCCGAACAATAAATCTCGGTGCGATTGCAGGTGGACAGAATCGCCACCTCCTTGACCGGCTGATTACGGGTCAAATCACCCAGCGCCTGATGCAATTTTTCGGCATGGAACGCCACCCGCTCGCGAATGGCGAGCGGAGCGGAGTGATGGTTGATGCCGAGGGTAAAAATCACCGGTTCAGGGACAAAGTCTGCGCAAAATAGCCGCGGATTATAGCATTCACCCTTCAACCGCCCCGCCCGTCAATACAACGATGACAAGAGGAAGCGTTCAGCCACGGCAGGTTTGGCTAGCATCGCGGCGTTGTGCTAAATTTACTTCTTTGCTCCACTTTCGCAAGAGGCATTCTGTGGCATTCGCTTTGAAAGCATCCTTCCTTCGCCTTGCAGCCATCTCCAGCGCCTCACTCCTGCTGATTTCGTGTGGCGGCACTCCGGCCAAAAATGCTGACGGCACGCCCGCCGAAGACACTGGCGATACCAAGAGCGCATTCAAGAGCGTAGGTGCTGACATTGGTTGCGGTATCGCTTCCATTTTGAACAAGGACTGCGCCAAAGGCGCCCGCACTGGTGCCAAAGTCGCAGACAAGGTGATTTCGTGGGTTTTCCGCTCGCTGAAAATTGCCGATGGCAAAACAGTCAACAAGGAATACGAAGCCAAGAAAGCCACTGTCTCGAAGACCGACATTCAGCCGATGTCCTTTACCTCCAAGGTAGAAACCACGGACTCCGCCCCCCCGCCTCCCGTTGCACCAGCCGGTAGCACCACAACCGAAACAGCAAGTGAGCACAAGGAACAGGCACCTGCCAGCAAGCCCGTCGCCCCCGTCGCAACCAGCGAAGTAAAGATTACGTCGAACACCGATCTGGTTGGCTACGGCGACAAGGTGCCGGTCGTTACCCAGAAATATGCGCTGTATGACGAGAAGAACAAGCTGGTCAGCACTCAAACTGAAAAGCTGGCCGCCGTAGACGGTGCCGGGCGTTACGAAACCGAAGCCAAGGTCAAGATTCCAAAAACGGCCAAGGGTAAGGGTGCCAAACAATACCGCGTCGAAACCACGCTGCTGGTGAATGGCAAGGAATACAAAAAGAATTCCTACGACGTAGCCATGTTTGACGATGGCGAATTGAAGCTGGCCTTTGCCTCGTTTCAACCGGCGCTCTAAAGCACGGCTTTAGAACAAAAAAGCCTGCTTTTCCGGCGTTGACCGTGGCAATTGGTCTTCGCCGAAGACACGCATCTGGCGCGGCCTGAACCAGACGGTTTGTCCCGCCGCCAGTTGCAAAACCTCATGCTGCTCGCGGGATAGTTCAACCTCGACAATCTCGCTGTTGTGCAGCAACTCAACACGCACCAGCGGGCCTATCGGGTGCACGTGCTGAACGCTGGCCTGTAGTCCATCCGGCATCGGTTGATGCGCAATATCGATATCGTGCGGACGGACGAAGGCGGTCGCCTTTTCTATCGAATCATTGCGCTCAACCTCGGCAAAACCGCCATGCAGGCGGCTGTGGAAAACATTCACATTGCCGAGGAACTGATAAACAAAGGGGGACGCCGGGTGCGAATAGACTTCATCCGGCGAACCAATCTGCTCAATCTTGCCGTGGTTCATCACCACCACGCGATCCGCCACCTCAAGCGCCTCTTCCTGATCGTGCGTGACGAATACGCTGGAGATGTGCATGTCGTCATGCAAGCGGCGCAGCCAGCGGCGCAGTTCCTTGCGCACCTTGGTGTCGAGCGCGCCGAAAGGTTCATCGAGCAACAGGACTTTTGGCTCAACGGCCAGCGCCCGTGCCAAGGCAATCCGTTGGCGTTGGCCGCCGGACAGTTGTGACGGGTAACGATCTGCCAGCCAGTCGAGCTGAACCAGACCGAGCAACTCCATCACCCGGCGTTTTATATCCGCATCGCTGGGCCGCTCCTTGCGCGGTTTGACACGCAGACCAAAGGCGACATTCTCAAACACCGTCATGTGGCGGAACAATGCGTAATGCTGAAAAACAAAACCAACATTACGTTCACGCGCATGCAGATGCGTGGCCTCTTCGCCAGAAAACAGCACTTCGCCGCCATCGGCGGATTCCATCCCGGCAATGATGCGCAATAGCGTCGTCTTGCCGCAACCGGAAGGGCCGAGCAGGGCCACCAACTCACCGGTCGGGATATCAAGATTGATATTGTCGAGCGCGACAAAATTGCCGAAGCGCTTGGAGATATTTCGGATTTCGATGCTCATTACGTTTTCTCGGGAGCTAGTACGGTCGACAGCATTTCTGTCTCTTTTTTCATGCGCCATTCAACAATGGTTTTGGCAACCAAGGTGACCAGTGCCAGTAACGCCAGTATTGAAGCCGCAGCAAAGGCGCCAATGGCGTTGTATTCGTTGTAGAGAATTTCGACATGCAGCGGCAAGGTATTCGTTTCGCCGCGAATATGGCCGGAAACCACCGACACCGCGCCAAACTCGCCCATTGCCCGGGCATTGGACAAAATCACGCCGTAGAGCAGGCCCCATTTGATATTGGGCAGCGTCACGCGGCGGAACATCTGCCAGCCCGAAGCACCAAGCGACACCGCCGCCTCTTCCTCATCCTTGCCTTGTGCCTGCATCAGCGGAATCAGTTCGCGGGCAATGAAGGGGAAAGTGATGAACAAGGTCGCCAGTATCATTCCCGGTATGGCAAAAATGATCTTGATATCGTGCTCGGAGAGCCAGGCGCCGAATGTTCCCTGAGCGCCGAACAACAAAATGAAGATCAAGCCGGCAACCACCGGGCTGACAGCAAACGGCAAGTCGATCAGTGTAATCAGCAAGCTCTTGCCACGAAACTCGAACTTGGCAATCGCCCAGGCCGCCGCTACACCGAAGACGATGTTGAAAGGCAGAACCGCGAGCGCAATACCGACCGTCAGGCCAATCGCCGAGCGCGTTTCCGGCTCCTTCAGCGCCTCAAGGTAAATCGGCACACCCTGCGCCAGCGCTTCGACAAATACCGCCAGCAGCGGCAAGCCGAGGAAGAAGAACAGAAAGCCCAAGGCCACCGTCATCAGGCCATAACGCACCCAGCGTGGCTCATCAATCGCGCGACTAGACTTCATCGCACACCTCCGCTCGCCTTGGCTGCGGCAAGCTCCAGCGGCTCATTGTTCTTATGGCGATTCGCCGCCCACCATTGCAGCAAATTAACACTCAGCAACAAGATAAAAGACAGAGCGAGCATGACCACAGCCAAAGCCGTCGCTCCCAGCACATCATATTGTTCCAGCTTGGAAATGATCAGTAGCGGCGTGATTTCAGAAATCAGCGGCAAGTTACCGGCAATAAAGATCACCGAGCCATATTCGCCTACTGCACGCGCAAAGGCCAGTGCCGTTCCAGTCAGCAAGGCCGGAAAAATCGCCGGGAAAATCACCTTGAGAAAGGTTTGCCAGCGCGACGCTCCCAGCGAAGCAGCCGCCTCCTCAACTTCGGTTTCAATATCCTCAATCACCGGCTGCAAAGTCCGCACAACAAAAGGCAGTGTAATGAATGTCAGTGCCACGACGATGCCCCACGGCGTATAAGCCACCTTGAAACCCAATGGCTCGATATAACGCCCCAACCAGCCATTGCCCGCGTACAGCGTGGCCAGCGTAATACCGGCAACGGCCGTAGGCAAGGCAAACGGTAGATCAACCAGCGCATCAACAAAGCGCTTGCCGGGAAAGGGATATCGCACCAGCACCCAGGCGACAATCAGGCCAAAAAATGAGTTGATCAAGGCCGCAATCAGCGAAGCGCCAAAGGTGACGCGGAACGACGCGAGCGAACGCTCACTTAGCGCTATATCGATGATCTGTGAAAAACCAAGTTCAGACGCCTTGAGGATCATGCCGCCCAAAGGCAGCAAGATCAGCAACGAAAGATAGACCAGCGTGTAGCCAAGCGCCAGACCAAAGCCCGGCAACACGCGATGTGTTTTTGCAGCCATTTATTTCTGGCTGTAAATCTGGTCGAAGCTGCCACCGTCCTTGAAATGGACGGTAAATGCCTTGCTCGCCCCACCAAAAACCTCATCAACCGTAAAGGTCTTGATCGCCGGGAACTGGGCAGCGTACTTCTTCAGCAACTCTGGGTCACGCGGACGCAGGTAATTTTGCGCGGCATTCTCCTGCCCCTCTTTCGACCACAGATACTCAAGATAAGCCTGAGCCTGCTTACGCGTGCCTTTCTTATCGACCACCTTCTCAACCACGGCAACCGGGAACTCAGTCTGCATCGTCAGGCTGGGATAAACCACCTCAAACTCGCCCTTGCCGAATTCCTTGGCGATCATTTCCGCCTCGGACTCGAAAGTCACCAGCACATCCCCCATCTTGCGCTGCATGAAGGTCGTTGTCGCATCGCGACCGCCCGCCGCAAACAGAGGGGCGTTCTTAAGCATCTTGCCGAGGAATTCCTGCGCAGTTTTATCGTTGCCACCCGGCTGCTTAAGTGCCCAGGCCCAAGCCGACAGATAGGTGTTGCGCCCATTACCCGTATTCTTCGGGTGCGGGATGATGACCTGCACACCCGTGCCGGCCAGTTCAGACCAATCCTTGATCGCCTTCGGGTTGCCCTTGCGCACGATGAAAACCATCGCCGAAGTATAGGGCGACGCATTATTCGGGAATTTCTTAGCCCAATCCTTGGCGACCAGCCCCTTTTCCGCCAAAAACTCAATGTCGTTGGCCTGATTCATCGTTACGACATCCGCCTCCAGACCATCGGAGACCGCTCGAACCTGTTTGGTCGAGCCGCCATGCGACTGCTTTAACTCAATACTCTCACCCGCCTTCTGCTTCCAGTACTTCTGGAACATCGGGTTGTAATCCTTGTAAACGTCACGCGCAACGTCGTAAGAAACATTTAGCAATGTCGCATCGGCAAACGCACTACCTGCCACCAAGGCAACAAGCAATCCACGGAAAAGTTGGGAAGATTTTTTCACGGCACACCTCAACTGAATCAAGAGCGCCAATGTATCGGATAGCGATATAACCACAAAGACGAAAACCGAATTTATTTATTCCAAAAAAACACGCTCCAG
>ERZ724523.951-NODE-951-length-16901-cov-5.401163_pt1 | contig 16901 bp, 12 predicted proteins | sample MGYA00376056_ERZ724523 | MGnify/ENA primary metagenome ERZ724523 (study PRJEB28724, sample SAMN07190888) | wastewater metagenome | isolation source: influent of sewage treatment plant in Hong Hong | place: USA: Christiansburg, Virginia | collected 2016-03-01 ... | reverse complement strand
TACCGAGCGGTTTTGCTGCAGCTAGCATCCAGTTTTGCATGCCCGTTGTCCACGCAACAAAAGTGGTTGGGTCGAAGGCAGGCGGTGCAACAAAACTGCTGTTGTCGCCCGTCATCAGGCGACCCATCTGATAGGCCACGACATAGAGCGGGACAATGGTGAACGGGTTCGTGTACAGCGTGACGAACATTGCCAACGGCAGGTTGACACGAAAAACCAGCGCGCAGAAGGCCGCACCCAGCATTTGCAGCGGCCCCGGAATCAGCCCGCAAAACATGCCGGCAGCCACAGCGCCAGCTGCCGAGTGGCGATTCAAGTGCCATAGGCGCGGGTGCAGCAGGGTGGACGCATAAGGGCGCAACCACGGGTTGGCGTGAATGCTCTGGTGATCCGGCAGGTATTTTTTCAGTAGCTGGCGCATGGTTCTATTATTGCAGCATGCGCCTCAATATTCTCGCTTTCTCGGCTGGCATCCTGCTGTTGCAGTGGCAACCGGCATTGCCATCGCTTGGGGCGTGGCTGATGTTGGGCATGCTGCTATTGCTGCCGGCCTGGCGTTGGCCGACGCGTAGCGTAAAAGCCCTGGCATTGCTTGGCTGCCTGCTTTTTGGCTTCGGCTTTGCCTGCTGGCGTGCCGAGATTCGTCTGGCGGATGAGCTGCCAACGGCCTGGGAGGGCCGCGATATTGAGGTGGTCGGCGTGGTGGCCAGTTTGCCGCAGGATTTCAGCCACGGCACCCGCTTTGAATTTGAGGTCGAAAAGACGTTGACCACAACAGCCGTGGTACCGCCCCACATTATGCTTTCCTGGTATCAGGGGCGCGGCGATGAGGACTCAGCTGAGCGATTGATAGTTAAACCCGGTGAACGCTGGAAGTTCACTACACGACTTAAGCGCCCGCACGGCAACGCCAACCCGAAAGCTTTTGACTACGAAGTTTGGCTGCTTGAGCGTGGTATCCGGGCCAGTGGTTACATACGTGCCAATCCACCGCAATTACTTGCGGATATGGTTTGGTCGCCGAATTATCTGCTTGAGCGATTGCGCTTCAAAATCCGCGAGCGTTTGTTGTCGGTCTTGCCCGCCGAGGCTTATCCCTTGACCGGGATACTTGTCGCTCTGGCGATTGGCGATCAAAAATCGGTTAATGGCGATTTATGGACAACCTTCAACCGGACGTCGACAACGCACCTTTTTTCTGTATCAGGTTCACATATCACCCTGGTTGCCGCCTTGCTCGCCGGCCTGGTTGGCTGGGTCTGGCGGCGCGTGCCGGTACTGGCCTTGCGGCTGCCGGCACAGCGCGCGGCCTTGCTGGCCGGTTGCATGATGGCTTTTATTTACGTTTTATTAGCCGGCTTTGGTGTTCCCGCCCAGCGCACCTTGTACATGTTGCTGGTCGCTGCTCTGGCGGTCAGTAGCGGGCGAATTCTGGCCCCGAGCCGTATCCTCTGTCTGGCGCTGCTGGTTGTTTTGTTGATTGACCCTTGGGCCGTGCTGGCGGCAGGATTCTGGCTTTCATTTGGCGCGGTGGGTGCGCTGCTTTATGTGGGTTCGGCGCTGATTGGGGAGGGCCGTGGCTGGCGCGATCAGATGCGAGCCTGGGGCGTATTGCAATGGACGGCAACGCTGGCTTCGTTGCCGGTGTTGTTGCTGATCTTTCAGCAATTCTCCTTGGTTTCGCCGTTGGCCAATGCGCTGGCAATTCCGGTCATAACTTTCATCGTCACGCCACTTGCCTTGCTCGGTGCTGTGCTCCCCTGGTGGCCGATTCTGCTGGTTGCTCACACGATACTTGGCTGGCTGATGATCTTTCTTGAGTGGTGCGCCGTCTGGCCGGTCTGGCAGATTCCGGCTCCGCCGCTGTGGGCTGCGGTGACTGCAGCGATAGGCGTGGCCATTTGTTTGCTGCCGCGTGGCATGGCCGGTCGCGGGATTGGTCTTGTCATGCTTGTGCCGGTCGTATTCTGGCCAGTGGCGCATCCGCCGGAGGGCAGCGTACAAATTACGGTACTCGATGTTGGCCAGGGGTTGTCGGCGGTGATTCAGACGCATGCCCACACCCTGATTTACGATCCGGGGCCGTTATACAGTGCGGAGTCGGATGCCGGGCAACGAGTCGTTGTTCCCTATCTGCGGACACTTGGGGTCAATCGGGTCGATATGCTGATGGTCACGCACCGCGATAGCGATCATGCCGGCGGTTTGGCCTCGGTGCAGTCTGCCCTGGCGGTTGATGAAGTTCGTTCATCAATGCCTGAAATTCCCGGCCAGCGCTGCGAAAGCGGGCAACGCTGGGTTTGGGATGGAGTTACTTTCGAGGTCTTGCATCCATCCGCCGAGGCCTACGCAGCAAACACCAAAAGCAATCACCTATCTTGTGTCTTGATGCTCGAAGCTGGCGGTCGACGCATGTTGCTGACTTCCGATATTGAAGCGCCGGATGAGCTGGCACTGTTGGCGCTCTATCCGGGAAAACTGGCGGCCGATGTCTTGCTGGTGCCGCATCACGGCTCGCGAACCTCATGGACGCCGGCGTTTATAGAAGCGGTCGGGGCCAGGGATGTGCTTATCCCGGTTGGCTACCGCAATCGCTTCGGCCACCCCAAGGCAGAAATTGTTGCGCGCTACGAAACGGCTGGGCCGCGCATCTGGCGGACTGATCGCGATGGCGCGCTGAGTGTTGCATTGGGCGAGGAAAAGATTGAACTGAGTGCTTGGCGCATCGAGCATAAACGCTACTGGCAAGGTCGGTGATACAGTGCTGGCAAAGGAGACAAATATGCTAATGAGAAAAAACAGTGTGCAGTGTGCCAGCCCATCAGGTCTGCATCGGATGGCCTATACCGAATGGGGCGCGCCGGATAATCCCCGAGTTCTGGTTTGCGTACATGGCCTGACGCGAAATGCTCGCGATTTTGACCGTTTAGCTGGGGCGCTCGCCCAGCATTACCGGGTTATCTGTCCCGATGTCGTTGGTCGCGGCCAAAGCGGACATCTAAAAAATCCGGCTTTCTATTCGGTGCCGCAATACGTGGCTGACATGGTGACGCTGATTGCCCGCCTCAATGTCCAAACCGTTCATTGGGTCGGTACTTCAATGGGCGGACTGATCGGCATGGCGCTCGCCAGCATGGAGAACACGCCGATTCGCAAGTTGCTGCTGAATGATGTCGGGCCGCTGATTACGCTGGAGTCGCTGCAGCGCATAGCAACCTATGTTGGCACAGACCCGACTTGGGCAACATTTGACGAGGCACTGAATTTCGTCAAACTGGTGAGCACACCGTTTGGCCCCTTGACTGAAGCCGACTGGATGCATTTGACCGAACACAGTATCAGCCAGCGTAGCGACGGGCGCTGGGGTTTTCTCTACGATCCGGCTATCGCCAGCCCTTTCAAGGCAACCTTTGCCGACAAGGACATTGATCTGTGGCCAATCTATGAGCTGATAAAATGCCCGACTTTGGTCTTGCGCGGGGCGGAATCCGATTTGTTGAAGCATGAAACCTGGCAGGAAATGGGGGAACGCGGTCCACGTGCAAAACTGGCTGAAATCCAGGGAGTCGGCCATGCGCCCATGTTCATGACCGATGAGCAAATTTCCTTGGCTCGAGACTTTTTATTAACTGTATGAAACATATCGTTGTCGATGGTCTACGGCTGGAATATCGCGATTATCCGGCGACCGATGAGACTCGCCCGGCCTTGCTGTTGCTGCATGAAGGTTTGGGTTGCGTCGCCATGTGGCGGCACTTCCCGGAAAAGCTGGCGGAAGCAACTGGTTGCCGAGTCATTGTCTGGTCACGCGCCGGTTATGGCGGTTCCGACCCATATCCGGAGTCACGTACGCCGCGTTACATGCACCGCGAAGCCTTGGAAGCCTTGCCGGCTTTAATAGCAGCGCTACACATTCAACGCCCGTTGCTGGTCGGTCATAGTGATGGCGCCAGCATTGCCTTGATTTTCGCAGGCGCTTTCCCTGAACAGACTTGCGGCGTGATGGCAATGGCGCCGCATGAATTTGTCGAAGAGGAAACACTGGCCGGAATTTTGCAGGCAAAAACGGCGTGGACCGTAACAGATTGGCCACAGAAGCTGGCGCGCTATCACCATGATGCGCCGCGTGTGTTTTCTGAATGGAATGACACCTGGCTGTCACCTGAATTCCGTGACTGGAATATCGAGGAATATCTACCGCAGATTAGTTGCCCGGTGCTGGCGCTGCAGGGCGAGGACGACGAATACGCCACCATGCGCCAGATCGACGTCATTGCCGAAAAGGTACCGGAAACCGAGTTGCTCAAACTGGCCAACTGCGGGCACTCGCCGCAGCGTGATCAGGAAGTGGCTGTGTTGGCGGCGCTTGTCGGGTTTGTAAGTCGACACAGAGTATCCTGACGGTAATAGCGTTTGAGCAAGTCGTAAACGGCAGGATATTCGCGTTCTACAACTTCGGGTATTTCAAAAAACGCTTCTGAAAAAACCGCAAAAAACTCAGCCGTATCATCGCTGGCATAAGGATCAATGATCGTTTCTTCACCGGCATCAACGCGCTGGCAAAAGTCTGTGTAGGCGCTGGAAAATACGTATATCCATTCCTCTTCGCTAAGCCCGGAATGCAGCGCCGGCATGCCGTCTGCCTCGCCATTTAGCATGTCCAGCTTATGGGCGAACTCGTGAATGACGACGTTGTAGCCGTCGCCGGCCAGTTGCACGTCGTGCCAGGAAATAATCAGCGGGCCGCCTTCCCAGGCTTCGCCGGAGATCACGTCGTCGTATTCGTGGACTACACCGTTTTCATCCTCAATCTGGCGTGGCACGACGAATTCATCGGGGTAGACAATGATGCCGACCCAATCACGGTAGGCGCTGAGGCCGAGTTTCAAAATCGGCAGGCAACCCTGGGCAGCAATCGAAATACAGATTTCGTCGCTGAGTTCCAGTCTACCGGCGGTACTGAATTCCTTTTCAGCCAGAAAATTCTCAACCAAAATTTTCAGGTCTTTTTGCTCGTCGACCGTGAGGTTTTGCAAAAAGGGCAGTCCGGCAACCGTTTTCGACCAGCACTCTCCTGAAATCGCAACTTTGTTTTTGCTACTGAACCAGTCGAGCAGACCCATTATTTTTTCATCGTCAGCCAGATGCCGGTGAAGATCAGGCCGATACCGAGGTAGTGATACCAGAGCGGGATTTCGCTGAGAAAAATGGCGGAGAGCAGGGTGCCAAAAACCGGCATCAGGTGAATGAACAGGCTGGCCTTGCTGGCGCCAACTTCGGCGACGCCCCGGTTATAGAAGATATAGCCGAGAAAGCTGGGAAAGATGCCAACGTAAGCCAGCGAAGCAAGCGATCCGAGATAAACGTTGATCTGCCGGCCTTGCGCCATTTCCCACAGGTAGGCCGGAAGCAGGGCGGCGAGTCCGACGGCGGTCATCGCGGCTAGCATCAGCATCGGGTGCACGCCGCTGGGGCGCCAGGCGAGGCCGACGGTGTAAACCGCCCAGACAGCAACGGCGAGCAGCATCCAGGCGTCGCCAATATTCAGGTTAAGGTGCAAAAGGATGTTGAAATCGCCACGCGCCACGATGGTCATTACACCGCAGAGGGAGATCAAAACACCGAGGCCTTCGAGCCGTTTTAAGTGCTTGCCGAGAAAAGCCCAGGAAATGGCGATGGTGGCGACAGGGATAAAGGAATTGAGCAGCACCGCATTGGTCGCCGAGGTGTATTGCAGGGCGATGTAGGCAAAGGTGTTGTAGCCGCCCACACCAATGAAACCGAGGATGACGACTGGCTTCCACCCTTTTTTGAGCAACGGCCATTGCTCTTTCAGGTGCGGCAGGGCGAGTGGGAGTACCAAGGCAAAGGCGATGGCCCAGCGCCAGAAGGCCAGCGCCATGGGGGGTACGTCGGCACGAATGCCGCGGCCCAGGACCATGTTGCCAGACCAGAAGAGGGCTGTCAGGGTCAGCAGGAGGTAGGGGTTGGTCCAGAAATGCGCGGGTTTTGAATTCATGGCGTGAATTATGCCGCAGGGCGCGGGCTTGGGGCAGACGGTATAATCCCTACATGGTATCCGTCGTTCACTCCGTCGCCGCTCAGGGCGACTTCGATCAGTTTTTTACAACCCTCTCGGTAGGTTTGCTGCCGAATGATGCCTTGCGTTTGCGCAGCGCTGTCGAGTTCGCCTGGGAGACATATGGCGAAGCGGTGCTCGGTAGTGGTGAGCGCATCTGGTCGCATGCGCTGGGCATGGCGGTCATCATCGCCGGCCTCAAACTGGATGTCGACTCACGCATGGCGGCGGTGCTTTTTGCCATACCCGCGCACAGCGAACACGGCATCACACAAATTGAAGAGCGCTTCGGCAAGTCGGCTGCGCATCTGGTCAATGGCATTTCCCGCCTCAACCGTTTGCGGCCGATTACCAAGGGTTTTGTCGCCGCCAATATTGAAGCAGGCGAGATTAATCCGACTGAAATGAAAGCGCAGATTGAAGTGCTGCGCAAGATGCTGCTGGCGATGGTCGAAGACATTCGCGTCGTGCTGCTGCGCCTGGCCAGCCGGACGCAGACCCTGCGTTTTTACGCCGCCTACCCGAATGATCTGCGCGTTCAGGTTGCGCGCGAAACGCTCGATCTCTATTCGCCACTCGCTAACCGGCTGGGTGTCTGGGAGCTGAAATGGGAGCTGGAGGATTTGTCCTTCCGCTTCCTGCATCCCGATATCTACAAGCAAATCGCCAAAATGCTCGACGAAAAGCGCACCGAGCGCGAGCAGTTCATCGTCGATGCGGTTGCAAAGGTGCGTGAAGAGCTGGAAGCGGCCGGCGTAAAAAATCCGGAAGTTTACGGTCGACCGAAACACATCTTCAGCATCTGGAACAAGATGCGCAAAAAAGGCGTCGAGTTCTCTGAGGTCTACGATATCCGCGCCCTGCGCATAATTGTCGATGATCTGAAGGACTGTTACACCGCACTTGGCATCGTGCACAACATCTGGTCGCCGATATCCAAGGAGTTTGACGACTACATCTCCAATCCCAAGGGCAATCACTACCGCTCGCTGCATACGGCGGTGCGTTGCCCGGACGGGCGTAGTCTGGAAATCCAGATTCGCACCGAGGAAATGCACAAGCATGCCGAGCTCGGCGTTGCCGCCCACTGGCGCTACAAAGAGGGCAGCAAGCGTAATACCGAGGACGATTACGACGAGAAAATCGCCTGGCTGCGCCAACTGCTGACCTGGAAAGATGAAGTCGCTGACAGTTCGGACTGGGTCAATCACTACAAACAGGCGGCGCTCGACGAAACGCTTTATGTGATCACGCCACAAGGCAAGGTGGTCGATCTGCCACAGGGTGCGACGCCGGTCGATTTTGCCTACCGTGTGCATACTGATCTCGGCCATCGCTGCCGGGGCGCCAAGGTGAATGGCCATCTGGTGCCGCTCAATACGCCGCTGGAAACCGGGCAACAGGTTGAGATTGTCACCGCCAAACTTGGCGGACCCTCACGGGATTGGCTGAACCCGACGCTCAACTATATTCACACCAAGAGCGCGCGGGTTAAGGTACGTGCCTGGTTCTCCAATCTGGCGCTGGAAGAAACCCTTTCTGAAGGCCGGGCCATCGTCGGCAAGGAATTGCAGCGCGTTGGGCAGACCAGTGCCAATATTGAAGAACTGGCACACAAGCTGGGCTTCTCGCGTGCTGACGATCTCTATATTGCTGCTGCGCGTGGTGATATGAACCTGCGTCAGTTCCAATTGGTGGCGCGTGGTGGTGATCTGCTGATCGATGCGCAATTGCCTGATGAAGTGCTGGCCAAGCCGAGCAAGCCGGTTGAAGGCAATCAGGGCATTCTGATCGTTGGTGTCGACAAACTGCTGACGCAGCTTGCCCGTTGCTGCAAACCGGCGCCGCCGGATGTGATTCAGGGTTTTATCACGCGCGGCAAGGGGATTTCGGTGCATCGCATCGATTGCTCCAACTTCTCTCATTTGGCTGCCATGCATCCTGAACGGGTGATTGAAACTGGTTGGGGTGGGCATACTACGGGCGTGTTTGCGGCCGATATTGTGGTCGACGCACATGACCGCCAAGGCTTGCTGCGCGACATCTCGGAAATTTTTACCCGTGAAAAGCTCAACGTGATCGGCGTCAATACGCAGTCGAAGCAGGGTAAGGCGCACATGAGTTTTACCGTGGAAATTACGCATCTGCCGCAATTGCAGCGCACGCTCACCCTGATCCATGAGATCGAAGGCGTGGTCGGCGTGCGCCGCGCCTAAACCATAAGGAGTGTCCAGATGAAGGGGAATTTTGCCGCCGTTGCACTGCTGGTGATTGGTGCTGTGGCACTGGCCGTCAATCTCGATCTTTTTGAACTGGATCTGGTTCAACTCATGCGCAAATGGTGGCCATTGGCGCTGATTGCGGTGGGTGTCGCCTTGTTCTTTACCCCTGGCGATGACAGCCGGAAGAAACCTGACTAAATGACTTTTGCCTCACTCGCTCTGATTGAACCCTTGCTCCGTACTCTGGAGCGACTGGATTACAAAACGCCAACCCCGGTTCAAACGCAAGCAATTCCTGCCGTGCTGGCCGGCCGTGACCTGATGGCAGCCGCGCAAACCGGTACCGGCAAGACTGCCGGTTTTGCCTTGCCTTTGCTGCAAAGACTGAGCACCGAAGGACCGCCGGTTAACGCCAATTCAGTGCGCGTTCTGGTGCTGGTGCCAACCCGCGAGTTGGCCGAGCAGGTTCACGCTAGTTTCCGTGAATATGGTGAGCATTTACCAGTCAGCACTTACGCGGCCTACGGTGGCGTCAGCATCAACCCGCAAATGATGAAGCTGCGCAAAGGGATCGATGTGCTTGTCGCCACGCCGGGTCGTCTGCTTGACCTGCATCGGCAAAATGCTGTGAAGTTTTCGCAAGTGCAAACACTGGTGCTGGACGAAGCGGATCGCATGCTCGATCTTGGTTTTTCCAACGAGCTGAATGCAGTATTTGCTGCATTGCCCAAGCGATTGCAAACCCTGCTTTTCTCTGCCACGTTTTCTGACGAAATTCGGGCGATGGCTGGCAAACTGCTGGTCCAGCCGCTCAGTATCGAAATCAGCCCGCGCAACACAACGGTTAAAAGCGTCAAACAATGGGTTGTTCCGGTCGACAAGAAATTGAAGACAGATTTGTTCTGCCATTTGCTCAAGACCAATCGCTGGGGTCAGGTGCTGGTTTTTGTAAAAACCCGCAAGGGCGTCGAGCAACTGGTGCAAACGCTGCTTGCCAAGAAAATCCGCGCGGATTCAATTCATGGCGACAAAGCGCAAGCCAGCCGCCTGCAAGCACTTGAAAGCTTCAAGGCAGGCGAAGTGCAGATTCTGGTTGCCACCGATGTTGCCGCCCGCGGTCTGGATATTGATGATCTGCCACATGTTGTCAATTTTGATCTGCCGATTGTTGCCGAAGATTACATTCACCGAATTGGTCGTACCGGGCGCGCAGGTGCCAAGGGCGAAGCGATTTCGCTGGTCTGTGCCGATGAAGTCAATATGTTGTCGGCCATCGAAACGCTGACCAAGCAGACTTTGGTGCGTGAGGAGGAGCCGGGTTTTGAACCGGAGCACCGCGTGCCAATGACCAATGGCGCAGGCCAGATCATCAAAAAACCGAAAAAGCCCAAGCAGCCGAAATCAGCGCGTGGCCCAAGCAAAGGTGTCCCAAGCAACTGGGAGGGCTTTGACACCCCAGCCAGCAAACCGCGCCGACCGCCGGTTAAAAAAGCAGGGTCTGGCGGTGCACGCAAGCCTGCTGCCAAAGGTGGTGCACGTTAATTGTTCAGCCAATAAAAATGCGGCTAAAAAGCCGCATTTTTTCAAGGTTTTTTGGTGTTGACCGTAACAATTCGTTTTTAGCCGCCACCCAGGGTAATCATCAACTCGCCCTGCGCATTGTGCGGTTTGGCACGGGCCGAGCGGCGGCGCTGATAAGCGCCAGCTCCATTCATGTCCCAGCCTTGCTGATTGTCAGCCAGATAGAACTTGAGGCCTTCGGTGATCACGCGTTTTTTCAGTTTCGGGTCAAGAATCGGGAAGGCGAGTTCGATGCGCTTGAAGAAATTGCGCTCCATCCAGTCGGCGCTGGAGAGATAGACGTTTTCCTTGCCGCCAGCGTAAAAATAGAAAATTCGATGATGTTCGAGGAAGCGGCCAATGATTGAGCGCACGCGGATATTGTCAGACAAGCCGGGAACGCCAGGGCGCAAGGCACAAACGCCACGGATCATCAGGTCAATTGAAACGCCAGCCTGTGAGGCTTCGTAGAGCGCGTTGATGACTTCTGGTTCGACTAGCGAATTCATTTTGGCGACAACGCGTCCCTTGCCGCCAGCGCGCGCGGTATCCGCTTCCGCGCGGATGCCGGCGACCACATTGGGTTGCAGGGTGAAGGGGGCTTGCCAAAGGTGTTTCAGGGTGCGTGCCTTGCCCAGGCCAGTGAGTTGCTTGAACACTTCGCTGACGTCGTTGGTGATTTCTTCATTGCAGGTCATCAGGCCGAAATCAGAATAAAGACGCGCCGTGCGTGGGTGATAGTTGCCGGTGCCGAGGTGGGCATAGCGCACGAGGCCGGAATCTTCCCGCCGGACAATGAGCAGCGCCTTGGCGTGCGTCTTGTAGCCGACCACGCCATAAACGACATGGGCGCCGACTTCTTCCAGTTTGGTGGCCCAACTGATATTGGCTTCTTCATCGAAACGTGCCATCAGTTCGACAACGACAGTAACTTCCTTGCCGCTTTGGGCGGCGCGGATCAGTGACTGCATCAGTACCGAATCGGTGCCGGTGCGGTAGACCGTCATCTTGATTGCCACAACCTGTGGATCATTGGCGGCCTGGTTGAGGAATTCGATGACCGGCGCAAAGGATTGGTAGGGGTGATGCAACAGGATGTCGTTGCGCCGGATACTGTCAAAAATATTGGCACCCTTGCCGACAGCCTTGGGCAGGCCGGGAACGAAAGGCGAAAACTTCATGTCCGGGCGGTCCACCCAGTCCGGTACCTGCATCAAACGAACCAGATTGACCGGGCCTTCGACGCGATAGAGATCGGAATGGGCCAGCCCGAATTGCGTGAGCAGAAAGTCGGTCATGGCCGGCGAGCAGTTCTCGGCAATTTCAAGGCGCACGGCGTCGCCGAAGTGGCGGTGCGGCAATTCGCCCTGCAGTTTGGTGCGCAGATTGGTGACTTCTTCCTCATCAACGAAAAGGTCGGAATTGCGCGTGGCGCGGAACTGGTAGCAGCCGAGGACGGTCATGCCGGTGAATAATTCGCCGACAAATTCGTGCAGGATGGATGACAGGAATACGAAGCCATAGGCACAGCCTGCCAACTCTTCCGGCAACTGGATGACGCGCGGCAATACGCGCGGTGCCTGAACAATGGCGGCATTGGAACTGCGCCCGAAGGCATCCTTGCCTTCCAGTTCGATGGCGAAATTCAGGCTCTTGTTGAGCACTTTCGGGAAAGGGTGCGAGGGATCAAGCCCGATTGGCGTCAATACCGGCACCATTTCACGGATGAAGTATTGGCGTATCCACTCGCGTTGCGCTTCGTTCCATTTTGAACGGCGCAGAAAACGGATGCCTTCTTCGGCCAGGGCTGGCAGGATGATGTCGTTCAGGTGCTTGTATTGTTCGGTGACGATGGCGTGCGCTTCTGCCGAAACCAGGCGGTAGGCCTCCTGCGCGGTCTTGCCATCGGTGGTGATAATCCGCGCTTTGGCTCTTACCTGTTCCTTGAGGCCGGCCATGCGAATTTCAAAGAATTCGTCGAGATTGCTGGAGACGATGCACAAAAAGCGTAGCCGTTCGAGGAGGGGGACGCGCTCATCTTCGGCTTGGGCCAGAACGCGGCGATTGAAGGCGAGCAGGCCGAGTTCGCGGTTCAGGTAATTTTGTGTCGGAAATTGCGGCAGGGTATTGTGACGGATCATCTCGGTCTCCACTTTTTTCTTGAAGTATATGCTCCAAGTCCGTCATTTTGTTGCACTAATATTTCTGGACGATGACAAGTGGAGGCGTTATCGGTTTTTTAGTTGCTGCCGATTCGATGTTCCGTGCAGTGCATCAAGCAGGGTGCCGAGTTTGGCGTTGGTTTCGGCCAATTCCTGCCAGGGGTCGGAGTCGGCGACGATGCCGGCGCCGGCATGCAGTTCTATGCTAGTGCCTTGGATCAGCGCCGAGCGCAGGGCGACCGAGAAATCGCCATTGCCTGCGCCGTCGAGTATGCCGATGCCGCCGCTGTACCAGCCGCTGCGCTGTTCGCCGTGGTCCGCCAGCCAATTGATGGCTGCCGCTGTCGGATAGCCGCCAACGGCCGGGGTGGGGTGGAGGACGCGGAGCAGATCGAACAGGGTGGTTCCACTTTGCACCTGACCGCTGATGCGGTTGCGTAAATGGGTGAGTTGGCCTGCGGCATGGATTTCAACCGGCCAGGCACTTGGCGGCAACACGCAGAGCGGTTCAAGCGCTTGCATGATGGCTTGAACAACCAGCGATTGCTCGTGCTGGTTTTTGCTGCCGGCCAGTTCGCCTGAACCGGGCCAGGCGGTGCCGGCCAGCGCATCTGATTCAATTTGCCTGCCACTGAGACGAATCAGGCGTTCGGGCGTCGCCCCGAGAAAAGTGCTGCTACCTTGGCTGAAGGCGTAGATACAGGCATCCGTGTGATGCTCACACAGCGTTGCCAGCAATTGGCGGGCCGAAACTGGGGCGTTCGCCAGTAGCTTGCGACTGCGCGCCAGCACCACCTTGTCGATTCGACCTTGGTGGATGTCGCGACGCGCTGCGTTGACGCGTGCTACCCAGGCCCGTTCGGCCAATGTGCGATCAGCTTCGGGGAAATACTGAACAGGCTGGGAAAGAGCGGGATGGGCAAGCAATTTGCGCCATTGGGTGATTGCTTCACCAAGACGGGAAACAGTGCTGCTCAGGGTGACCCGGCAACGTCCATCAATGCTTTCGAGCAGTATGGCCGGCACAGCGAGCAGGGCGGCGGGCAGGTCGTTATTGCCCGACTGGGGAGCAAAGGAAAAACCAGCGAAGGCAAGTGCATGGCCACTGTGGCGCCAGTCGTGAGTCAAACCGGCGTAAGCGTTGGCCAGTGCAGCAAAGCGCTGCGGGCCATCGCTGCAGACATGCAGCACGTGGCCAAGGCCGAGGCGGAATTCGTCACTGGCGGGTTGGGCACGGTACCAGTAGGGTCCATTGGCGGGCAAATGCGCCAGCCAATTGTCAATGCCAGGACCGAGATCGAGCGTATGACTGACCAGTGCCGAACCAGGAGCGCCGGTTGCCCGTATTTCCAGTTGGCGGAGTAAGCCGGGGTCGGCGAGTCGGGCGTGCAAGCTGCTGTTCATCACAGTGCTTCGCTGGCCAGATGGCGGAGCGCGCTGCGTTCGAGCTTGCCACTTGCATTACGCGGCAGGCTGGGCAGATGAATGATGCGCCGTGGCCAGGCGGCAGAGGGCAGTCGGGTGTTGCTCCAGTCGCCGATTTCCTGGCGGCTGCAGCTGGCGACGACAAGGGCGACGATCAGATCGCCCCAGACCGGATCGGGCAGGCTGGTGACTGCCACGTCGTGTATGCCGGGGCAGGCGGCGAGACAGGATTCCACTTCGCTCGGGTGAACATTGCGGCCGCCGCTGATCAGCATGTCGTCAGCGCGACCTGTTACGGTCAACCGCTGATTCTGATCAATTTTTCCAAGGTCACTGGTGGTGAACCAATCGTCCTGCTGACGGCTGGCTTCACCCAGATAACCAGTCATCCGTTGCGGGCCACGAATCAGAATGCGGCCGTCGTTGTTCAGCGAAATTTCATTTTCGCCCAATGCTGTACCAACCAGACCTTCGTGCCAGGGACCATCAGCAGGTGTCCAGGTTGCGATCTGCGCACTGCTTTCGCTCATGCCATAGCTCGGATTGAGCGGCCAGCCCGCCGCGCTGGCGCGTTCGTAGAGCGTCATGGCGAGTGCGGCGCCGCCGATGATGGCGTGCCGCAGGGTGGGCGGTGGTTTGACTCCGCTCTCCAACAGTCTGGCGAGCATGGCCGGGACGAGTGAAATATGTGATACCGGCTTATTGCATAGAGCGGCGGCAATGTGGGCGGTGTCAAAGCCTTCGTGCAGCAAGACCGTTGCCCCGGCTTGGGCGCAGCGCCAGAGGATGGACTGGCCGCCGATGTGATTGAGCGGCAGGCAGGCCAGCCAGATGTCGCCTGAGCGCAGCGGCAAGCGTTGGTTGGCGGCGCTGGCGGCGGCATCAAGATTGCGGTTGCTTAGCAGTACTGCTTTGGGTGCGCCTTCACTACCGCTGGTGCTGATGATCAGGGCAGTATTGGGGGCGGGCAGGATGTTGCTCGGAAAAGCATTGCGGTCAACTGGCCAAAACGGCCGATTTTTTAAGCTGCAGGCGTAGGCATGCAGGGCAAGATCGAGGCTGCTGCCTTGCCGGATGAAGGCGTCCTGAACGGCGGGGATTTTCTCGGCCAGGCGTTCGGTTTCAGTCAGTAATTCAAGCCAGCTAAAGCTTTGCCCGGCAGTAATCAACGCTAGTGCATCAGGCACATCGGCGGCGTGATCAGTCAGGTGTTGGGCCAGGCTGCGTACAATCTTCATAAGCAGAGAATTATACGCAGGCGCTTAATCGCTTCGCAGCGATCCAGATCAAGAAATACGGATCTTAGCGTTGTGTTGTGTGAGCCGTGATCGCCAGCCATTCGCCATTACGCTGTTCGAGCAGGTATTCTTCCAGCGCTTCGAAACGGTAGGGCCGGCCATTCATCTGGCCTTGCTCGATGGCAATCGATTTGACGACAACCTGTTTGCAGGTGGCTTCGGTTTCGCCTTCGGCCAACGTCGCTTCAAGCGAAACGCGGCGTTGTTGGTAATCCTTGAGGCTGGCGATCGAGTTCAAGGTGCTATTGACCATTTCCTCGCGTTTGAACTCCAGCGTGGCCATGCCGTCACCGCTGCGTACCGTTGCCTTGGCAACGATTTCCGGGGCAAACAAGCCAAGGATGGTCTTGATGTCACGCCGAACAATAGCGCGGTCAAAACGGCCCAGCCAGGCTTCGCCGATGGTGAGTGGCGGACAGCCGACAATCACCGGTGGCGGCGGCTCCGGCGCCAGTTCGGGAGCACTGCTGGCTTTGGCGGGGGCGGCTGCTTTGGTAGGCGCTGCCAGTTTGACGCCGGTGCGGCTTTCCAGTTGTTTCTGGCTGACTGCGTCGACGGTTTCCGAGTAGCGGTCGAGTTCCTGATCGAAACTGCCCGGCACGTAGAATTCGGGCACCTTGGCTAGCAGGACGGGGAGTAGAACGGTCATCAGCGCCCGATTGCGCACGGCTGGGGCGCTGGGGTCGCGGGCGAAGCCGACCTTGCCGCTGTCGATCTCGACATTGCCGCCATTGGCATCAAGCAGCGTCGCACCGCGATTGACCTTGTCGTAGGTTCCCTGACGATAGTTGGCGTTGGCCATGGACGCAGGCAAAACATAGGGTTCATGGTCGGTACCACGAATACCGATGGTGGCCGAGGGGGTGACGATGCGATGATCATTGCGGTTAAGCTGGCCGATCCAGCCGGTGATGACGCGCAGGGAGCCGGTAATCAGGCGCAGGATCTGACGGTCGGTCGATTTTCCTTCGGCGGCAAAGCGTTCGGGAACAAACTCGGCGCCGGGGCGAACCGCAACGATGCCGGAGTCCCCTGTTTTCAAAACGGCTTCGCTGTTTGGCGCGGCTCGTACCTGTTCACCGACGAAGACCGTGCCGCCCTCACGCAAACGACGCGGTACGCCGAGCTTGCTGGTAACGAAGACATCCCCACGCAAGCGCCAGACATTGGCAAAAGGTTTTCCCGTATCCGGATTGTTTTGCACTTCATCAGCCGCCAGCGCCGGGAAAGCCGCTGCAAGAATGAGCAAGAAAGCCAGAGTGATCCGGTTGAACAGGTTGCGTGTATTGAGCGTCATTTGGCTGGCCGGAAAAAATCGAAGACGATACTGTGGAGTTTAATCCATTCGGGCTAAGACGAAATAAATGAGTGATTGAAACCAATGCCGGGTTGTTTTGGGATCAACATTTGCCCATTTTCAATGACCGGCGGCGGGCCTGTGTCATGAACAAACCAGTCTGCGCTGGCCAGGCCATGCGTGGAAAAAGGTGCCACAGCGGCGGCTAGATGGGCGCAGGCAGTCAGGCCGCAGGCGCTTTCCAGACTGGAGGTGATGATCACTTCCAGCCCCGCAGCACGTGCGCGCAAGGCCAGTTCGATGCTGGCCAGCAGTCCGCCATGACGCGCCGGCTTGATGATCAGACGTCGAACCGGCGAGGTGCGCCAGAAATGCTGATCAAGCAAATGCGTTGATTCGTCAATCGCCAGCGGGAAGGGGGCGAGTACCTGCAACTCGCGCAAGCCATGGTGAGACGGTTCGCGTAGTGGCTCTTCCAGTCCTTCGACGGGTAATTGCCGGGCGGCGCAGATGAAGGTATGGGCATCGGCTGCTGACCACGCGGCGTTGGCATCCAGCCGCCAACGGATGCCTGGCGGAAGGGCGCTGCTCAATATTTGAAGCTGGCGGATTTCTTCAGCGACTGGCTGCAAGCCAACTTTCAACTTGAGGATCTTGAAGCCGGCGGCAACTGCGTTGCCAATAGCGTCCGGCTTAAGTGAAAAAATTGACCCTAAAACGGCGTTGACCGTAACACTTTCCGGCGCGGGTTCGCAGCTCAGCCAGTTGGCCAGATTGACGCCGGTGCGTTGGGCTGCGAGATCAAGTTGGGCGCATTCTTCGGCAAAATCACGGGCGCTTGCTTCGCTGATGCCGAAT
>ERZ724523.948-NODE-948-length-16943-cov-7.226255_pt1 | contig 16943 bp, 15 predicted proteins | sample MGYA00376056_ERZ724523 | MGnify/ENA primary metagenome ERZ724523 (study PRJEB28724, sample SAMN07190888) | wastewater metagenome | isolation source: influent of sewage treatment plant in Hong Hong | place: USA: Christiansburg, Virginia | collected 2016-03-01 ... | reverse complement strand
GGTACCCCATCTACGAAAAGATGGTGGAGTACGACCTGCCCGCCATGATCCACGTCTCTACCTCCTGCAATGCGTGCTTTCACACCACGGGCGCGCACTACCTGAACGCCGACACCACGGCCTTCATGCAGCTGATCCAGGGCGATTTGTTCAAAGACTTCCCTACGCTCAAATTCCTGATTCCGCACGGCGGTGGCGCGGTGCCTTACCACTGGGGGCGCTTTCGGGGTCTGGCGCAGGAGATGAAAAAGCCCCTGCTCGACGAGCACGTGATGAACAACGTGTACTTCGACACCTGCGTCTACCACCAGCCCGGTATCGACCTGCTCAACACCGTGATCCCGGTGAAGAACGTGCTGTTTGCCAGCGAAATGATTGGCGCCGTGCGCGGCATCGATCCCACCACCGGCCACTACTACGACGACACCAAGCGCTACATCGAAGCCAGCCGCATTTTGAGCAGCGACGACAAGCACCAGATCTACGAAGGCAACGTGCGCCGCGTGTTCTCGCGCCTGGATGCGCGCCTGAAGGCCAAGGGCCTGTAAGCCCCGCGCCCCGCACCCCCCAAGGAGAACCACACCATGTTTGAACTAGGCGTTGTGTACCGCAACATCCAGCGCGCCGACCGCGCCGCCGCCGACGGGCTGGCCGCACTCGGCTCGGCCACCGTCCACGAAGCCATGGGCCGCGTGGGCCTGCTCAAGCCCTACATGCGCCCCATCTACAGCGGCCAGCAGGTCAGCGGCACGGCCATCACCGTGCTGCTGCAACCCGGCGACAACTGGATGATGCACGTGGCCGCCGAGCAGATACAGCCCGGCGACATCGTGGTGGCGGCAGTCACCGCCGAATGCACCGACGGCTACTTTGGCGACCTGCTGGCCACGTCCTTCCAGGCCCGGGGCGCCCGCGCCCTCATCATCGACGCCGGGGTGCGCGATGTGAAAACCTTGCAGGAGATGAACTTCCCGGTGTGGAGCCGCGCCATCTCCAGCAAAGGCACCATCAAGGCCACGCTGGGCTCGGTCAACATCCCGGTGGTGTGCGCTGGCATGCTGGTCACGCCGGGCGACGTGATCGTGGCCGACGACGATGGCGTGGTCTGCGTGCCCGCTGCCCGCGCGGTGGCCACGCTGGCGGCAGCGCAAAAGCGCGAGAGCTTTGAGGGCGAAAAGCGCGCCAAGCTGGCCAGCGGCGTGCTGGGCCTGGACATGTACCAGATGCGCGAGCCCCTGGCCGCCGCCGGCCTGAAGTACATCGACTGACCGCCATCCACTGCGACACGGCGCACGCCCCCGTTTGCGGCGGCGCCAGTGCGCATTTCCCCAGCGGTCTGCCATAGCCATATGAAGCCAAATCGGCTTCCAAGCCTTTTCAGATAAGCGCTAGCAGCTATTGTTTCAATAGCAATCAAAACAACAGGAGACATCCATGAACACCACCCCTTCTTCCCCCGCCCGCCGCCGCATCGGCACGGCACTGGCCTTGTCTGCCGTGTGCGCTCTGGGCGCGCTGGCCTCGCCCTGGGCTGCGGCGCAATCGTTCCCGAGCAAGCCGGTGCGCATCATCACCCCGTTCCCGGTGGGCGGCGGGCCTGACGGCGTGGCCCGCCTGGTGGCCGACAAGCTCTCCAAGGCCTGGGGCCAGTCGGTGGTGGTGGAAAACCGCCCCGGTGGCAACGGCTTCATCGCCATCGACGCCTTCAAGCGCGGCGCCAAAGATGGCCACGACCTGATCGTGCTCGACAACGTCCACCTGGCCGCCTACCCCAGCCTGTTCAAGAAGCTGCCCTACGACGTGGCCAAAGACTTCGACACGCTGCTGCCCCTGTTCAAAACCCACTTCTTCTTCACCGTGGGCACCCAGAGCAAGTACAAAAACGTGGCCGACATCGTGGCCGACGCCAAGGCCCGCCCCGGCCAGCTCAACTACGGCTCCTGGTCGGTGGGCAACCCGGTGCATTTGGGCTCGGAGATGTTCGAGAGCGCCACGGGCACGCAGATGGAGCACGTGATCTTCAAGGAAACCACGCAGCTCTACACCTCCGTCTCGACCGGCGACCTGGCCTTTGCGCTGGGCAGTGCCGCCACCGCTGGGCCGCTGTACCGCGCGGGCAAGCTGCGCCTGCTGGCGTTTGCCGGGCCGCAGCGCTCTGCCGAGTTCCCTGACGTGCCCACGGTGGCCGAAGCCGGTGGCCCCAAAGACTTTGTCGTGACGGGCTGGAACGCCATTGCCGTGCCCCCCGGCCTGCCCGCCGCCGTGACCGAAAAAATCCGCAAGGACATTGAGCAGGCCCTGTCGGGCCCCGAAGTGGCCGACAAATTCAAGACCTTTGGCTACGAGCAGTTTCCGACCACCCGCGCGCAGTTCACCCAGTTCGTCAAGGACGAGAGCCAACGCTTTGGCGACGTGATCCGCAAAGCCAACGTATCGCTGGATTGAGAACCACCATGTCCCAACCGACTTCCGGTGATTTCACCAAAACCGCTGGCTGGCTCGACTGGTACAGCGGCCCCAGCCAGCCGCGCTTTCAGTTGCCCGCAGGCGCGGTCGATGCGCACTGCCACGTGTTTGGCCCTGGCGCCGAGTTTCCGTACGCCCCCGAGCGCAAATACACGCCCTGCGACGCCAGCAAGCACCAGCTCTATGCGCTGCGCGACCACCTGGGCTTTGCCCGCAACGTGGTCGTGCAGGCCACCTGCCACGGCGCCGACAACCGCGCCATGGTCGATGCCCTGGTGCATTCCGGTGGCAAGGCGCGGGGCGTGGCCACCGTCAAGCGCAGCGTGAGCGATGCCGAGTTGCAGGCCATGCACGACGCGGGCGTGCGCGGCGTGCGCTTCAACTTCGTCAAGCGCCTGGTGGACTTCACGCCCAAAGACGAGCTGATGGAGATTGCCGCGCGCATCCACCGCCTGGGCTGGCATGTGGTGATCTACTTTGAGGCCGTGGACTTGCCCGAGCTGTGGGACTTTTTTACCCAGCTCCCCACCACCGTGGTGGTCGATCACATGGGCCGCCCCGACGTGGCCAAAGGCGTGGACAGCGCAGAGTTCGCGCTGTTCCTGCAATTCATGCGCCAGCACCCCAATGTGTGGAGCAAGGTGAGCTGCCCCGAGCGCCTGTCTGCCACTGGCCCCCACGCCCTGAACGGCGAGCAGGCCGCCTACCGCGACGTGGTGCCGTTTGCCCGCAAGGTGGTCGAGGAGTTTCCTGACCGCGTGCTCTGGGGCACCGACTGGCCGCACCCCAACCTCAAAGACCACATGCCCGACGACGGCCTGCTGGTGGACTTCATTCCGCACATCGCCACCACGCCAGCGCTGCAACAAAAGCTGTTGGTGGACAACCCCATGCGCCTGTACTGGCCCGAAGCGTGTTAGCCCCCACGCTCAGCCGCTGCGCGGGTCGCTGCCCCCGAGGGGGCGTGAATCGCCTTGGGGCGGCCCGGCGGCGATTCCACCTGAAACCTAAATAGAGGAGCCACCGTGCCACTCGACAAACCCTACCTGGACGTGCCCGGCACGACCATTTTTGACGCTGACCAAAGCCGCAAAGGCTACTGGCTCAACCAGTTCTGCATGAGCCTGATGCAGGCCGAGAACCGTGCCCGCTTCAAGCAAGACGAAGACGCCTACCTGGCCGAGTGGCCCATGACCGACGAGCAGCGCGCCGCCGTGCGCGCCCGCGACCTGAACTGGGCCATGCGCACCGGCGGCAACATCTACTTTCTGGCCAAGCTGGGCGCCACCGACGGGCTCTCCTTCCAGCAAATGGCCGGCAGCATGACCGGCATGAGCGAATTGCAGTACCGCGACATGATGATCGCCGGTGGCCGCAGCCCCGAGGGCAACCGCTACCTGGGCGAGGCAGGCGATGCCCAAGGCCCCATGGCCCGCTCCGACGCCTGGAAAGCCTGGGAGCTGGCGCAGCAAGCAACGCTGGCCGCCCAGATCATCGGCGAGCACGCTGCGCGCCAGGCTGAAGCCGGCACCAACGCGGCCAGCCATGCGCGCATCACGGCATCGGTGTACAGCTCGCACGTGCCCGCCATCGGCGCCGCCATTGACCTGGGCAAGACCGGCGAGCCCTACTGGCAGCCGCTGTTTGCCGGTTACGAACCCTCCAAGCAGTGGATGCGCGAGAACCAGCCTGACGTGGTGTTCCTGGTGTACAACGACCACGCCACCAGCTTTGACCTGGGCACCATCCCGACGTTTGCTATCGGCACTGCCGCCGAATTCGAGCCTGCCGACGAGGGCTACGGCCCGCGCCCCGTGCCCAAGGTCATGGGCCACCCCGAGCTGGCCGCGCACATTGCCCAGTCGGTCATCCAGCAGGACTTTGACCTCACCATCGTCAACAACCTGAAGGTGGACCACGGCCTGACCGTGCCCATGAACCTGCTGTTCGGCTCGCCCCAGGCCTGGCCGGTGAAGGTGATTCCGTTCCACGTCAACGTGGTGCAGTACCCCGTGCCCTCGGGCCAGCGCTGCTTTGCACTGGGCCAGGCCATCCGCCGCGCCATCGAGTCGTTTGACCAGCCGCTCAAAGTGCAAATCTGGGGCACGGGCGGCATGAGCCACCAGCTGCAAGGCCCGCGCGCCGGGCTCATCAACCAGGAGTGGGACAACCGCTTCCTCGATCGCCTGATTGCTGAACCCGCCGCGCTGGCCACCCTGCCGCACATCGACTACGTGCGCGAAGCGGGCAGCGAGGGCATCGAGCTGGTGATGTGGCTCATTGCGCGCGGTGCCATGGCCGACGTGGCCGGTGGCCCGGCGCCCCATGTGGCGCAGCGCTTTTACCATGTGCCCGCATCCAACACGGCCGTAGGCCACCTGATTCTGGAGAACCCCTGACATGACCGCAAAAACCATCAAAGTCGCCCTGGCGGGCGCTGGCGCCTTCGGCATCAAGCACCTGGACGGCATTAAAAATATCGACGGCGTGGAAGTCGTCTCGCTCATCAGCCGCGACCTGGAAAAGACCCGCGAAGTGGCGACCAAGTACGGCATTGGCCACGTCACCACTGACCTGGCCGATGCGCTGGCGCTGCCCGAGGTGGACGCCGTCATCCTCTGCACGCCCACGCAAATGCACGCCGAGCAGACCATGGCCTGCCTGAAGGCGGGCAAGCACGTGCAGGTGGAGATTCCGCTGGCCGACAGCCTCCAGGGCGCCGAAGCCGTCGTGGCCCTGCAACAGCAGACCGGTCTGGTGGCCATGTGCGGCCACACCCGCCGCTTCAACCCCAGCCACCAGTACGTGCACCACAAGATTCAGAAGGGCGAGTTCCACATCCAGCAAATGGATGTGCAGACCTATTTCTTCCGCCGCACCAACACCAACGCGCTGGGCCAGGCGCGCAGCTGGACAGACCACCTGCTGTGGCACCACGCCGCCCACACCGTGGACTTGTTTGCCTACCAGGCCAACAGCCCCATCGTGCAGGCCAACGCCATCCAGGGCCCCATCCACCCCGTGCTGGGCATTGCCATGGACATGAGCATCCAGCTCAAGGCGGCCAATGGCGCCATCTGCACGCTGAGTTTGAGCTTCAACAACGACGGCCCGCTGGGCACGTACTTCCGCTACATCGGCGACACCGCCACCTACCTGGCGCGCTACGACGACCTGTACACGGGCAAGGACGAGCAGATCGACGTGAGCCAGGTGGATGTGTCCATGAACGGCATCGAGCTGCAAGACCGCGAGTTCTTTGCCGCCATCCGCGAAGGCCGCGAGCCCAACGCCAGCGTGGGCCGCGTGCTGGCCTGCTACCAGGTGCTGCACCAGCTGGAGCAGCAGCTCAACGCCTGATTTTTGCTCATTATTTGATAGCTGCTTGCGCTTATCGTATAAGGGCTGGTCGTCATTTTGATGGAGAATTGAATGCAACAACGTGCTTTGGGCCCTTTCCAGGTCAGCGCCATTGGGCTGGGCTGCATGAACCTCAGCCATGCCTACGGCGCGCCGGTATCGCCCGAACAGGGCGAGCGCGTGCTGCTGGCCGCGCTGGATGCGGGCGTGACGCTGTTCGACACCGCCGCCCTGTACGGTTTTGGTGCCAACGAGACGCTGGTGGGCCGGGTGCTCAAAAACCACCGCAGCCGCTTCACCCTGGCCAGCAAATGCGGCATGCAGGGCGTGGACGTGAACGGCGATGGCAAGCTGGTGCGCGTGATCGATGGCCGCCCGGCCACCCTGCGCCAGACCTGCGAAGACAGCCTGCGCCGCTTGCAGACCGACGTGATCGACCTGTACTACCTGCACCGCTGGGACAAGACGGTGCCCATTGAAGACAGCGTGGGCGCCCTGGCCGATCTGGTGCGCGCGGGCAAGATCCGCAGCATCGGGCTGTCGGAAGTGTCGGCGGCCACGCTGCGCCGGGCGCACGCCGTACACCCCATCGCCGCCTTGCAGACCGAATACTCGCTGTGGACGCGCAACCCGGAAATTGCCGTGCTGGATGCCTGCCGCGAACTGGGCGTGGCCTTTGTCGCCTTCAGCCCCGTGGGCCGTGGCTTTTTGTGCGGCGAGCTGACCGATGTGGCCACGCTGCACCCCGCAGACATCCGCCGCGCCATGCCCCGCTTTGCGCCCGAGAACTATGCCGCCAACCTGCAACTGCTGGAGGGCTGCCGCGCCCTGGCGCAAGAAGTGGGCTGCTCGCTGGCGCAGCTGGCCATTGCGTGGCTGTTGCACCAGGGCGAAGACATCATCCCCATCCCCGGCACCACCAGCGTGGCGCACCTGCACGATGACCTGGGCGCCGCGCAGGTGGCGCTGAGCGCGCCGGTGCTGGCGCGGCTGGGGGCGCTCATCAACCAGCACACCGTGGTGGGCCAGCGCTACAACGCCCAGGGCACCTCCGAGGTGGATACCGAGGTGTTCGCCGCCTGACGCCATGGCCCCCGGCCCCGCCCTGTCCACCTTCCCCCTGGAGACAACCCCCGTGACCACTGCCTTGCCCCCCATCCCCGGCACCACGCTGTTCGATGGCGCCCAGGCCCGCAAGGGCTACGCGCTGAACAAGATGTGCTTTTCGTTCAACGACGCCGCCAACCGCGCCGCCTTTGTGGCCGACCCCGAGGCCTATATGCGCCAGTACGGCCTCAACGAAGCGCAAGCCGCCGCCATCCGCGCCAAGAACGTGCTGCAACTCATTGCTGCCGGTGGCAATGCCTACTACCTGGCCAAGTTTGCGGGCATCTTCCAGCTGGACATGCAGGACATCGGTGCGCAGCAAACCGGCATGACCAAAGAAGCATTCAAAGCCAAACTCGTGGCCGCTGGCCAATAAGGAGACCCCATGGCACAACTCATCGGGGGCCTTGGCACCTCGCACATCCCGGCCATTGGCAACGCCATCCACAAAGGCCTGCAAAACGAGCCCTACTGGAAGCCGTTTTTTGATGGCTTCCCGCCCATTCACCAGTGGCTGGGCGAGAAGAAGCCCGATGTGGTGGTGATGTTCTACAACGACCACGGGCTGAACTTCTTCCTCGACAAGATGCCCACCTTTGCCGTGGGTGCGGCGGCGCAGTACCACAACGCCGACGAGGGCTGGGGCATCCCCACGCTGGCGCCGCTGGCGGGCGAGGTGGATTTGTCGTGGCACCTCATCCATACGCTGGTGGAGCAGGAGTTTGATGTGGTCACCTGCCAGGAGATGCTGGTGGACCACGCCTGCACGCTGCCGCTCAAGCTGTTCTGGCCCGAGGGCGATTGCCCCGTGGCGGTGGTGCCGGTGTGCATTAACACCGTGCAGTTTCCGCTGCCCTCGGCCAAGCGCTGCTACGCGCTGGGCAAGGCCGTGGGCCAGGCCATCCAGAGCTGGGACAGCACGAAGAAGGTGGCCGTGATGGCCTCGGGCGGCCTGTCGCACCAGCTCGATGGTGAGCGCGCGGGCTTCATCAACAAGGCGTTTGATTTGCAGTTCATCGAGAGCCTGACCAGCAACCCCGAATGGGCCACGCAGTTCAGCGTGCATGAGCTGGTGGAAAAAACCGGCACCCAGGGCGTGGAGCTGCTGATGTGGCTGGCCATGCGCGGGGCGCTCAGTGCGGCAGCGCCGGGGGTGCGCCGCGTCCACAGCAACTACCACATCCCCATTTCGAACACGGCCACGGCGGTGATGGCGCTGGAAGCGGTGTAGCCGCCGCCTGGCGCAGCGCAGGCGGTGGTGGCAGGCGGGCGCGGCACAATGGCGCCCCATGTCCAGTACCCGATCCCGCAAGAAGACCCCGCCCCCCGCTGCCTGCGCCGATGCCCCCGCACCCGCCACCGAGGCCGTGGACACCAGCCTGCTGCGCACGCTGGTGGGCTACAACGCGCGCCGGGCTTCGTTGTCGGTGATTGGGCTGTTCATGGAGCGCATGGCGGTGTATGGGCTCAAGGTGGTGGAGTTTTCGGTGTTGTCGCTGGTGGCGCACAACCCCGGTATTACCTCGCGCCAGCTGTGCGCCACGCTCAACGTGCTGCCGCCCAACATGGTGGGCCTGATTGCCGCACTGGAGCGGCGCGGCCTGATTGAGCGCCGCCCCCACCCCAGCGATGGCCGCGCCATGGGCGTACACCTGACGCCCGAAGGGGCCGCGCTGACTGCCCAGGCCGAGCAAACCGCCGCGCAGCTGGAGCAAGACGCCACCGCCCGCCTGACCGCCACCGAGCGCAAGACGCTGATCCGGCTGCTGCAAAAGGTGTACGACTGACCGGTCAGGCCTGCGGCGCAGCAGCGGGCGCTTTTTTGTCCAGGCCCAATAGCCGCACGGCGTTGTCCTTGAGGATGCCGGGCATCACCTCGGGCTTGAAGCCGGCCTCCTGAAAATCCTTCATCCAGCGCTCGGGTGTGATCAGCGGGTAGTCGCTGCCAAACAGCACGCGGTCTTTGAGCAGCGTGTTGGCGTACTGCACCAGCTGCTTGGGGAAGTATTTGGGGCTCCAGCCCGACAGGTCTATCCACACGTTGGGCTTGTGCGTGGCCACACTGAGCGCCTCGTCCTGCCACGGAAAACTCGGGTGCGCCATCACGATCTGCATGTCGGGGAAGTCGATGGCCACGTCGTCCAGGTGCATGGGGTTGCTGTAGGCCAGCCGCAGCCCGCCGCCGCAGCGCATGCCGCTGCCAATGCCGCTGTGGCCGGTGTGGAAGATGGCGGGCAACTGGTGCTCGGCAATCACCTCGTAGATGGGCCAGGCCATCTTGTCGTAGGGGTGGTAGCCCTGCACCGTGGGGTGGAACTTGAAGCCCCGGATGCCTTCCTCCTCGATCAGGCGGCGGGCCTCGCGGGCGCCCATCTTGCCCTTGTGCGGGTCGATGCTGGCAAAGGCCACCATCATGTCGCTGTTCTCCCGCGCTGCCTGGGCGATTTCTTCATTGGGAATGCGGCGGCGGCCCAGTTGGGACTCGCTGTCCACGGTGAACATCACCAGGCCGATTTTTTGCTCGCGGTAGTACGCCACGGTTTCGGCAATGGTGGGGCGGCGGCCATTCTTGAAGTACTTGTCGGCGGCGCGGTCGTACTCCTCGCCGTAGTTGTCAAACGGGTTTCGGCAGCTCACTTCGGCGTGGGTGTGGATGTCGATGGCAATCAGATTTTCGTAGTCCATGGGGTGTCTCCCGGGTTGTGCCCGTGTGCTGCGCGCTCGCCCCGGCATGCACCACGGAGGGTGGCGCAGATCAAGGGTAAACACCAACAAAAAATGGGCTTGGCTTGCTTGAATTGGTTATTAACTATAACCACAATTGCGCCATTACGAAAGCCACCATGACCCATCCAGACATCCATTTCGAACTGCGCGGCGAGCAACAGGAAGTCGCCGTGATCCGCTTGACCCGCGCGGCCAAGCGCAACGCCTTGAACGACGGCCTGATCCTGGCCCTGCGCAATCTGTTTGACACCATGCCCGCCAGCGTGCGCGCCGCCGTGATCGACGGTGATGGGCCGCATTTCTGCGCTGGCCTGGACTTGTCGGAGCTGCAAGAGCGCGATGCTGGCCAGGGCCTGCACCACTCGCGCATGTGGCATGCCGCACTGGAGCGGGTGCAGTACGGCCCCGTGCCGGTGGTTGCCGCGCTGCACGGCGCCGTGGTGGGCGGCGGGCTGGAACTGGCCAGCGCCTGCCACATCCGCGTGGCCGATGCCTCCACCTTTTATGCGCTGCCCGAGGGCTCGCGCGGCATCTTTGTCGGCGGTGGCGGGGCGGTGCGCATCCCCAAATTGATCGGTGCGGCGCGCATGGCCGACATGATGCTCACAGGCCGCGTCTATAACGCACAAGACGGTGAGCGCGTGGGCCTGGCCCAGTACCTGGTGCCCGAGGGCCAGGCCTTTGACAAGGCGCTGGAGCTGGCCGTGCGCGTGGCACAAAACGCGCCGCTGACCAACTACGCCCTCATGCACGCGCTGCCGCGCATTGCCGAGCAGCCCGCCGACCAGGGCTTCTTCACCGAAGCCATGATGGCCGCCATTGCCCAAAGCGCGCCCGAAGCCAAGGCGCGCCTGGCCGACTTCCTGGAAGGCCGCGCCGCCAAGGTGCGCAAGGAGGACTGAGCCATGAACACCCCCCGTTACCGCCCGATGAACTTTGGCGTCACCCGCGTCAACCTGCGCGACGGTGCGCCCGGCGTGCGTTACCTGCAAGCCGATCTGCCCCTGGGAGCCTACGCCCGGCGCGTGACCGATTACCTGGTGCATTGGGCCGAGGTCACGCCCGAGCACAGCTTTCTGGCGCGCCGCGCCCCCTTGCCAGGCGGCGCCACGGGCGACTGGCAACACATCAGCTACGCCCAGGCGCTGGACGCTGCCCGCAGCATTGGCCAGGCGCTGCTGGAGCGCGGGTTGAATGCCGAGCGCCCCGTGGTGGTGCTCAGTGAAAACTCCCTGGAGCACGCGCTGCTGGCGCTGGGCTGCATCTACGCCGGGGTGCCTTATTGCCCCGTATCGCCCGCCTACGCCACCGTCAGCCAGGACTACGACAAGCTGCGCCACGCCATCCAGACCCTGACCCCCGGCCTGGTGTTTGCCGCCGATGGCGTGCGCTATGGCGCGGCCATTGCCGCCACCGTGGCCGCCGATGTGGAGGTGGTGCTGGCCCAGGGCACCATCGAAGGCCGCCAGAGCACCACCTTCGGGTGCCTGCGCAGCACCGTGGCCACAGCCGCCGTGGATGCGGCCATGCATGCCACCGGCCCCGGCACCATCGTGAAGTTTCTGTTCACCAGCGGCTCCACCAAGATGCCCAAGCCGGTCATCAACACCCAGCGCATGTGGTGCGCCAACCTGCAACAGATCACGCTGTCGCTGCCCGTGCTGGCCGAGGCCCCGCCCGTGCTGGTGGACTGGCTGCCGTGGAACCACACCTTTGGCAGCAACCACAACTTCGGCCTCACGCTGATGCACGGCGGCACGCTCTACATCGACGACGGCAAGCCCACGGCAGCGCACATTGGCGAGACGCTGCGCAACCTGCGCGAGATTGCGCCCACGGTGTACTTCAACGTGCCCACCGGCTTTGAAATGATTGCCCAGGCCATGAAGACCGATGCCCAGCTGCGCAGCACGCTGCTGTCGCGGGTGCGCATGTTCTTTTACTCGGGGGCGGGCCTGGCCCAGCCCGTGTGGGACAGCCTGCACGCCACGCAAGAGGCCGCCATCGGCGAGCGCATCGTCATGGCCACGGGCCTGGGCATGACCGAATCGGCGCCGTCTGCCATGTTCGTCAACAGCCCCGACGTGCGCTCGGGCCACATCGGCGCGCCCGTGCCCGGCATGGTGCTGAAACTGGTCGATGTGGACGGCAAGACCGAAGTGCGCTATCGCGGCCCCAACGTCACGCCCGGCTACTGGCGCTCGGACGCCGCCACGCGCGACGCCTTCGACGACGAGGGCTACCTGTGTACGGGCGATGCAGTGAAGTGGATCGACGAGCACGACATCCACCGCGGCCTGGCCTTTGATGGCCGCATTGCCGAAGACTTCAAGCTCTCTACGGGCACCTTCGTCAGCGTAGGCCCCATGCGCGCCAAGATCATCGTGGCGGGCGCGCCCTACATCCAGGACGTGGTGCTCACCGGCCTGAACTGCAAGGAAGTGGGCGCGCTGCTGTTTCCTGCCCCCGCCTGCCGCGATGTGGCGGGCCTGGGCCCCGACGCACCCTGGGCCGACGTGGTGGCCCACCCCGCCGTGCGCCAGCGCATCGAGGCCGTGCTGGGCCAGCTGGCCCGCGAGTCCACCGGCAGCGCCAGCCGCGTGGCCCGCGCGCTGCTGGTGGCCGAGCCGCCCTCCATCGACAAGGGCGAGATCACCGACAAAGGCTCCGTTAACCAGCGCGCCGTGCTCACGCACCGCGATGCGCTGGTGCAGGCCCTGCACGACGGCACCGCACCGCACATCCTCCAGCCCGGCGCCTGACGCGCCGCGCACCACCCCAAGGACACACACCATGCAGATTCAAGGACAAGCCGCGCTCGTCACCGGCGGCGCATCGGGTTTGGGCGAAGCCACCGCCCGCACGCTGGCCCGGCTGGGCGCCCGCGTGGCCGTGCTCGACCGCAACGCCGCACAGGCCGATGCGGTGGCCGCCGCCATCAACGCGGACTGCGGTGCGGGCAGCGCCCTGGCCTGCGCCTGCGACATCACCGATGCCGCCAGCGTCAGCGCTGCGCTGGAGCAAGCGGCTGCCGCCCACGGCCCCGCGCGCATCCTCATGAACGTGGCCGGCGTGGGCAGTGCCAAGCGCGTGGTGCAGCGCGACGGCAGCGCCGCACCGCTGGAAGACTTTGTGCGCGTGGTGCAGATCAACCTGATCGGCGCCTACAACGTCAGCCGCCTGTTTGCCGCCGCCTGCGCCAGGCTGCCGCTGCTGGAGTGCGGCGAGCGCGGCGTGATGGTGTTCACCGCCTCGGTGGCCGCGTTCGATGGCCAGGTGGGCCAGCAGGCCTACAGCGCCTCCAAAGCCGGGCTGGCAGGCATGACGCTGCCCATGGCGCGCGACCTGGCGCAGCACGCCATCCGCGTCTGCACCGTGGCGCCGGGCCTGTTTGCCACGCCGCTGATGCAAGAGCTGCCCGAGGCCGTGCAGCAATCGCTGGCCGCCAGCATCCCGTTTCCGCCGCGCCTGGGCAAGCCCGAAGAGTTTGCCGAGCTGGCCTGCCACATCGTCACCAACGGCCACCTCAATGGCGAGGTGATCCGGCTCGATGGGGCGCTGCGCATGGCCCCGCGATGAGATGCCCCCCGGCGTCGCTGCACGCCTTCTTTTGACATTCACTACAACACCAATGGAGACATGACCATGACCACCCGCCGCCAATTTGTTCAAGCCCTGGGCGCCAGCGCCGCACTGGGCGCCTTCTACCCGTTTGCTGCCCACGCGCAGGTGGAGCAGGTGAAGGTGTATTTCGGCTTTCCTGCGGGCAGCTCGGGCGACACCGTGGCCCGCCGCGTGGCCGAAAAATGGGGCGGCAGCGCCTTCAGCAAATACCCCGGCGTGGTCGAGAACAAGCCCGGCGCGGGCGGGCGCATTGCGCTGGAAACCCTCAAGAGCGCGCCCGCTGACGGCTCGGTGCTGGCGCTGGCGCAGGTATCGGCCCTGGCCAACTACCCGCACATCTTCAGCAAGATGAACTACACCGACAAGGACTTTGCGCCTGTCTCGATTGGTGCCGTCATGCACCACGGCCTGGCCGTGGGGCCGATGGTGCCCGCCAGCGTCAAGACCGTGAAAGACTTCCTGGCCTGGGCCAAGGCCAATCCCAAAGATGCCAGCTACGGCTCGCCCGGTGCGGGCACCACGCCCCACTTTCTGGGCGCGCTGCTGGGCCTGAACAGCGGCGTGGAGCTGCGCCATGTGCCTTACCGTGGCTCCATCCCCGGCGTGACGGACGTGGTGGGCGGGCAGGTGGCCGCCATGGTCACGCCGCACGGCGACTTCATTGCCAACGCCAAAGCGGGCAAGCTGCGCATTCTGGCCACCTCGGGCCCCAAGCGATCGCCGTATGTGCCCGATGTGCCCACGTTTGCCGAGCAGGGTTTTGCCGAGCTGACCACCGAAGAATGGTTCGGCTTTTACGCCCCGGCGGCCACGCCCAAGCCGGTGATTGCCGCCGCCAACGCCGCCATCAACGCCGCGCTGAAAGAAAAATCGGTCACGGACAGCCTGGCCATCGTGGGCCTGATTCCGCACGGCTCCACCCCCGAAGAGCAGGCCCGCTGGCAAAAGGCCGAGTACGACACCTGGGGCCCGCTGATCAAGCGCATCGGGTTCTCTGCGGAGTCGTAAAAAGTCCGCTTGGGTCGCCTGCGGCGGCTGGCAGGGGCACACGCAGGGGCCTCCATTTTTAAGTAAAAAGTGCCTCTGGCGCTTATGCAGCAAGCGCAAGCAGCTATCAAAAAAGAAGCAAATCATGCAAGCACGCCACACCCTGGACGACATCCAGCACCTCTTGACCACCGTGCTCCAGGCACCCCGCCGCTGGCAGGCGCTGGCGCCGTTTGCCGATACCGACGGCCCCCTGGCCGCGCAGGTGCTGGACGAGGCGGCCCGGTTTGTTGATAGCGCCATCGCCCCGCTCAACCGCAGTGGCGACGAGGAAGGCTGCCGCTTTGATGCCGGGCAAGTGCATTCGCCCACCGGGTTTCGCGATGCCTACCGGGCCTTCTGGCAGGCGGGCTGGCCCTCGCTGTCGTGCGCGCCCGAGCATGGTGGCCAGGGCCTGCCCGCCGTGCTCGAATGCGTGCTGTTTGAATGGCTGCCCGGCGCCAACCAGGGCTGGACGATGGCGCCGGGCCTGCTGCACGGCGCCTACGAGTGCCTCAAGCACCACGCCAGTGACGCGCTCCAGGCCCAGTACCTGGAAAAAATCGCCACCGGCGAATGGCTGGCCACCATGTGCCTGACCGAAGCCCACGCGGGCAGCGACCTGGGCCTGGTGCGCACCAAAGGCGTGCCCCAGCCCGACGGCAGCGTGCGCGTCAGTGGCAGCAAGATATTCATCTCCGGCGGCGAGCACGACCTGACCGACAACATCATCCACCTGGTACTGGCGCGCCTGCCCGATGCGCCCGCTGGGCCCAAGGGGCTGTCGCTGTTTCTTGTGCCCAAAATGCTGCCGCACGTCCACCAGCCCGGTGCCCTGGGCGAGCGCAATGCCGTGGTCTGCGAGCGCATCGAAGAAAAAATGGGCCTGCACGGCAGCCCCACCTGCGTGATGCGCTTTGACGACGCCACCGGCTGGCTGGTGGGCGAGCCGCACAAGGGCCTGGCCGCCATGTTCGTGATGATGAACGCCGCGCGCCTGCACGTGGGCCTGCAAGGCATTGGCCTGCTGGAAGCGGCCTGGCAAAAAGCCAGCGCCTACGCCCAGGAGCGCCGCCAGATGCGCGCGCCCGGCGCCACCGAGCCCGTCAGCCTGATCCACGACCACCCGGCCATCCGGCGCATCCTGCACACGCAGCGCGCCTGGATCGACGGTGGCCGCGTGCTGGCCTACCACACCGCCTTGCAACTGGACGTGGCCCGGCACCACCCCGATGCCAGCGAGCGCGCCAGCGCCCAGCGCTGGTGTGCGCTGGTCACGCCCGTGCTCAAGGCCGCGCTCACCGACCAGGGGTTTCAGGGCGCCAGCGCCTGCTTGCAGGTGTTTGGCGGCCACGGCTACGTGCGCGAGTGGGGCGTGGAACAAATCGTGCGTGACGCCCGCGTGTCCATGATTTACGAGGGCACCAACGAGATTCAGGCCATCGACCTGCTGGTGCGCAAGGTGCTGGCCGACGGCGGCCAGGGCCTGAGCGCGCTGCTGGGCACGTTGCCCGGCGCAGCCCCCTGCGCTGCGGCCAGCGCACGCCGCCATGCGCTGGTGGAGATCACGCACACCCTGGCGATTGCCGCGCAGTCCGACCCCGAACTGCCCTACTGGGTGGCCGACGACTACCTGCGCGCCGTGGCCCTGCTGCTGCTGGAATGGGCCTGGGGCCAGATCAGCGCGCACAGCCACGGTGAACGCTGGAGCGCCCCCGCCCAGGCGTTTGCCCAGTGGGTGCTGCCGGAGTTCGAGATGCGTGTGGCCATCCTGCGCCAGCGCATTGGACAGGTGCTGGAGTTCAAGCCCAATTAGGCTTTGGCGCCCGTCTGGTGGGCGCTGGCAGCTATCAATTTTGATGTTTTTGGGCAAATTCTGACGCATTGCTGTTGCCGAGGGCGGGAGCTTGGCTGAGGCTGGCTCTTGGCCGAGGGCGGGAGCCGGGACTCGCCCCGGCGGGCGAGGTACTTTTCTTTGTCTCGCCAAAGAAACGTACCCAAAAGAAAAGCGACCCCACGACTGCGACCCCAGCGCGCAGCGCTGGGGCACACCTGCGCCGGGGCACTTGCGGGGTGCGCCGTGGAACTCACTGCGCGCCTGCGGCGCTGCGCTCGGACAACCACGGCGAGTCAGTCCACGCTGCGGGTGTGTCCTGCGGCACACCCGCCACCCCGCAAGCACCCCGGCGCAGGCGCAGTCACAGGGGATTGAAACGCCCCAGAACACCCATCCGGGCCATTGCTTCGCTCGGCCTGGATGGCACAGGCGCTGCGCACCGTGTGTGTGTACGTGTGGCATGTGGCGTATGCCATGTCCCATGTGCCGTTTGCCGTTTGCCGTTTGCCGTTTGCCGTTTGCCGTTTGCCGTTTGCCGCGCGGATGTTGGGCCGAGCGCAGCAATGGCCCGAGTGGATGTTCGGCTGTTCTGGCCCCCACCACCCCTTCTGGGCGTGCCGAGAAGCGCAGCGCCGGGCGGATCAGGGCCGCGCGCTGTTTGAGCCGAAGGCGAGTTTGCGCGGCCCCCGCACGGCGTGAGCATCGCAGGTTGCCCCGCTGCGCAGCAGCGGGGTCACGCACAGCAGGGTCGCCTTTTCTTTGCTTACTTTCTTTTGGCGAAGCAAAAGAAAGTGAG
>ERZ724523.947-NODE-947-length-16948-cov-3.925295_pt1 | contig 16948 bp, 8 predicted proteins | sample MGYA00376056_ERZ724523 | MGnify/ENA primary metagenome ERZ724523 (study PRJEB28724, sample SAMN07190888) | wastewater metagenome | isolation source: influent of sewage treatment plant in Hong Hong | place: USA: Christiansburg, Virginia | collected 2016-03-01 ... | reverse complement strand
CACAGAATCCTTTTGGAGATAAATATTCACACCAGCCAACGGCAATCCTTTTTCCCCATCAGTCACAATGCCATTTGTCTGCGCATTAGAAACAACTGCACAGCAGAATGTTATGAACAGTACTATACATCGCTTCATAATCCATGTATATATAATTAAACTTTGGATGAGAATAAGCTTTTTTACGGCCTCTCCCTTCAAAGATACAAAAAACCGCTTCAACAATGTACAAAAACAAGATAAATGTGACAAACAAAACAAATAGCTCAGAGCTTGTTTCCCCTTACATAGGCTTCCTTTCCATTTTCTGTACGGAGTTATCAGCGCCTATCGGCCGTGATGCGCTCTGCCAACGGCCGTCAACCACTCGACTAACGACCGTCAACAAGGTGCTTCATAACCGTTGAACACCTATTATACTCATAGTTTCCCCATACTGTGCACCTATCTTATTCCTATTATGAGCCCAGCTGCAGTCTATCGGTAAACGGTCTTTTACGAAGTTAATACCGTGTTTACACGAAACGCATATCGTGTAAACAAGATATTTGCAAAATGCTGCACATTCTATTAATACACTAACAAACAAGATATTAACTTACCTTCCGGCGTATTTCCGCTGTGGAAGCAAAAGTTGCTTCCACCTTTTTGAGTTGCTTCCACAGCACTTGTAATGCCGATGAATAAAGGGATGCAGGAAGTAGGTGGAAGTGTGGAAGCAGAAATGATAAAACTAAGCAGAGATAATTTTCCCTTAAAAGCAATAAAACTCCAGAATCTGCTGGAGCAAAGCATCCTGCTTTCCCAGACCTTTTTCCAACTCCACACTTTTCAGGTTATAGAGTTGTGCCAGCAAAGCTGACGACTGCTTCTCGCAAAGACGGGAATCATGTACCTGCTCCATCCAGCAGACGGTCTCTCCCCAAACATCTACCGAAAGATGTGACAAGACTTCTGTCGGGGCTCCCCCCTTCTCCACCTTACGGAAGATTTCGACCAAAGCACACAACAAGCTGGACATTATCTGTTTACAACGGGAATGGGAACGGGATTCCCGGTTTCTGAAACGTAGCAGGAAATAGTACCCCAGCCATAAATAAACGGTGGTGACTTCTGCATGGATTTTCTCTATCCTCTTCCAATGCGCAACCAAGGCAGCATCAATTTCTTCCAGAATCGCATCCGTATCATCTTCTATGTAGTATTTCTGCGCAAGACACTCTATCACGCACCCCCATTTCGCCATATCCACACACTCTTGCGTACGCCCCATCCATACATGGGCTTCCTCCAATATCCGGAATGCCTTTTCTCCACATTCTGGAGCATCATAAAACCGATACTGACGAAACAACAGAAGAGACTGACATAATAACTCATCCAAAGAGTACTCCGCACTTTCCATATTTAAAATTCAAGTATCCATTCAGGTAACAAAATCGAGCAAAAGTAATCATTTCCTAAGAAAATCACGCTGTTTCAGCACAAAAACCGGCAGGAAAAAGAAGATACCGATGACGGACATCACCAGTCCGCCAATGGTACCCGCCGCCAATGGAAACCAGAAAGCCTCCTTGTCCTCACCTATCATGAAAGGGATAAATCCCAGAATGGTAGAAACTACCGTGAGGAAAATAGGAACGACCTTCGCATTCCACGCCTTGACGTAGGCACGAAGAGCGGAAAGACGGGGGAAACGACGTCGGATGCTGTTGTACTCGTTCAGGACATAGATGCTGGCATTCACCGTGATGCCGCACAGCAGGACGAACGAGGCAAAACCGCCCTGGTCGAAGTTCAGCCGGAACCAATAGAAAGTAAGAAATACCCCGATATAAGAAACCGGAATCACAAAGATGATGGCAAGCGGCTGCTTCAGGGAGTTGAACAGAACGCTGGTCGTAAAGAAGATGATGGCTATCACCACCAGCAGAAGCAGGTATTGGCGGTTGTCCTTCTCGCCCCATGACCAACTGTTGCTGTCCGACTCGGCTGTATAACCCATCGGCAACAGTTTGTTGAACTCCTCCAGGTCACGTTTCTGTATCTTGTTGCCCATCTCATTGGAGCCGATATATTCGTATTGCAGGCAGAGGCGGTACTGCTGGTTTTCTTTGGCAATCTCCTGCGGCATCTGTCCCTTTTCCACAGTAGTCAGTTCGGAAAGCTTGTAATGCTTGCCGTTTCCTACTCCATAGGGAAAGAACTGCATCGCCCAGATGTCATATTCGGCAGACTGGCGGGAAGAGAGCTTGATTTTCTCCGTTCCCTGCTCGGCCGCTACCGAGCCAATCTCCAGATTCTTGCCAAAGATGGGGCGCACCGCAGAGAAAAGCACTTGCGCGTCGATGCCCTCTTGCGCCATGCGCTCCTTGTTCAGGTTGAAGTAGAATTCCTGATAGTCATCCTTCCACCAGGAGAACTCCGAATTGATGAGCACTTCCTTGATACGCCGGTGCGTCAGCAGCTTGGCCTTCAGCTTCTCCGCCCACTCATAGAGTTCGTCGTAGTTGTAGCCGTACATCCTGATGCGGTAGGAGCCGGCACTCTCGCGGACGTCATTACTGAACCCCTGGTCCTGCAATCCGTAGATGCCCCAGCTGCCGCCTCCCAGTTCCAGTGCCTTGCTTATCATATTGGCTTTCAGTGTATAGGGAAAACCGCTGTTCCGGGCTTCCTTCTTGAAATAAATCTGCATACTGGCACGCCGGGGGCTGTAGATGGAAGTATGAAACTGCCTGATTTCCTTGAACCGGCTGAGGTAGGTCTCCATACGTTTCATCAAAGTGTTCATCTGCTCGAGGGTGCTGCCATTGGGAAGGTTGGCGTTGGCATAGAGCACCACCTCCTCATTACGGGTGAAGTAACTGCCTTCGTACACCTTCTGTATGAAAAGCCGCAAGCTGCCGCCCAGCGCCTTGTCCACAATGGGTTTCACCGACTCCTTATAGGTATCCGAACCGAATACCTTATTGTAAGCAGCTTCCCATTTTCCCCCTCCTTCCAGTTTGTCGGGCAACAGAAAAACGGGCAGACCGAAACCCAACAGTAACAGCAGGCATACAGCCCAGCGCCAACGGCACAGAAAACGGATGAGAGCAGAATAGCAGCAGGAGAAATAAACGGGGAAACGTCTGAAAATCCGTCCCAACCTTGTTTTGAATGTTTGCGTCAGCCCCGGCAAGACAAGACGCCTCTTCTTCCCCGTAATCCGCCTCACCAGTCCTATCTTCTCAATCATCGACGGAACAAAGAACAACGCCACCATCAAGGAAACAGCCAGATTGATGATCACTACCGCTGCAAAGTCCTGCAGGTTGAGCCGTATCTTCTCGTCAAGGAAGAAAATGATAACAAGCGCACCCATCGTAGTGAGGGTTGCCGCCAACACCGACAGGAAGGCCTTGAGATTACGCCGATGCAGAATGTGGTCGGTCATGACAATGGTGCTGTCTATCACCAGATTCAGCGAGACAGTGATACCCGCCAGCGAATAAAGCTGCATCTCAAGTCCGAAGAGGTAGTAGAAGATAAGTGCCACCGCTATATTTACAGCCAGGCTGGTAACTATCAGAAAAAGATATTTCAACTTACGAGTAATGAGCCATACGAATACAAGCAGGATGAGTACCGTCAAACCGGTACGGAAGTAAATCTTGTCCAGTTCTTCCCGTATGTACTCGGTCGCATCATAGCTGGTATGCACTTCATATCCGACAGGAAGTACCTGCCGAACAGCTTCCATCTCGTCCATCACGGCACGGTTCAGTTGCAACTGGTTGGCAGTTTCTTCCGCAGTAATGGATAGATAGACGGAATTCAGCCCATTGATGCGGTAATAGCTTTGCGGCTCCTCCTCCATACGGACAGCCGACACCAGTTCGTCCAAGCGGAGCAGTTTCCCGTCGGTAGCCGTCACGGTGATGGCAGCAGGATTAAAACCAAGGGAGTTGCTCTCCGGCACCAGTGCCAGGCGTATCCATTCCCGGCTACCGTTACCTGTATCCACATTGTGCGTACCCAGAAATTCCTTCCGGTAATGCCGCTGTACTGCCTCGCTGATGTCCGATAGGGTCACACCCAGCAAGCGCAACTGTTCACTGTCATATTCCAGTCTCCACTCCATGGGCGTGGCACCGCTGAGTTCCACCTTATAGATACCCGGAATATTTGCCAGCCGCGGCTTGATATGCTCCTCGGCATACTGCTGAATCAATATCGGAGTGGAAGGGGCATTCAGTGTGAAGGACATGAAAGGGCGTGAGGCGTTCTCGTCGGGCACTTTCATGTGAATGGTGGGATAGCTGACACCTTCGGGCAATTGGGGCCACGTCTGCCGGATGATGGTGGAAGCTTCGAAGCGGACTGCCTCGACATCGGCATGCTTGTCCAGCTCCACAGTAATGTTGCCGTAGCCGTTGCCCGAGGTGGAGTTCAGCCGCTTCACTCCGCGGATACGCGCCAGCATGGATTCCAGCTTGCTGGTCACTTCCATCTCCACCACCCGCGACGAAGTGCCAGGCATGCTGAAACCCACCGTGAAGCCGGGCAGGCTGCGTGACGGATTCAGCTTGACGGGGAGCAGCGGTATCAACGCCACCCCTACCAAAGCAAGGCAGACAAACGCCACTATGACGGTGAAGGAAGAAACTCGTTTCATCAGTTATTATAATCAAATTTTTCCGACAGCGAAAATCCGCTGGCAAAGTCGTGCAACGTCAGTTTCCGTATCTTGTAATAATTCAGCCAGTAGTCCTGCAAGGCGGAGATGTAATTGCGTTGCGCTTCCTGCTGGCGGTTCAGCGAGAGGGTCAGGCTGTTGATGTCTGCCTTGCCGATAATGAAGCGCTGGCGGGTTTCGTTATACGCCAGGATGGCAAGGTCGAGGGCCTCTTCGGCACTGGCGACGAGGGCTTGCTGGACGTTGAAGTCGCTGACGGTCATGATAACCTCCTCCTCAATGCTGATTTCACTTTGCCTGGCAGAAGTCTTCACCACGTTCAGATTGTTCCTCGCCATGTTGTATTTGCCTTTCCTCACGCCCCAGTCCACCAGTGGAATGGAGACACTGACCGACACCATCTCCTGCTGCATGGGATGCCTGTATGCTTCACCGAATTTCTCTGCCACCTGGTTGAAGCCGACGCTGGCGTTGATGCTGGCGTTGAAGCGCGATTCCTTCTTCGTCTTGTCTACTGTCTGCTCGGCTTCCAGCACTTCCTGACGAAGCCCCAGAAATTCCGGATTGTTGGCTTGAGCGGCCAGCAAAGCCTCATCAACCGGTATGGTCAGCGCCCTCGGACGTCCCGGAAGCGACACCCTGATATCCGTGTTCTTCTCCATATTCAGGAAAGATGCCAACGAAAACATGGCGCGCTTCAAGGCACTGGCGGCATTCTGCAAAGTATTGCGGGCGTTCACCACGTCGAGTTTCAGCGTCAGCAGGTCGGCACGGCTGATGGCGGCTATCTTCAGGCGCTGCATACCGATGCGGTAGAGGGTATCGGTGGAGACGGCATTGTCCTTGGCCAAGTCATATTCCGCCTGTGCCATGGCAAGCGCAAAGAAATAGGTAGTGGCCTGCTCGGATACTCGCTCTGCATTGTAAATATACTCCTTCTTCACCTTTTCGTACTTCAGCGGCTCAATCCTGCGTTCCCAACGGAAAGGATTGTAACCGACCAGACTCTGCGAGTAGCCCAAACGAACCGGAACACTGGTGAACTGGGTATACTTGTTTCCACCGAAGCTCCGCATATAGCCCAGCTCCGTATCCAGATAGAACGTACCGCCCGTCAAGTCGAAATTCTGTCTGACGGCAAGATTGCCGTATGCATAGAAGGATTGCTGGCTGCGATAGATGTCAAGGTCCTGTTCGGAGTCGTAACGCTTGGTGATATCGCGGTTGTACTGTGCCGGAGTCATGTTCAGCGTCAGGCTGGGAAGGCGGTTTGCCTTATAGGTGCGGTATTCCCAATAACCGGCCAGATACATGTTCTTGGTGCGGAAGGCTTCCAGCGAACTGTCATTCGCCAGGGCAATGGTCTGCTGCAAATCGAGCGTTATCCGCTGTTGGGCAAAAGCGGAAAAGGCTCCCAGACTGAACAAAAGTATAAGACTTAATTTCTTCATGCTCTTTCTTTTCTATAAATAAACCAATATATCAACGGGATGATGAACAGACTGACCAGTGTCCCCACGAACATCGCCCCAATCATCGCTATGGAAAGCGGCTTCTGCAGCTCCGAGCCCATGTCGAACGAGAACAGCAGCGGAACCATAGCGAAAATGGTGGTGAGCGATGTCATGATGATGGGCCGGAGCCTTCTGCGCCCCGCCTCGTGGATGGCCTCGAGCAACGGCATACCAGCCCTCCGTAATTCATTAATGGCATCCAGCTTCAGGATGGAGTCGTTGATGATGATACCGCACGTCACAATCAGTCCGATGGCAGACATCAGGTTCAGGGTATGCCCGCATATCCACAACAGAAGCAGGGCAAACGCCACATCTATCGGAATTTCCAGCAGCACGATGAGCGGCTGCACGAAGCTTTCGAACTGGGCGGCAAGAATGAAATACATCAGCAGGATAGAGATGAAAAGAATCACCACCAACTCGTCCAGCATCTGGCGGTTGGAGAAGAAACTGCCGGAAAAGGCCGTATCCCAGTCACCCGTGGCATCTGCCTCCCGCTTCACCTTTTCCATCAACTCCGGAGCATCGTCCACTTCATAGAAACGGAACGGTATATATTCACCGTTGCGTCCTGCCGTAATCGTTTTCAAATCCTCGGCCGGACGCACCTTTACCAGCTCCCGAAGCGGAATATGCTCCACTTCGCCCTTACTGTCCGGACGGGTCTGTATCAATGTCTGCTGCAGCACCTCGTTCACTGTCCGCTCCTCGCCCACAATGCTGATAGGCAGGTATTGCTGGTAGGAATGGAGCATAGCTACGCTGTTCTCCTTGAATGCCGTCCGCAGCGTACGGTAAAGCTCGTCATACGAAACGTCATAGAGCAACAGCTTTTCCTGCAGGATGCTTATGTCAAGCTGGTTCTCGAAAGCGATACCTACGGGCGCTGTCCCCGTAAGCTCCGCAAACTGTTGTTCCAGTCCGCGCAATTCTTCCGCCGCCGGCGCCTTCTCCTTATTGCGGGCATAAAGTTCCGCCACCACATCGGCCTCCCCGGTCACGAAAAGCTTCTCGAACACGGTTTCGGGTGGAGAAAAGGAGACTGTCGCCAACGGATATTCCCGCATCAACCACTCGCCCGCCTGCTTCTGCAAGGGAGCAATCCCGTCAGGCGAGGAAGTCTTGAAATACAATTCTGCCTCCGAAGAAGAGAGAGCCTGCTCACGGTTCAGCAGATAGTCCTGCTGGCCTATGGCAGCCGTCTGTTCCACAGTCTTGTCCAACAACTGTCCGAACAGCACATTCACACGATGCCGGTTCTCGTCCACATGTATATTTTCGTTCCATTCCACGTGGACTATCAGTTCATTCTGGTCTATCTGCGGCATACGCTCCTTGCCGACGGAATAGAACAGAAAGACACAAAGAGGAATAGAAACCACACAGAATATGATACTTACCGTCTTATGGGAAAATACCCAGTCGATGCCCACATCATAAAAACGGTCCAGCGTATGTTCCTTCAACGGATTGTTGATGCGGATGCGGGAGAACCACGACCTGCCGCGCAACCCCGTCCGGTAGACCAGCATATAGAGGACCGGCAGCAGCATGATACCCGTGAAGTAGGAAACCAGCAACCCTACCGTAACAGAGAATGCCTGGTCGTAGAACAACGCCCCTGCAATGCCGCTCATAAATATCAGCGGCACAAATACGGCAATAGTGGTCAGCGACGAACTCAGCATGGGCGTAATCACCTCACTCGTTCCCGTCACGCAAGCCCGCCGCAACGAATAGCCCCGTTCGCGATACTGCGAAATGTTCTCCGTCACAATGATGCTGCTGTCAATCATCATACCCAACGCCAGGATTAATCCCGACAAAGAAATGATATTGAGTGACATCTTGAACAAGTAGAAGAACAGGAAGCAGATGACAATAGATACCACCATACTCAACCCGATGATGAACGGTGATTTGATGTCACCCAAGAAGAGTACCGCCACAATGCAGATGAACAGGAAACCCAACGACAAATTTTGCTGAAGATTGGAGATGGTATAGTCCAGCAACTCCGTCTGGTTACGGCTGATGCTAAAATCAATGTCGGGATATACTTTCTTGAAGTAGTCCATCGTGCTGTTGATGGCAAGCTTCATGTCTTCCATATTCTCGTCCGCCTGCTTGATGACGGCAAGGGTAACGGCACGCTTGCCATTGCTCATGGAGACACCTTTCTCCTTGGCAGGAACAATCTCTACCCGGCAGAAGTCTCCCAAGCGGATGATACGTCCTTCCTTTCGCAGCAGGATGCCCTTCACGTCCTCCTCTGTCCGCAGCAGGGTGGAGAACTTAATGTTGTATTCGTAGTAGCCGTCGCGCACGGTCATGCTGCCCGGCTCCACGTTGTTTTGCGCCAGCACGTTTTCTATGTCTTCAATGGAGAGCCCCAACACAGCAAGCTTACCCGGGTCGGGCACAATCTGTAACTGGCGTTCGACCAAACCCGTGACATCCACCATTGCCACTTCTGCCAACTGCTCGATGCGACGCTTTATGACATTTTCGGCAAACTCGCACAAATCAAGAAACGCGCGTTCGTCCACCTTGCCGTATGCACTGTCGTTTTTTAGGGTCAGATTGAGGTAGAAGACAGGAATGTCCGTCGCACTTGCCTTTATCACCTTCGGGCGTTCGGCATCCTTGGGCAGATAGTTCATGGCGGCGTCAATCTTCTCGTTCACTTCTATGAAGGCAAGGTCGGTATTCGTACCGAAGTCGAAGCCCAGGCGGATGATGCCTGCACCATCGCGCGTCTCGCTGTCCATGTCCTTCAGTTTCGCCACCTGGATGAGCTGCTGCCGCAGAGGTTTCACCACCGTATTCTCTAATTCACGCGCCGAGGTATTCTGCGCCGACACCTGCACTGTAATTTCCGGGATGGCAATATCGGGCAGCAAGGATACCGGCAAGGTGAAGTAAGTCACCAGCCCGACAATGAAGCATGCTGTAAATGCCATCAGTACGGCAATAGGCCGCTGTATCAAAAACTTTATCAATTGAACTATGAATTTTGAATTACCACTTATCACTCATTATCTATCAACCACCTTCACCGATGCTTCATGTGCCAGATTCACATTTCCCGTCACAATGACCGTATCGCCTTCTTTCAGGGCATCGTCGGCCATACTATAGCTTTCCGCATTCTCCAGACCGGTCTGCACATAGTTCCACTGCGCCTTTCCGTCTTTCAGGGTAAACACCACCTGCTTGCCCGAACGCAACACCACGGCACTCTTCGGGATTACAAGCTGTCCGCCCAGAGAGCGGTGCACGTTCACCCTCACGTTCATCCCACTGAACAGCCGTCCCTTGCCATTGACGGCAGCCTTCACCTTAACCATCCCCTTGTCATCCACCAGAGGATTGATTTGGGTGATGCGCCCCTCCTGCCTAAAGCCGGCATCCGAATAAGGGGTAACAATCACCTTGTCGCCACTCTTTATCAACGGCAGTTCGCTTTCCAGCACCGTGAAGTCCACCTCCATACCTTGAGTGCCGATAATGGAGCAGAAGGCTTCCGAGGTACTTGCCTCGTTGAACGGTTTGGAGAACAGGTTCGCCACTACCCCGTCAAAAGGCGCAACCAGCGTGGCGTGTTCCTCTTCATACGCGGCAAGCTCATACTGGGCGAGGCTCTGGTCGTAACCGCTCCTCACGCGGGCCAGCTTCATGATGTCAGCAGGTACTTTGGAGGCATCCCCCACCGGATAGCCTTGCCCTATCAATACATCCTGCAACTCAAGTTCCGCTTTTTCCAAGGCATCCTTGGCCTGCGCGGTCTTGTTCTTCAGGCGGAACTTATCCAGTTCGGCAAGTTTCTGCCCTTTGCGCACCGGGTCACCGTTCTTCACGTAGATGTGTGCCACTACACCGGTGGTCTCAAAACGCAAATCCGCCATGGCACCGGCGGTTACTTTTCCGTTGCTCACCAGTTCATGCTCAAAGGTCGCCCGCTTCAGGACTTTCACGGTCACTTCATTGCTTTCACTTGGCAGGACGGTTGCCACCCCTTCCTCGGACTCTTTTCCCTTTCCGGCATCGGAGCAGGCGGCAAGCAGTGCAACGGCCATGCATAGCAGGTATCGATAGTTCTGTGTCTTCATATTCATACTCAATTATAAATTGATAAAATTAATCGTTTCAAAAAAACGAACCGATATTTGCATGTGGACACTTTTTTCATAGCACTTTAGCAATTAGTTCGCTCATTATTAACACTTTCCGTTTTTATTCATCTTTTTTGATATGGACAAAAATAAGCTGAATCTTTTTTATTTCCTCCCTCATCTGTCGTATTGCCGTAGAATGCACTTTCGGCTCTTTCGTCAATACCATCCACTTCATTTTTTCAAACTTGTCCGGTTGCCTGAAGCTTGGTTCCGCATAAAGCTTCGCAAGCAGATAATAGGGATAAATACGTCCCGGCAAACGATGGGTGGAACGGATAAACCAGTCTTCCGCTGACAAGCAATCACCCATCTGCTGATAGTTCTTGCCTATCACATTCAGTATCATGGGGTCACAACTACGCTGTAAAGCTTCTTTCAAAATACGGTTGGATTTACTGAACTGCTGCTGCTTGTGCAATCCATGCCCATATTCGAACAAGAAAGATGCCCGGTCCCTCAACAGAGGATAAAGGCGCCCGTACTCTTTCTCTGCCGATTGATACGCACCTGCATTATACAGCACCCGCGCATTCATCCACTCCCGACAGGCCTGCTCCACTTGCAAGTCATTCTTCAGGCGAAAACCGCCAATGATGCCTACTGATACAGCCAGCCCCAACCATTGCCAACGGTCGGCACCGGACAAGCACGCCACAAGCAATCCTCCAAATGTAACGATAAATACCGGAAGTTGTAGCGGATAGGAGGAAAAAGAGAATATCATCAAAGAAAGAATAGCCCCACAGATACCATAACGTCCTTTACGGACTCCCCTATACAAACACAGCACGACCACAACCAATAGACATACAGCCAAAGGAATGCCCAGTTCGACCGCAGCCTGCAGATATTCATTGAATGCATATTCCGGACTTCCCGCCACACGTTCCTCCCACGGTTCATAATCACCTGCTGCAAAATAAGTTTCCTGCGCATTTCCGTAGGCTGCTGCGAAATTATGAATCCCATATCCGGTCAACGGCTTTTCTGCAATGGCACGACAAGTTATCTTCCACATGAAAAGACGGCCACGTGCAGAATCGGGTTTCAAGACAAACAGTAAATAGCCCGCCAATAGCAAGACACAGAATCCACCGACCACTACCATCACCACACGCTGCCTTTGCTGCTGCCATAATAATCTGAACTTATCCGTCCAATCCATATGCCAAGCATATACACACAGACAGGAAACTCCTGCCGCCAACCATGCCGAACGGCTCATTCCTGCCGGAAGCACACAAAGGATAAGCAGCATCACACCACCAGCGACCATAGTTCCAGCCTTATCCATCACCTTTTCCCATCTTCTTCCATCATTCCGGTCAGAGCAGAGAATCTCCCCCCTCTTGGTCAGCCATTGATGCAGACAGACCGGAAGTATCATGGCCAAATAGCCGGAATAAGGCCCCGGATTGAAGAAAGAACCTGTCAATACATACAAGGAATGGTTGGACACAGCATAACCATAAAGCTGCCTCAATCCCCAAACAGCCTCAATGCCCCCCAGCATTACCAATACCCACGAAACCGGTATAAAAAGAAAATACCTTTTTTCCATCATCAATCCAGCCATCAACAGACATCCTGCAACTACCAATGCACTTTTATCGAAATAGAGCCATTGCCCTATAACATCAGCTACAGGAAGTCCGGAAGAAACGTTACATGCCAAAGACAATAAAACTATACAAGCAATGTAGACCAAACTTCCAGTCAATAGATTACGTACATTATTCATTCTATCTATCAAATATTCAATAGTATTCTATAATTCACCAAAAGATTTGTTTCCCGTCTTTATATTCAAAAATCCGTTCATCTTTACCGGCTGTGTGATTCTTCAGATAAAATAAAGCACCTTGAAACCCTGAATAGACAATAGAATCTGACACAGCCATTTGCCGCCCGACAGAATTCCATTTTCCTCCACCCCAATAAAACAATTCATACAAATTACCTTTATAAATAAAATTCACCTCATTACGAGGAGTATACACCACCTTCTCCACACGATGGGGACTTCCAAAGTCCATCCCGGTCCATCCTCCATCCGGATGTATATAATCAAATGAAGTATCCGGATTACCGTCAAATGCGTTCAAATATTCATGTGTATTGTCTTCAAAACTTCCCGGAGTACCTATGATTTCCCCATATAGAGGTATGGTATCTTCCGTATTCTCATAAAAAGCCAGTTCCGAGATATTACAGAAACATCCGTCAGCACCCTTATAGCGCATATACCGATACGGTTTATCAGACTTCAACCGGGCCACAGTATATAGCCGATACGGAGCCTCCTTTATCAAAAGTAGAGTATCCTTCCACCCAAAGTCTGCCCGGTCGCTTCCTTCCACTACTCCCCCAATCATCCGGTCATTGAAAAGAACACTCAAAGTAAGATGGCACTTCCTATACAAGACCAATTCCTGCTTTTCAGCTTCCGGAACAATGAACCGTATCTTTCCGGTTTCACGCTCCAGAAGAAAAGGAGAAGATACTGCAGCGTATTCCTTTCCGTTCCAGGCAGCCAGCGTAAAGACCGCCCCGCCTCCCACATCCTCAAAACGAGCCTCCCCCTTCTTAAAGAAAGTATATCCTATAGGTTGCCATTGTAGTCTGTTGGCAAGGCACAAATACACCATATCCCCCTCACGAAACTGTCCGGAAAGCAAAGAATCCGGAAGAGCTACAGTCCAATTCCTGCTACCGGTATAAAGTGCAGTGACATCGCGGAAGAACGGACGTCGGAATGCCGGGTAAACATCGGAATATTTCCCCAGTTTCCGTACCGCCTCCTTATCAATACTATAGGTTGCCCGGTACATTTTTCCCCTCGAAATGCTATATTCTTCCGCTTTGCTCCATACTTCTTCATAAGGAAGATTTGCAATGTATGTCTTTCCTTCCTTATCCAAAACAAAATTCCAGAAATGAGAGGCATTGTTGTCTCCTAATACCATCACCCTATCTACTCCGCACGGAATGCCCAATGCCCGCAACACATATATCATGGCATCCGTAAACTCTCGGCAACTGCCCGTATGCCATTTCAGTACATCCGGTCCCAAATGAGGCCCCACCGGAAAAAGAGCCGTATTCCGGTAGTTCGCTTTCCGCAACGTATCCATCAACAACTGGGCGGCAACCTTAGGATTATCAGCCTCATCTGTCTTCCTGAATTCATCCAAAATCGGGCTATAGCACTCATAAATTTCTTTGCGCCAGAGAGAAAGCGGCTCATCCCCTATTCTATAAGGCAATATATATTCGCAGAAAGTATCAAAATCAACATGCTTTCCCCAAGGTTGCTCCCGCCAGACTTTGAATGCCCATTCTATATGATTGACCAAAAAAGCGGAATCCACCGTCATAATGTCCCTCTTATAAGTCAATTGATTTATAGAAAATTCTCCATCTGCTCTTTTCAAGGAATCAATCAACTCTTGCACATGCCTGGAATAAGGAAATGAAACGTATTCACTGAAATACTTCCTGTAATTCTCCAAGGCCTTTCCCTCGTAAGCACCATGAAAAGGCATATTCTCTATCAGAAAACAAGCAGCACGATATTTGTCACCGTCCTCTTCCTTGTAACGGTCCAGTACCTTTTGCAACTCCGCACGGTTATCACCGGCAAGATTCAAAGCTGTGTCCAACCACTGATTTTCCGAAGAACAAGCCATAAACAGACCTGCTGTAAACCATACCCATACACACCAATGTTTCATATCACTATTCCATTTTTTTCTATTCCAATCTGAAAGACAATCCAATCAATCCTTACAATCCGATACAAATACCTGCTTACCATCTTCCATATGAAATATCAGTTCTTCTTCTCCACGGGTACTGTCATGCAAATAGAGCAAAGCTCCCGATGGTATCCCGTCATATGGCAGAAAAGGTTTTTCTGCCATTTTCTTCCCCAATGAGTTCCAACAGCCCTCTCCCCAATAGAAGAGTTCATAACAATCCCCTATCCTGACAAAGTTATCATCGTTACGGGGCATATACATAAAATTGTCTATAGTAACAACCTTTCCAAAATCCACCGTTACACTTGCACCGGGTTTTGATGAAATGAAATACGACAACGGTTCATTATCATAGACCTGATAGGCAAAAGTATTTGCTGTGGCTGGAGCATCTCCCCAACTGTCTATAGGGACAATCTCTTCCTCTCCTTTATAAAAATGCATTTCGGCAACTTCCGCATATCCCTCTGCCGAAGAACAAAAACGGGCATAGCGACCCCTTACCGGTTTCTCAAGAATAACGTGATTATAATTGATACCGGGCGTATCTTTCACAGTACACAACAACTCCGCATTTTTAAAATCCTTATCACAAGCCGCCTCAAAATGCCCGTCTTTTATCCCTCCCATATAGTTCCTGATACGTTCCGAAAGAGGGTATTTCCGATACAATTCAGCAGAATAGCACTTGGAGGTATCTGCAACATAAGGATGTATATCCTTGCCATCAAAATAAAAAGGATTTCCAATAGGGCGATACTGCCCGTTTGCGAATGCCAACAATATATAAACCTGCCTCGAAGCCAAATTCCTGAAAAGCGCTTTTCCACTTTCTACCTTAGTAAAATCTATTCCCCGCCACCCATAAGCACTGAACAACCCCACATAAACATAATTCCCGTCCATCCCTTCTACCGGCAGTTCCAGATTCGAATCAAAATAATTATCCGACACTTTTCTTGCAAACACATCCTTAAAAGCAGCCGGTACGGACCGGTTCCGCATAAAATCGCCATCCATGTCCCATTGTCTGCCAAAACACCGGCGGTAAACCACGCTCGGGCGCCGACTGTCAATATAGAAACTTCCCCGTTCCGGCTTCCGGGAAGGGAAAGTAAAAGGAAGGCAGACACCCGTTACATCCCTCACCACATTCCACACATGCCCTTTCCGTGTTTCCGCATTGAAAGTATAGAAATCATAGGCTACCGGGACGCCGATGGCCCGCATCACATAAATCATAAAATCACAAGCATCCTGACACTTGCCGATACGATTATGCAGCAGGTACTCTCCTCCCAAATGCGGATAGTTAAAGACCCATGTAAACCGGTAAGGGTCTTCCTTCTGCAAATACTCCCAAACTACGCTAATCGCCTCCACTACATCGATACCCGTATAAACCTCGTCCAGCAAAAAGGAATAACGGTCATGGTATATCTGCCGCCAGTTGTCCGGAGTCTCATTTCCGATACGATAGGGAAGCAGCCATTCACAGAAATCTGCAAAAGAAAGGGAAGCATTCCACGGACGCTTTTTCCAACCATCAAAAGCCAAATCAATGTTATTTATCAAGAATTCAGCCCTTATATTCAGTACATCCGGTTTTCTCTGCAATCCGGAAGGGGTATAATAATCCCAATCCGGTACGGCAGTATCCTTCAGCATCACCCCATAAGCATCTGCCGAAGCCAGCACTGTTTTCAAAGAATCCAGTTCTTCACCTTCAAGGGCATAGTGATAAGGCATATTTTCTATCAAGAAACAAGCGGCTTTATATTTTTCAGGCTCATCTTTATAATGTTCCAGTACCTTTTCCAGTTCGCCTTTGTTGGTTGCAGCACACTCCAGTGCGTACTCCAATCTGCCGGAAGCATTGCAAGCCTCCAATATCCCGGCAATCAATAATATCCAGAGCAATTTAAACAGAACTTTCATCTTAGTCTATTCTTTTAAAGATACGTTTCCATCTCATTTTTCCAGTATTCGGGCTGACGGACTTCCATACCAGCCATGCCCTTCCCACTATAAATGGTTCCGGCAGTAATCCCCAGTAGCGGGAATCTTTTGAATTCACCATCTTGTCACCCGAAACGAAATAATAGTTCTCACAGAAGCGGTAATTGTGTATCACACTGTCCCCCAGCAGAACCGAATCTCCATGCAATGTCAGTTTCTTTTTCTGTTCCCACTCTATCACGTTCCGATACAGCAACCGTGTTTCCGGATTCATTCCTACCACGCTGCCTTTGGCCGGTATATAAAGAGGCCCAAACTCGCTGATAGTCCACCCATTACAGCCACCATCGGGAAAGCTCTTAAGAACAAGGCCCCGCTCCTCCGTCATTCCCGAAGATATCAATTCATCCAATTCCTCCTGCGCCTGCACATTTCCTGCGATACCATCAAATCCGGACACACGATAATGCGTATTCCTTATCTCCAACGTATCCCCCGGCATGGCGATACAGCGCTTCACGTAATACAACATCACGTCCAGCGCAATGCTGTCCCACCTGCCCGGATAAGGAAAATTGAACACCAACACATCATTCCGCTGATAATTTCTCCATCCGGACATACGTTGTATCTTCACCTCCTTTTTCTCCACGGCATCAAGCACATTGAATAGGCGTGCTCCACCCGAACATTTATCCACCAGAATACAATCACCCGCCAGCAACGACGGTTCCATCGAGTCCGACGGTATCTTGAAGGAGGTCACCACAAACACCTGCAATACTATCAGTATCACAACAAGCAGGCACAGACAGAATAATACGTTTGTTATTCCATTCAACCATTTTTTCA